>Ga0102936_1000268_pt1 | contig 20273 bp, 21 predicted proteins | sample SalPon2_A_H2O_MG_FD_78502 | JGI IMG/M metagenome (GOLD analysis project Ga0102936, IMG submission 78502) | Salt pond water microbial communities from South San Francisco under conditions of wetland restoration - Salt Pond MetaG R2_A_H2O_MG | ecosystem: Environmental > Aquatic > Non-marine Saline...
TCTCGACGGAGGTTCGACTCCGCCGGGGTCTCACCCACTGACGCGTCGAGGACGGCGAGCGCTACGCTCATACCGTGTCGTAGGAACGCTGGCAGCAAATACGTTGGCGGTTATTGCACTATAAACACACAACCAATCCGCTGTAATACCGAATCACATGCCGCTTACGGCGACGCCGTTGTTGGTTCTCATTGACTTCTCCACGTATGAGGCATAACTGGCCCATATCATGTGGATGAGGTAGGTGTTTGCCTCGGCATAACATTCTTGTATAGTACTCACAATATAATGATTGCATGCCAGCCGAGGAAGCGTCGACGTTCGAGGAATCGTTCGCAGACATCGGTGCCCGCGAAACCCGCCTCGATACGAGCCACGAGGCGGCCGTCGAGCGGGTCAGAGACGCGTTCACGGACGCGGGCTTCGGCATCCCGACGGAGTTCTCCCCCTCGGAGAACGTCCGTGAACACACCGGCGAGGAGCTGCCCCCGACCCGCGTCATCGGCATCGGCAACCCCCACGCGGGCAAGGTCGTCGCCGAACAGACCCGCGGCGACGCGGCGACGCTGTTCCCCTGTACCGTCGTCGTCCAACAGGTCAACGAAGGGACTCAGCGCGTCTACCACGTCAGCCTCCCGAGGGTGCTCGAACGGGTCGGGCTCGCTCCCGACGACCCCGAGTCGTCCGACGCCTGGGAGGAGGCGCTCGACATCGCCGGGAACGGCGTCGCCGACGCCTTCGAGACGCTGAACGCAAGCGAAGTCGCCGCGGCCGACGCGTCCGCGCCGGCAGACGACTGACCACGCACCACTCACCATCCGCTTTCACCTATGATCCGCACGTTCCTCAGTTCGATCAAGCAGAACCTGATTTACGTCGTCATCGGGTCGCTCGTCGCCGGGCTCGCCTTCGGACAGGTCGCCGGCACCGGGACCAAGAGCGTCATGAAGGCCGCCGTCCTCCCGGTGCTGTTCCTGATGATCTACCCGATGATGATCAACATCGACCTCAGGGAGGTCGTCAACCTGCGCGGACACGCGAAGCCGGTCGGGTTGAGCCTCCTGATCAACTTCGGGGCCGCGCCGCTCGTCGCGGTCGGGCTCGCTCGGATCTTCTTCGCCGGGAATCCGGCGTACGCGGTCGGGCTCTACTTCATCGCGCTGATCCCGACGTCCGGGATGACCGCCTCCTGGACCGGGCTCGCCGACGGCGACTTAGAGACCGCGCTGGTGGCGATGGCCGTGAACCTGCTCGCGGCCGTCGCCGTTCTGCCGGCGTACCTCTCGGTCCTCGTGCCCGCCTCGGTCGCGTTCGACCCGACGGCGCTGTACCGGCAACTCGCACAGGTCGTCGCGGTTCCGATGATCGCCGGGAACCTGACGCGACGGGTGTTGCTTCGCCGGTACGGCTCGGACGGGTTCGAGAAGCTGAAGCCGACGTTCGGCGGGCTCAGCTCCGTCGGCGTGATGCTCATCGTCTTCATCGCCATGACGATGCGCTCACAGAGCATCCTCGCAGACCCGGTCGCCTCTGCGAGTACGATCGTTCCGTTAGCGGTGTTTTACGTCGCCATCCTCGCGATCGGGTCGGGAGCCGGCCGAGCGCTCCTCGACGCCGAACGGAGCGTCGCGCTGGTGTACGCGACGAGTATGCGTAACCTCTCGATCGCGGTGTCGATCGTCTTCGCCACCGGTGCAGTGCCCGCGGAGGCGGTCCTCCCCATCGCGCTGGCGTACATCCTCCAACCACCGCTCGGCGCGTTCTACGTGCACTACCGGCGCGACGTCGTCGGCGAGGGACTGAGCCTCCGCGAGGCGGTCGCAGAAATGGTTTGACGGGTCAACGGGCGGACGGAGCGTCCCTCACGGGCTCTTCGCCCCAGCTGGCTTCGCCTCTCAGCGAACAGGGCGCTGTCCTCGCAGTTCCGAAACACGGAATGGGAGACAGTCGTATACCACTCACAATGACTCCGACTTCCGCGCGTATCGGGCGACGGGCTCGGACACGCCGCACGGCGCGTACGGCGAAGCGTGGATCGAACTGCGGGCAGCGGGGCGGCCATGAGTGAGTGGGTCTCGACGACGTGTCTCCGGTGTGCGGTCGGCTGCGGGCTCAGCCAGCGAGGCGTCGAAGGCGGTCGCGGGCTCGACGCCGTTCGCGGAGACGGGACGCACCCCGTTTCACGGGGAGCGGCCTGCCGGCGCGGCATCGACGAGACGCTGTCCACCGGCGGCGACCGAGTGACGCACCCGCTCGTTCGGAAGGGCGGCGACCTCGTCCCGACCGACTGGGACACCGCCCTCAGCGTCGTCGCCGCTCGCTTCGAGAGGGCGTTGCGAGAGAGCCGCGACGGCGTGGCCGTTCTCGGGAGCGGTCAACAGACCAACGAGGCCGCGTACGCCCTCGGGAAACTCGCTCGGGGCGGATTCGGGACGCGGTACTACGACGCGAACACGACACTCTGTATGGCGTCGGCCGTCGCGGCGTACTACCGGGCGTTCGGGAGCGACGCGCCGCCGCCGACGTACGACGACATCCCCGCAGCACGGACACACGTGGTATGGGGGGCGAACCCGGCGGTCGCCCACCCGGTGTTGTTCCGGTGGATCGCCGAGAGCGCCGCCGGTCCGGACAGCGGGCTCGTCGTCGTCGATCCGGTCGAGACCGAGACGGCCGCAGACGCCGACCGGCACGTGCGGCCCGCTCCGGGGACGGACCTGGCACTCGCACGGGCCGTGCTGGCGCGTCTCGTCCAGACCGACGCCGTCGACGAAGCGTTCATCGAGCGGGCGACGACCGGGTTCGACGCGCTCCGGGAGACCCTGCTGTCGGTGACGGCGGCGGCCGACGCCGCCGGGGTGTCGGTCGAGACGGTCGCGTCACTCGCCGAGGCGCTCGCGGACCCGACGCTCGTCTACTGGGGTATGGGGGTCAACCAGAGCGTCCAGGGGACCGCGACGGCGCGGGCGTTAATCGATCTCTGCTTGGCGACGGGGAACCTCGGCCCGGGAAGCGGCCCGTTTTCGCTGACCGGACAGGCGAACTCGATGGGCGCGCGACTCTGCTCCGCCAAGGGCACTTGGCCCGGCCACCGGCCGTTCACCCGGTCGGAGCACCGCGACGCGGTCGCGGAGACGTGGGACGTCCCGGTCGGTCGCCTCCCGGCCGACCCCGGCCCCGGCCCCGTCGGCGTCGTCGATGCCCTCACAGACGGCCCGATCGAAGCCTGCTGGACGGTCGCGACGAACCCCGCCGCCGGGATGCCGGACGCGACGACCGTCCGAGCGGCGCTCGAAGACACCTTCCTCGTCGTACAGGACGCCTTCCGAACCGATACGGTCGAACTCGCGGACGTCGTCCTCCCGGCGGCGACCTGGGGTGAGTCCGAGGGGACCGTCACGAACATGGAGCGGACGGTCTCCCGGGTCCGGGCCGCGACGGACCCACCGGGGAACGCTCGGCGGGACATCGACGTCGTCGCGTCAGTCGCCGCGCGGATGGGGCTGGACCTCTTCGACGACGCGACGCCGGACCCCGAGACCGTTTTCACGGAACTGGCGGGGCTGACGGCCGGGACGCCGGCGGACCTGTCCGGGATCACGTACGAGCGACTCGACGCCGAGAGTGCCGTCCGGTGGCCGACACCGGACGCGGGGACGAAAGACGGGTACCGCTACGCGGACGACGACGGCTGGTCGTTTCCGACGCCGTCCGGTCGGGCGCGGTTTTCCACGGGCGCGCACGGCGGTCTCGCCGAACCGACGGACGAGTCGTACCCGCTCACGCTCACGACCGCCCGTCGGGCCGACGCGTACAACACCGGCGTCCGGACGCGGTCGGGCGAACCCGACCCCCCGGTCGCGCGAGTCAATCCGGAGACGGCTCGGGCATACGCCGCGCTCCGCGACGGTGACCGTGCGCTCGTTGAGTCGCGCCGTGGGGCGGTACGCGTCCGGGTCGAAGCGGACGACGCCGTCCCCCTACGGATGGTCTGGCTCCCCGTCCACCACCCGGCGGTGAACGCTCTCACCCTCCCGGCGGTCGATCCCGAGTCGGCCGAGCCGAACCTCAAGCAGTGTGCGGTCGCCGTCTCGACGTCCGAGTCCCGCGCGGACGACACCGACCGGTCGTCGTGAGCCGTAGTCGTCGGACCGCCCGCACGACCGCTCTCGGCTGGACGGACAGGCATGCGCTTCGATCCGGAGGAAAGCGCCGAGTCCCCCCGAATGAGTCGCGACGTCACTCGCCGGCCGAGTGGAACGACGAGAACCGGGTCGTCCGGAGCCCGTTCTCCGCCGGACGGAGCGGGACGCGACCTGGTGTCCCGGAGAGCACACCGACGCACCGATCGGGATTCCATCCGCTTTTCACTCTCCGGTACGTGTGATCGGCTTGTGTAAACGGGGGCGCTCGCGCTCGGCTCTCGGAGCGCCACCGACGCGTCACGCGCCGAATCAATCGACCTGAAGACACAATGCCGGACGTTGAGACCGACCGAACGGCGAGGCGTATCGACCGAAAAGCGAAGCCGCGGGTCGCCGTCGAACCGGCCACGAAGTACGGACACACACCGGATCGCAGGCGTGGGCCTTCCCACCGGCACGATGCGGCGGGCGGTGATCGGCCGTGAAGAGTCCGATCCGGATGACGAAGTACCGGACGCTGCTGTTGGCGACCGTCGGGTTCAACTTCTCGTTTCTCATCTGGTTCTCCTTCGCGCCGTTCACCGGGCCGATGGCCGAGGAGTTCGGGCTCTTGGTGACCGAGATCGGGATCCTCGCGAGCGCGGCGATCTGGCTCGCGCCGTTCGGCCGCATCCTCACGGGGTGGCTCTCGGACAAGTTCGGCGCGCCCGTCGTCTTCGCCATCGTCCTCGCGTACGTCGGCGTGTTCTCCATGTGGAGCGCGTTCGCCGAGTCGTACGCGACGTTCTTCGCCACGCGACTCATCGTCGCGACGGCGGGCATTACGTTCGTCATCGGCATCCAACACGTCTCCGAGTGGTTCGAAGAGGACGAGCTCGGCACCGCCGAGGGGATCTACGCCGGAATCGGTAACGCCGGGGCGGCCGGAGGCGCGCTCGTCCTCCCGCGGGTGTTCACGGCCGACTGGAGCGGGCCGCTCTTCGAGACGAGCTGGCGGGCGGCGTTCTTCTACACCGGCGTCGTCTCCATCCTGCTCGCGGTCGTCTACTACGCGTTCGGTGAGGCGGCGAAAAACGACGAGAAGCGCCAGTCCACCGCCGACAACGCGAGCTTCAGAGACTGGATCTACACCGCGACCCGGTACGGAACGGTCGTCCTCGCACTGGCGTACGTGATGACGTTCGGGCTCGAACTGTCGCTGAACGGCTGGCTGGCCACCTACTACCGCGCGGGGTTCGACACCCAGGACCTCACGCTGGCGGCGACGTTCGCGGCGACGTTCTCCGTCGCGGCCGGCCTGCTCCGCCCGATCGGCGGCTACGTCAGCGACCGCTTGGCGCGCGACGAGCGGAACATCCTCCCGGTCTTCCGCGGGCGCTACCGCGAGCAGTGGACGTTCGTCTCGCTGTGCTTCGTCGTCCTGACGATGTTCGGCATGACGATCGCGGGACTGAGTGGTCGGGTACTGTTCGCTGTCGGCACCGGCTTCCTCGTCGGAATGGGCTGTGCGTTCGCCGAGGGCGCGATCTTCGCGCAGGTCCCGGCGATGTTCCCCGACAGCTCCGGGGCCGTCGCGGGCGTCGTCGGCGGCGTCGGCACCGTCGGAGGAATCGTCTACCCGCTGGTGTACGCCGCGCCGTTTCTGGCGAACCTCCACGTCGGGTACTCGATCGTGGCCGCCTCGATGATCCCGATCGTCCTCCTGACCGGGTGGGCGTTCCGGCCGCGCGTCGCTGAGCGTGCGACCGACGACGGCTTCTTGAACCGACGCGACTCCGGGCGTGCCACCGACGACTGAAGACGGGATCGATCAGCCAGACGCGACGGGGCCGTCTCCGTTTTCCCGGCGCCGTACGCCTCGTCACCGGCACCGACAACTACCACGACGTATCCCCCGATACCGGTCGCGGGCCTCGACCTACTCGGTGCCTCGAGCCCCACGGTCAGCGTCCGCTTCGCGAACGAGACGCTCGTTTGAGGTGCCACGAACGACCTCCGACCGACCCCGCAGGTTGACCCGATCCCGTTACGCGTCGAGCCACCGAACACGTGCGTCGGCCCGGGTTCTTCGCGCAATATAAATCGATCGCTACACAATATTAGTCGTGGATGACGGCACGGGTGTAGGGGATTCACAACAGGCGGACGGATGTCTATTACCGCCTTTGTTGGCCATTTAAGTCGATTTTACGGATTTACTCGTCCGGTGACGACGGTGTCTCCGCCGCTGCTTCTTCGTACTGTATTGCAAACAAATAACAAGACCTTTGTCAGTTGCGTCACATGGTTACTTCGTGTCCACATCCACCGAGCAGACGTCGACGGGAGTCTCCAGCCCGGAGTCGCTGTCGACGCTCGAACAGGCAGTACTCGTACTCGTAGGGGTCACGGCCGTGACGCATCTGTACGCGGGAGTCGTTGAGGGAGCACCACCGGTGCTTCTCGCGGGCGTCGGTTTCGTCGGCGGCGCGGTCCTGTACCTGCGAGGGACGCGTCGCCACGCTCTCACCCTCGCTGCGATACCCTACACGGCAGTCCAGATACCGCTGTGGTACGTCGCGAAGGCGGGCAACTTTACCGCCGTCGGCTATCTCGACAAAGCGGCCCAGGTCGCGCTCGTTGCGTTGCTCGTCGTACTCGTTCTCCGACAACGCCGGACGACGTAGCGGCGGCCCGGTCACGCCGATCGCTCCAAAAGAGTTCGCGCCGTCCGTCGCGGAAGCGGAGGCCCCACAGCACCGTGCCGCCGGGTCGAGCCGCTCGATATTTGCGGCCGTCTGGAAAGACGCCTCCCGGCCGTGCCGACCGGCCGTCTCCGCTCCGCCGAAATGAAACTGAGCGGTACTCGCTGACTGCGCCTCGAGTCCCCCCTAACGACGGTCTGGACTAGAATATTCGTTACTAATATCACTCAGTAGTACAAAGCGTTCAGTTACGCATGGACCGAACGCTCTCGACGTATCTAGTCACCCAGGCGGACCGGAGCATCGGACGAGGGACGGTCGATATCGTTCGCGAAGCGATCGCTGGCGGGGTCGACGCCGTCCAACAACGGGAGAAACACACGCAGGCGATCGACCGCTACGAGACGGGGCAGAAGCTCCGTGAACTGACGAGCGAGGCCGACGTCCCGCTGATCGTCAACGACCGCGTCGACCTCGCCGTCGCACTCGACGCCGACGGCGTCCATCTCGGCGACGACGACCTGCCGATCGACGTCGCCCGCAGACAGCTCGGTGCGGACGCGGTCGTCGGGCGGTCCGTGTCGACCCCGGACGCCGCCCGGGCGGCAGCCGCGGCCGGCGCCGACTACCTCGGCGTCGGCGCCGTGTTCGCCACCGGGACCAAGGACACGCGCGAATCGGAGTCGGAGATCGGCGTCGACACCGTCGCGGCCGTCGCAGACGCGGTGTCGATCCCCATCGTCGCCATCGGCGGAATCACGACTGAAAACGCCTCCTCCGTCGCTGCGGCCGGCGCCGACGGCGTCGCGGCCGTGACGGCGATCACCGAGGCCGACGATCCGGCTGCGGCGACCCGAGCGCTGCGTGCGGCCGTCGAGTCGGGACGCGAGGCACCCTCGAAATGACCGACGACGAGTCCGCGGTCTCGGCCGACTCGGCACCGGTCGACCCGGCAACGGTCGACCTCCGAAATGCTCGCGCGACGGTGCGGGAGACGACGCCGCTGGTGAACGCGCTCACGAACGAGGTGACGGTGAACGACGTGGCGAACGTCACGCTCCACTGGGGGGGACTGCCGGTGATGTCGGACGACGTCCGCGAGGTCGCCGACATGGTCGCGAGCGCACAGGGGCTGTTGCTCAACATGGGTACGGTGAGCGAGGCGGGCGAGGCGGCGATGACGACCGCCGGAGAGGCCGCCGCCGACCACGGCGTCCCCGCCGTCGTCGACCCCGTCGGTGCCGGAGCGACGCCGACGCGGTCGCGCGTCGCAGAGCGACTCGTGACGGATCTGAACCCGGCGATCGTCAGCGGGAACTACGGCGAGGTCGCCGCGCTCGCGGGCGAGAACGCCGAAGTCCGCGGCGTCGAGTCGGTCGGCGACCACGCCGATATCGCCGCGACGGCCGTCGCCTGCGCCCGCGAGACCGACGCGGTCGTCGTCGCCAGCGGTGAGACGGACGTCGTCGCCGCGGGGGACCGCGCGTTCGAGGTGCGGTCGGGCGACCCGCTGATGGGACGGGCCGTCGGCACCGGTTGCATGCTGGGCGTCACTCTCGCGACGTTCGCGGCCGTCATCGACGACCCCTTGGAGGCGTCGCTCGCGGGTACGCTCGCGTACGGGCTCGCGGGGGAGGCGGCCGCGGCAGGCGAGTTCGGCGAGCACCACGGGCCCGCGAGCTATCTGACGGCGTTCCTCGACGCCGTTGCCGGCCACGAACCGACGGCAGACCCTGCAGAACGCATTCGCGAGGTGATCGCGTGACGCCCGTCGACGCGACGCCGCGAGCGGTTCCGTACGCGCTGACGATCGCCTCCAGCGACTCCAGTGGCGGAGCCGGCGTTCAAGCCGACCTCAAGACGATGGCCCGACTCGGCGTGTACGGCGGCGCCGTCATCGTCGCGACGACCGCACAGAACACCACGGGCGTCCGCTCGACGAGTCTCCTCCCGACTGACGAGGTGCGATCGCAGTACGAGGCGGTCGTCGACGACGTGGACGTCGGTGCGGTGAAGACCGGGATGCTCGCGACGACCGACGGCGTCCGGACGGTCCACGACTGCCTTCGGTCGTTCGACGGCCCGGTCGTCGTCGACCCGGTGACGGTCGCGACGAGCGGCGATCGCCTCCTCGAGGCCGAGGCGGTGGACGCCTACCGCGACCTGTTCGCCGAGGCGACGCTCGTGACTCCGAACGCGGACGAAACGGCCGAACTCGTCGGCGAGCGTCCGGACTCTCCGGCTGCACGCGAACGGGCCGCCGACCGCTTTTTCGATTGGGGCGCCGACGCGGTGCTGTTCAAGGGCGGTCACGTCGACGACGGCTCCGGCACGGTCACGGACGTGCTCGTCACCGACGGAGAGCGCGGCCCAAGAGCGTTCGACGCCGAACGTCTCGACACCGACGCGACGCACGGTTCCGGGTGCACGCTCTCGAGTGCGATCGCCGCCGGACTCGCGGGGGGCCTGCCGCTGTCGGGGGCCATGAAGCGCGGTATCGAGTTCGTCCGAGCGGGGCTCCGTGAGCCTGCACTCGTCGGGCAGAACGGGAGCGTCAACCATCTCGCGTGGAGCGAGCCCGAAACGTAGCGAGCAGCGCTTCGGCCGGCGCCTCCGTCAGCTACTCGGATACGGCGTTGAGGGCGTCAACGACCTGCTCGACGGCCTCGGTCACGCTCCCTTCGTTCTCGACGAACTGGATCGGCGCGTTCCGCTCACGGGCGTACTCGAGCGCTGCCGTCCGGTTGAGATCCTGTTCGAATTCGATCTCTCGTTCGGTGGCTTGCGGTGTGTCACGGCCGCTGTTGCCCCTGCGCTCGACGATCGTGTCGGGCGCCGCTTCGACGAGGACGAACGTCGCCGGAGCGACGTCGCGGAGGACGCCCTCTGGCAGTCCGTGAATGTAGCCGGCGTCCGTTTTGACGGCGAGGTGCGTCGAGAGAATGACGTTCCTGGTCTCGGCTTGGTCGGCGACGTATTCGGCCGCTCGGCGCTGCAGTCGCTGCGTCCGTCGGTGTGACAGCGTGGACAACTCGTCTCGGTCCACCGTGATGTCGTGGGTCATCGCCTGCTCGAGCATCACGTCCCCGAAATTGAGCAACAGGTAATCGTCGTCGAGCCGCCGACGGACCTGTTGACAGATGCTCGAGAGCCCGACGCCAGTGACGCCGGACATGAGTGTGACCGTCATCAGAACTGCACCTCCTCCATGTCCTCGGGGTCGGTAAACCCGCCGCGGTCGTCGTAATACTTCCGGCCGATAAATCCGTCACTGACGAACGTCATCAGCGATCCGTACAAGCCGTCGGGCGAATTGAACTCCTCGGTTTCACAGCGGGCGAGGACCTCTCCGATGGTCTCGTTCTGTCCAGTCGGGGCTTCGAGTTCGGTCTCGCCGACCCGCTCAATAACGGTCTCGCGTGACACGGGGAACTCGAGCTCTCGTGCGAACAGATCACGCGTTTCTGGGAGTCGCATACAGGTATGTTACCTCTCCACATAGATGAGTGTACGGGAGGTCGCGTCTTCGGCCCCCGCTCAGCGCTCTCTCGCAGACGCCGCGTCCTCGCGAGTCGCCGACCGGTCGTCGTGATCGCCCACGGTGTCGGCACGCGCCGGGCTCTCGGCCGTCTCAACGGTTACGAGCCGATCCAGCCGGCGTTCGAACTCGGCGTCGCCGATCTCTCCCTCGACGTATCGACGCTTGAGCCGCTCGATCGGTGGCTCTGCGGTCGCGGCGGTCTCCGCCGTGGTATCCACCGCGGCGACGTCTGGGCCCGTCTCTCTGTGGGCGTACTCGTCGGCGAGATAGCCGCCGAACGCGCTGCTCCCGACGACGTAAGCCGCGCCGACGAGGCTCGCTCCGAGCGCGGCGACCGTCGCGACCGGAGACACGGTCGCGGCGACGGCCACTGCGAGGAACGCCACCGGCAGCGAAAGCAGCACGACCATCGCTCCCGCAACGAGGCCGAGCCGCGGTCCGCTACTGCCGTCGCCCGCCCCGACCTGACTGGCCACGCCGCCGCCGATCGCCGGCGCGAGCAGCCCGATAAACGGGACGAGGCTCGCAAGCACCGTCACGCCGGCGCCGACGCCGGCCGGCCCGATAACCCCGGTAATCCACCGGCGCATCGGCCCGTTACGGGTCGTTTCGCTGTCGGTCATCGGCCGTCGTCCTGATCGGTCGGTTGCGGCTCAGACGGCTGCTGACACCGGTGAAACGAGGCTATGAATGCTTGCTGCTGCCGGCTGACGCGCCCGGATTCCATCACGATATTGTGTATGTACTACACTTGTATATATGTGCTGTTGAGGGGCTCACGAGCCGGTGTGTCCGTGATTTCCGTCTGACCGACCGCCCGCTACAGTTGGTTGTCGAGTGCCAACTGAACAGCTATGTCGGTCTGTCGGTGAATGGTGATATGGCTGGATCGCTGATAGACCGGGCGGCGTCCGCCGACCCGGACTGTCGATACTGCCTCGGTGCCGGACTCGCCCTCTCGATCGCGGTCGCCTCGCTCGTCTACGGGTACCTTCACAGCGACGTCGTGACGGCGCTCGGTGGCCTGCTGTTCGTCCCGGCGGCCATACTGCTCGCCGGTATCGGGCTCACTGGCGGGGCCGAGCGGCGGGATTCCGAAGCCACCGAATCACCGTAGCGGGTCTGCTCACCATAGTAGTGTAGTATTGTGATTACTGTACACAACCTTTTTATCCGACAAGACCGTAGAGCCGGCATACGCATGCCGGATTCGATGTCCGAACAACTCCAGCGAGACATGGTCTGTGAGGGACTGTTGGAGTGTTTCCACGGGTTGAAACACCTCGATAGAGCGTGTTACCGGGCACTGGTCGACTCGCCGGAACCACTCACCGTTGACGAGGTCGCAGAAGTCGTCGATCGCGAGCGCTCGACGGCGTACCGCTCGGTCCAGCGGCTGGTGTCCGCCGGACTCATTCAGAAAGAGCAGGTCAACTACGAGGATGGCGGGTACTACCACGTCTACCGGCCGACGGATCCGTCGGAGATCGTCGACGACATGCAACGACTGTTGAACGACTGGTACGCGAAGATGGGACGGCTCATCGACGAGTTCGAACGCAAGTACGAGAACGGCGACCGCGCACCGGCGGAGAGCTGATCCGGCGCTTTCTGCGGGCGGGCGGGTCGCTCATCGCCGGCACGTCCGCGGGACGGACCGCCGCTCGGCAGTGGCCACGAGCGATCGCGCTCGGCTTGACGCTGGGGGACTCTCGCTCGTGGCAAGAGAGTCGGTGTCGGGGGCGGCGCTCCGCTCGGCACCCCCGCTCGCCGCCGCGAGTCGAGCGACCAGTCACGTCCGAGCCTCAATAAGCCGGTCGACGTTGTACAGCAGGACGCCGACCGAGACGAGCGTCGTCGCGAGGTACACGACCAGTTGCGGGGGCCCGGACGTCGCGCCGCCGAGTGCGGAGCCTGCGAAGCCGACGACGACCAGTTCCGCCCACGTAACGAACGCTCGCGACGCGAGCATCGTCCGCCCCGACCGATCGTCCGCGGTCGCGTCGGCCGTCGAGGTCGCCTCGGTCGACGGTGTCGCGGCGTCGTCGCTCATCAGTACCCCCCCGCGGGTTCGGCGGGACCGCTGAACGCGGAGTAGAGCACGACGAAGTACGTCGCCACCAGCGGGAGCAGGAGTGCCGCGCCGACCGACATCAGGTTCAGCGGCAGCGTCGAGACGATGGCGCTGCGGACGGTCAGCCCCGACACCGGGTCGATCGCGGGGTACAGCAGCAGGGCGACGACCGCCGTCAGTCCGTAGGTCAGTCCGGCGCTCGCGGCCAGCGCGAGCAGGTCACGGTCCCGGCGGAGCGCGAGGACGTACCCTCCGGCTAGGAGGACGGAGACGGCGACGAGCGCGAGCACGGCCGGCGACAGGACCGCCGTCCGGAGGCCGGTCGCCGCGAGGGCGAAGAGCGTGACGACGACCGCGAACAGGTACGCCGCTATCGCACGCTCACCGTAGGACCGCAGCTCTGCGCGCAGCGCCGCGCGCGTCTTTACCCGCAGGAAGGCGGTCCCAGAGACGACGGTGAGCGCGACCGTCGTCAGCCCGGTGAGGACCCCGACGAGGGTGAACGACCGCGGTGTCCCGGCGACCCAGTTGCCGACGAACGCACCGAGGAGAAACGGCGCGAGGACGCTCCCGGCGACGAACGCGCGACCCCACCACCGTTGCCAGGCGGCGTCGTGCCGCTGTTCGTACATCTCCGGGGCCAGCCCCCGGAGGATCAACGCCCCGAGAACGCCGAACATCAGCAGGTAATGCCGACTGAACAGGTCGGCGTAGACGGCCGGGAAGGCCGCGAAGAGCGCCCCGCCGAAGACGACGAGCCAGACCTCGTTGCCGTCCCAGAACGGCCCGATCGCCGCGAGAATCGTCTCGCGGTCCGCGTCGTCCTCGCGGGTGGCGAACAGTGCCCCGGCCCCGAAGTCGAAGCCGTCGAGGAACAGGAACGTCCCCAGCATGGCGAAGACGAGGCCGAACCACAGTTCGGGCAGCGGAAGCCCGAACAGCGGACCGTCCCCGAGGCCGGCGAGGTCAGTCATCGCTCGCCACCCCCGCGGGCGCGCCCGAAGTCTCTTGCCCCTCGTCCTCCCGCCGCTTCGGGTGGTCCCGGAGGTCGTCGCGGCCGGGCGGTCCGGCCCGGATGATCCGGGCGACGACGTAGGTGTACAGACCGAGCAGGGTGGCGTAGACCAGCACGAACCCGGCCAGCGTGATCGCCGCCTCGGTGCCGGTGAGTCCCGGCGAGACGCCCTCGTGGGTCTTCATCACGCCTTGGATAACCCACGGCTGGCGGCCGACCTCGGTGACGATCCAGCCGAGTTCGACCGCGACGAACCCGAGCAGACTCGACCCCATCAACGCCTTGTGAAGCAGGTCGTCCTCGAGGAGGTCGCCCGTCAGCCAGCGGTACCCGCCCCAGAAGCCAAGCAGGATGAACCAGAACCCCATTCCGACCATCGCTCGGAACGCCCAGAAGACGATGGCGACGGGCGGGGCCTCGGTCTCGAACTCGTTCAGACCGGTGATCTCCGCGCTCGGATCCCCTCCGCTTGCCAGCCAGGACGCCCCGCCGGGGATGCCGATACCGAAGAGCTCCTTCGCACGCGGGTCGGTGATGTCGCCGAGATCCGTCGGGACCGCGACCAGATACTCCGGGACGTACGACTCGGTCTCCCAGACGGCCTCCATCGCGGCGAACTTCTGTGGCTGCGTCTCGAAGACGTGGCGGGCGTAGAGGTCGCCGTGGAGCACCTGCAGGGGCGCGGTTATCAACAGGGCGACGAGGGCGATCTTGAGCGTCGTCTCCCAGAAGGCGACGTTTCGGACCTGGTAGCCCCAGACGTGGTGGCGGAAGACGTAGTAGGCGGCGACGCCCGCCATGAACAGCGCGACAGACTCGACCGCGGCGTTCTGCATGTGGATGTACATGAATCCGAACCGCGGGTTGAGGTACGCCGCCACCGGGTCGACGAGGTGGACGATCGTCCGGCCGTTCTCCGTCGCGAGTTCGTAGCCGCGTGGCATCTGCATCCACGAGTTCGCGATGAGGATCCACACCGCCGAGAGCCACGTTCCGACGGCGACCGCCAGCGCGGAGATCATGTAGAGCCGGTCTGAGACTCGTTCTCGACCGAAGACGAACACGCCGAGGAACGTCGCTTCGAGCATGAACGCCATCATCCCCTCGACGGCGAGCGGGCCGCCGAACAGCTCGCCGGCGGCCGTCGAGAAGGCCGCGAAGTTCGTCCCGAACTCGAACTCAAGTACGATTCCGGTCACCGTTCCGACGACGAACGAGATGGCGAATATCTTGGTCCAGAAGCGACGCAGCTGTTCGTACACCGGCTCGCCGCCCCGGATGTCCTTCCACGTGAAGTAGACGAGGAAGGGAGCCAGCCCCATACTCATCACCGGAAAGATGATGTGGACGATCGTCGTCAGCGCGAACTGGAGTCGGCTTGCGAGTACTGGATCGATCATGGAATGCGTGGTGGGTGGTCGAACGGAGTGCCGCTCAGCCTCGATCGGCGGTCGGTTCGCTCGGTTGAGACTGCGTGCTCTTCCCGCATAACCTCGGAGTTGGCACAGGACAAGCGACGGACGGCGCTCGCCCCCGCGGAACGTCGGGCCGACCGATTCGACCGCCGCCGTGCGCTCGGCGCGCCGCTCCGCGAGTCGCTTTCGGCATCGATCCGACGCCGACTCGGTAGCGTGCGGACGACACGGTCGCAGCGGTTGTCCTGTGCCAACCGATCCCTTTGGTCGACGGGGCAGTAGGGTTCAGGTATGGAAACGCGGCACGCCGTGCTGGCGCTCGTCGGCCTCGTTACGCTGGTGATGGCGGTCCGGGGAATCGTCGCCGGCCTCAGCGGTGACTTCGGCACGGTCGGTCGGCAGGTCGGCGTCGGCGGGTTCGTCTTCGCGTTCGGCGTGGCGCTGTACCGGAACTGGGAGGCGGTCGGTTAACGGGGCGACGCTTTCCGCGAGCGGTCGGCCGAGCGTTCATCGCGGCGGTCGGACCTCACTCGGCGGCCGTCGGTTCTATTCTGTCGTCCTCGGTGACCGCGGCACGCTCGTAGCGGTAGTAGCCGCCGGTGAGGCTGCGGGCGGCGATCCCGTGCTCCGCCAGCACCCGAGTCGCCATGTACGAGCTCTTCCCGATCTTGCAGTAGGTGAGTACTTCGCCGTCCGGGTCGGCGTCGGCGGCCCATTCCCTGAGATCGCCGAGCGGGACGTTCTCGTCGCCGTCGATCCACCCTTGCGCCTCCCGCATCTCCGGGGGGCGCGTGTCGATGACCGTCGCCTCGTCTCTCCGCTCGAGAAACTCGTCGAGGTGAACGATGTCGGCGACGCCCTCAACGACGTTCGACCCGATCATTCCCAGCACATTGACCGGATCCTTCGCGGCCGAGTGCGGCGGCGCGTACGCGAGATCGTAGTCCCGGATGTCGAACACGGTGTCCCGGTGCGCGATGGCCGTCGCGAGCACGTCGATCCGCTTGTCGACGCCGCTCTCCCCGACGGCCTGGGCCCCGAAGATCGTCCCGTCGTCCGGATCGAACAGGAGCTTGAAGTCGATCTCGGAAGCGCCCGGATAGTACGCCGCGTGGTCCGGTTGGCTCGTGTAGATCGCTTCGTAGGCCCGCCCCTTCTCCTCGAGCGCCGCCGCCGTGTCACCGACGGTACCGACGTCGATGTCGAACGCCTTCGCGATCGACGTGTCCAACACCGGGTCGAGGCGGTCTTCTCGTCCAGCGATGTCGTTTGCGGCGACTCGGCCCATCCGGTTGGCGGGTCCGCCCAGCGGGACCCACGCGTTCCCGTCACTGCGAGCGGCCGGCGGCGCCGCGGCGTCGCCGACGGCGTGGATCGACGGCGTCGATGTTCGCATTCGGTCGTCGACCGTGATCGCGCCGCTGTCGTGTATCTCGACGCCGGCCGACTCCGCCAGCGCCGTCCGCGGGGTGACACCGGTGGCGACGACGACGAGGTCGAAGCTCTCCTCGGCGCCGTCCACCGCAGCGGTAACCGTCCCATCACCAGGCTCCGAGAGGGAGTCGACGCCGGTTCCCAGCCGGAGGTCGATCCCGCGGTTACGGAGGTGGGTCTCGACTATCGCCGCCATCTCGGGACCGAGTGTGTTCGGCATCACCTGCTCGAGCAACTCCGCGACGACGACGTCGTTCCCGGCTTCTGAGAGGTTTTCGGCGACTTCGAGACCGATGTAGCCGCCGCCGATAACGAGTGTCCGCTCGTCGCCGGTTATCCGCTCGCGAAGCTCCGTGGCGTCCGGCACGGTTCGGAGCGAGTGACAGCGCTCCAACTCGTCGAGGTCGAACATGGGCGGGACGAGCGGCTCCGCTCCCGTCGCGACGACGAGGTCGTCGTACGCGATCGCCGTCCGCTCACCGGCGGCCGTAGCGGCCGAGACCGTCCGGGCGTCCGGGTCGATCTCCGTCGCGGTGACGCCCGTTCGGATGTCGAGGTCGAAGGCGCTGCCGAGTTGCTCGCTCCCCATCACCGTGAGGTCGTCCTCGGCAACGGTGCCGCTGAGATGATACGGTAGCCCGCAACTCGCGTACGACACGTTATCCCCCTGTTCGAGAACGGCGATGTCGGCGGCCTCGTCGAGCCGTCGAAGCCGCGTCGCAGCGCTCATTCCGGCCGCGTTACCCCCGACAACGACGTACTGCCGTGGCATGTGCGGAAGTTGCGTCTGTAGGGCGTATATATTGGGCCAAATTTCCAATAATGGGGACTGTCACGGTTCCTGTCGGATCGCGCTGGCCGGGCGACCCGGGAACCGCTCTAACCGCAAATATGCGGTTTTAGTGGCATTATATACTGAAATGGTTTGGGCGTGAAAGCGAACTCCCGACGGTTCGCGGTGCTTATTCGTGTCGAGTATGTACTATACTACGATCATACTAATGGGCTCAAATCAGCGCACCACCGACCCCTCGCCGCCACTCGCGGGGGTCGTCGTCGGTGCGTTCACCGTCGTCGTACTGCTCGCCGCTATCGCCTACACGGTCATCCTGAGCGTCGTGAACTGGGCCGCCGTCGACCTCCTCGCGTATCCCGTGCACGCGGTCGCCCCCTTCGCCGTGATCAGCGGGGCGATACTGACAGTGGCGATCATCGTCCCGACCGCGTTAGTCACCGTCAACAAAACCGCCTGAGAGCCGGTCGTAAACGCGCAGTGAGTCAGCCGAGAGCGCCGCTCTCGGCGGACACTGATTATCCGCGACTTTGACCTCCCCGCAACGCCGAGCGCGGCGAAGCCGACGACGAACTATTCCCGTGGTCTCGGGCCGTCTCCGTCAGGACTCGCTCGCGGACTCGCTTTGGGTGTCTCCGTCGTTGTTTCCACTCTCCCCGTTGAGTCGCTCCCCGACCGCGTGTTGGAGGCGGTCGAAGAGCCCGGAACAGGCACCGCACTCCGCGCACGACACGTCCGAACAGGAAAGTGACGTGCCACAGCGCGGACACGTCGGCCCGCCGGCCGGATCGAACTCGTACCCGCAGGTCGGGCAGATCACGGGATCACCTCCAGAACGGCCGCGACGAGGCCTCCGACGGTGAACGCCGTGACCCAGGAGCCGACCCACATGAGGAGTGCACTCCGTGCGCCGCGTTCCTTGAGGATCACCGTCATCGTGAGTATGCAGGGGACGAACAGCGTGACGACGACCAGTCCGACGAAGGTCTGTGGCGCCGACAGCGCCATGTCGGTCATTCCGGCGGCGGCGAAGTCACGCCGGACCAGACCCAGAACGAGCACCTGTCCGAACGACGCCGGCAGACCGAGTGCCGCGGTCAGCGGCCGGAGCGCGCCCACGATCGCGTCGAGCACGCCGGCGTAGTCAAACGCCGACACCACTACGGCAGTGCCCGCGAACAACGGCGCCGCCTCCCCGAGGAACGCGGCCGTCCGATTCGAGGTCTTGCGAGCGACGTTTCGCGGGCGAGGGACGCGCAATCGCGGGAGCTGTTCGATCAGTGCGTCCTGCCGCCCGGGGAGCACCCGGTAGAGAAAGACGCCGGCGACCCCGAGGACGCCGAGCAGTACCAGTAGATAGCCGGCCCACCAGGCGAGCCCGAGCCCCGCAAGCAGGCTCATAATCACGCCGATCTGCGCCGAACAGGGAATAGCGAGGCCCAACAACGCCGTCGTGATGATCCGCTCCCGGCGCGACCCGACCATGCGGGTGGTAATGACCGCCATCGTCACACAGCCCACGCCGACGATCAACGGGACGACCGCGCGACCGTTGAGCCCGATCCGGTCGAGTCCCCTGTCGGTCAACACGGCGAGCCGGGGCAGGACGCCGGCGTCCTCGAGGGTACCGATCACGAGGTAGAACGCGGCCACGAGCGGCACCAGAACGCCGAAGACGTACTGAACGGTAATCGTCAGTACCCCCAGATTGTCGTTGACGAGCATGAACTCGATGGGATTGGCCCATCCGGTCGCCGGGAGCAGCTTCGCGACGGCCGCCTCCACCGCGGGGGTATAGTGCCGTCCGAAGAGCACTCTTTCCGTGTAGCCGACGACCGTCTGTGCGACCACCACCCCGATAAGATAGAAAACCACGCACAGGAGTGCGAACCCGATCGGGACGCCCGTCAGCGGCCGCATCAGCAGGTCGCCGAACCGGTCCCCGAGGGTCCGACCGGAGTCGGTGACGCGTTCGACTGCCTCGGTGAGCGACCTGACTCGCGTGCGGCGCTCGCGGTACACCCTCTCCCGTCGCTCGGCACTTGCGAGCGGTGCGTCCCCTCCGTCGGCCACGAGGTCACAGGCGCCGACGCGACGCATCGTCGGTTCGTCGCCTTCGACGAGGAGTGTCTTCTCCGCGCGGGTCGCCTCGACACCGTCGGGGAGCGCGTCGTGGTACGAGGCGACGGGTGTCGACGCGGGGGCCGACGCCTCAGAGAGACGGCCCCGCAGTTCACCGACGCCCGATCCCGCGACGGCGACGGTCGGAACGACCGGAACGCCGAGTGCCGCCTCCAGCGCGTCGACGTCGATCTCGACGCATTCGGCCTCGGCTTCGTCCATCATGTTCAGCGCGACGACGGTCGGCACGCCCATGTCCAGCAGCTGTAACGTCAGGAATAGGTCTCGGTCGAGCCGAGTGGCGTCGACGACGTTTACCGCTGCGTCCGCTTCGAGAACGGTCTCTCTCGTGACCCGCTCCGCTTCGGAGAACGACGAGATACCGTGGACCCCGGGTGTGTCGATCAACCGCGTCGGTCCGATGGTCGCGGTGGTCGTCTCGACCGTGGTTCCGGGGTAGTTCGAGACGTCGACGTACTCCTCTGCGATTGCGCCGAACAGCGCACTCTTGCCGACGTTGGGCGCGCCGACCAGCGCCACGGTCGCTACGGTGTCGTCCGCGGTGATCCGGTCCGCGTCCCGGTTCGCCGTCATCGCGGTTCGTCGTCGCGGGCCGTTCGCTCGACGACGATCTCTCTGGCGAGCGTCCGCCCGAGCGCCACCTCCGTCCCGTGACGCCGAACGACGACCGGGCCGCCACGGATCTGTCGGTGACACGTGACGCGGCCGTCGAGGAAACCGAGCCGCAGCAACCGATTCCGAGACTCGTCGTCTGGGACGGCGACCAGTTCGATCGATTCGTCCGGCGGGATATCGGCCAATACACTCGTCATTTAGGCACACCTAAAACGGGTGGGTGTACCGTATTGAAAGCCGCACCTCAATACTGCGGTATTTTACCGAGGCGGGGGAAGAGGTACGACGCGCGTTCGCAGCACGGGCCGGCGGAGCAGTATCGATCCCCGACCGCAGGGATGGCCCGCCGACCGAACCCCGTCCGGGGCGTCGAAGCGCGCCCCTCCCCCGGTCAGGGCGGCGGAGTGTGCCCGAA
>Ga0102936_1000269_pt1 | contig 20269 bp, 22 predicted proteins | sample SalPon2_A_H2O_MG_FD_78502 | JGI IMG/M metagenome (GOLD analysis project Ga0102936, IMG submission 78502) | Salt pond water microbial communities from South San Francisco under conditions of wetland restoration - Salt Pond MetaG R2_A_H2O_MG | ecosystem: Environmental > Aquatic > Non-marine Saline...
CGACCGGGATCGCCAGACCGCCCAGACGACGCCGAAGAGCAACTTCAACAACGACTCGAGGCCGCTCTCGATGAATTAGACGACGACGCCGTGGCCGACGGCGGCGTCGTCGTCGGATTTCTCAACGAAGCCTGGCCTCGCACAACAGACAACAGTCGGCGGTTGTGGTCCTTCGAGAAGCCGACGCTGGAAAAAGAGACGCCAACAGCATCGTTTGACGACGTTGCCTTCCGGTTTTACGCGGTTCTAGGCGAGAGCGTCGTGGAATGCAAAGAAGATCTGAGCAAGGAATCCGTGGCTGATTTTTTCCCACAGCATCCGCCAGAAGAATCCTGATCGACCGATAACCATTGTCTGCGACAACTTTTCATCACATTTTGCTGACTATGTCGATAACGTGGTTGAAACGCTGAATATTATCAGAGTTGCACTGCTGCCGTACTCGCCAGATTTGAACCCGATCGAGCAGATCTGGAAAAGCGTGAAACGTGACCTTTCACCGCGTGATACGCCCGATCTCGACACGTACCGCTCGATGATTTGTGACGTGTTCCACGACTATGCAGGTCGCCTCAGCTTCGCCGAAGCGTGGGTCGAACGCTTCCTATCAATCCAAAACTTATGACTATTACTAAAGCCGAGCGAGCGCTTCACAGCCGAATTGACGGTTTCGGTTATAGAGCGCTGATTGTAGCGTTGTTCGTCGATTCTGGCGTTGTGAGCGTGGTCGTAGGGAGCGAAAATGCGGTGCTTGATCAGCGGTCTGATGTCGAGTTCACGCAGTGCTTCGCGGAGTGACTGCTTGTTATAGCCTTTATCGGCAGCTAAAGACCGCAGATCGCCCGCGTTCCGGCGGGCGATCTGCTCAGCGGGGTCTGCGTCACTTCCTTCCCGAGTCGTCGAGCAGTGTACGTCAAGGATCGCTTGGGAGTCTGTATCGACGAGTTTCGTGACTTTCAGCTTCTGGACACGGTAGCTGATTCGTTGGCAGTAGTGGCGGCTCGCTGCTGAGCGTTCGTAGAATGTGGCGTCAATGGCGGCGTGCTTCGATAGGTCGTGCAGCTGCGCCGACTGGCGCAGCAGCACTCAACAGACGGTCATACTGATCCGGTCGAACGCCTTACACAAGGTGGATAGAGAGGGGAGATCGGCCGCGTTGAGGCCGATCTCCCCGGTTATTTGTGGCATCTCTTTCAACAGGTCAATCGTCATTCGGTAGGATGTATCCAGGTAAATCCGCAGACAATACAAGGAAACAAAGGCATAGTCGGCGAATCCGCCGCCACCTTCCGGGGCGGCGGATTCGTCTCAATCGCCAGTAACTCTTTGAGAAATCGGCGCGATCTCGCTAGTGAAGCGGGAAATTTGGGTCATGAACAACTGAAGTCTCCCGCTTCAACTCCTTCGATTTAGCGACCTATCCCGACGCCATCTAGTGATTCAACAGAGCCAAACAAACCGAACGGAATATGTTGACGCCTTCGCTACGAGACCAACACCATTCTGTCGAGTTCAGGGACAGCGAGGGGACTACTGTACATCTCTGCCTCTGGCAGTACGAACGACTCCTCCAGCCCATTCGTGATTGGATGACCGAGATTAACGGTCCATAGGCGCTCTCTTTCGGCCGATTCTTGGTAATCAAGCGACCACGGTGTTTCAATGAGCCATTTGAACGGCTTTGAGAAGCGGGTAGCGTGGAGGTGGACAAACCCCCTCTTTATATAAATTCGGACATATTCCGTCAATAACCTTGTTACTGATATAACTGTGGGCACGGTGTTCACAGTATACCAGCACCTCTGCTTCGTCCAATACGCTAGGAGTCAGGCTGTGGTCGGGCACGGCGTAGGTCGCGACGCGAACCTCGTGAGGCCGCCCGTATAGGCCGCTTAGATGGTCTTCCCACTCCTCGGAGCCACCGTCCGGATGCATGGGTGCCACCGAGAATCCATCCTGACCGAGTATCTACCCGTTGAAATCCTCTGCATTATCAGCCGTGCTCCTCAAATGGCAATCGGAGTAAAGTCCATGTAGGTTCTTATACAGTCACATAGCGACTTCCTATACCGGTATCTACGGAGATACCCTTGGATTTTTGCCCGTTACACCAGATGAGGGTGTATGAAACTCGCCAGGATGCAGACACCTGATGGTATCGTCAGTGGACAGTACGAAGATGGAACCCTGACCGCAGACGACGGTGAATACGTCAGAGGACGCGACGGTTCTCTGACCTACCCTTGCTCTCTATCAGCCCTCTACTGTGTCGGGCGGAACTTCACCGAGACACTCGACCAGATGGACTACGACCGACCAGCAGAGCCGGACTTTTTCATCAAGCCACCGGCTGCGCTAACCGGTCCCGGGCAACCGGTACTGTACCCCGATTAGACCGACGAACTCACGTACGCAGGGGAACTCGTCGCGATAATTGACAAGCGATGTCACGATGTCGATTTGGATGTGGTGCCGGATATCATCCGTGGCTACACGGTGCTGAACGATATCGACGCGCTAGACCAGCAGAGCCGGACGGCACGCAAAGCGTTCGACACGGCAGCGCCCCTTGGACCCTGGATTGAGACGGATATCGACCCGGCCGATATTGAGATGGAGACTGTGATCAACGGCGAAACGAGACAGTCAGCGACGACGGCACAGATGCTCTTTACCCCTCACGAGATCGTCTCCTACCTCTCTACCCGGTTCACGTTCAGACCGGGCGACGCGATTACGTTTGGGAGTCCAGCGAATCCGGGTACGATTACCCCCGGTGATACGATAGACATCACCTACGAAGGCGTCGGCACGCTGTCGAACGAGGTCAGTGAGCCGCGCACCTAATTTCTCGATATCCTGCCTCGGCGCTTCCTGCGTGCATATTGGTACGTGTCCCGCCAAATGCTAAACCCCCAGAGCAGGAAATCCGGACTATCGATAAAACACTGACCGGGGAGAGGGCAGTATGGAGTAGCCTGCTTACTCGGATTCAACTTCGGCGATGACTTCGATTTCGACGCCGAACGGCCCGGGCAATTCGCCCACTTCGACTGCACTGCGAGCCGGGTATGGGTCACTCATGTATTCGCCGTACACATCGTTGATAGCGTCGTAGTCGTCCATATCAGTCACGAATACGGTGGCCTTGACTACACTGTCGAGTGAAGCGCCTCCGGCCTCGAGAATAGCCGCGACGTTCTCGAGTGTGCGTTCAGCCTGTTCACCGATATCCGGAGAGACAACTTCGCCTGTCTCGGGATCGAGTGGGCCCTGTCCAGACACAAAAATCCGGTCGCCATCGCGGATTCCTTGAGAGTACGGGCCGATACTTTCTGGCGCATCGCTTGTGGACAATTCGTCCATGCACTGTAGACTGTTCCTTTGTATGAAAGTCTGTCGAATTAGATAGTGTATGAGGGAAGTGATGGCCGTTGAGTGTTTCCGATTGGAAGAAATTCTTCTTTTGAGTGCTGGAATAGAAGAACGGGGTTGCATTCCAATCGTGCCACTCGCGGGACACAATCAGTCCCTTTGATTCTCATTTCGAGAATAGACCTGGTGTGAGCTGTTTGGCTTATTAATATATTTTAAAATCGAATACCGCGGCTCATGCGACATAGTGACATAGCTGAAGCACCCTTCCGGTGTTTTAATTTGGCTCAGCATCGAGTTTGAAACACAGTTAGTGTGTTTTATACAATTAACTATCTGTTTTCACATATCGAGAAAACAACACCAACTCGTTAGTCCACTCGAGTGGACATGTTGATGTTGACCTGTGTCATATTCGCTGTGGTCATCACCCGTTCCGCGATATTCTCTATGTCAGACCCACTATCGAAGAACCGTGTGGGGCCGGCCACACTAATCGAACCGATGGCTGCCTCACTATCTGTTTGGATAGGGGCCGCAACCGCGCAGTATCCCAATATTTCCTCCTCGTCGTTGACGGCGTAGCCTTGCTCGCGAATCCGGTCCAGTTCCTCAAAGAGCGCCGTTTCATCGGTAATGGTATTGTCAGTGTACTGCTCCAACCCGTGCTGCTGGATTCGAGCCCGAACTTCCTCATCAGGGAGGGTTGCCAGAATCGTCTTGCCCGAAGCACTGATGTGGAGCGGTTCCCCCTTTTGAAGTTTCAGTGACTGGTAGTCGTACTCCTCTGTGTGTTCTCCCCGTGCTTCGTAGATGTTGATGCCTGTCCCCTTCTCCTCGGTGAAGAGATGGACGTAGTGGCCAGTTTCGTCAGCCAGTTTGTCGGCTTCCGAGCGCCCGTACCGGTAGAGTTCGCTGCTGTTCCGGACGTACTCTCCGAGATGGAGAAACCGGTAGGAGAGGTGATAATTGCCTTTTTGCTTGATCAAAAAACCTGTTTCACGGAGCGTTGCAAGGTGAGAGTGGGCCGAACTGACCGAGATATCGAGACGCTCGGCGACCGTCGAGACGCCGGCGCCGTCCAGTTCCGAAAGCACCTGAATGATTTCGGTCGCTCGCTCAACTGTCTGTAAGGTTCGCCATGACGAATCGTCTGCTTTCTCCACACGTGAAACAGCTACGCACGCGAATATATATCTTCTGGCGTTGATCGGATATCCATCGTCCAAGTTCGGCTCCTCCAGTCCGCCGGCCCACTACCGGTCCAACGTCAGTTCCTTCCACGAACTGTCCGACCGCACCTCACAGAACGGCTCCCTTTGGCTACCGGCTGTCCCCCCTCTGAGTGCGAGTTTCCGGGGCCGCCGTTTGCGAAGCGCGGTGAAGGGGTCGGAACTACCGAAAACAACCAGGGAGCCTTCGTCGCCCTCGCTCAGCCCGTACTTCTCCGCACCGAAAACATCTGCGTTCCTGCACGTGAGCATGCCCAGATCTCACTGACGTCCCGCCTCAGGTTCATATGAGCGAAGTGGACGAGCTTGTGGGCGGCCGTCAGCGGATCGCCGTCGCCGTACTGGTAGGTCGAATCCAGCAGGCTGTCCTGACCGATACCCCGGTTACTCCGGTCTCACGAAGCTCTTCCACTCGCGTGATGCCTCGTCGTACCGACCCTGGACGATAACGTTCGCCAGCGGGTTCGTGAGGACCGAAACATCACTCTGACCGAGTTCGTAGATGAGTTTGCTAGCGTAGGTATTCGGATACCAGTGCAGAGCGGTCGTGTGGCTGGCGGTCGCCCGCGAACTGATGTCGCGCCGGCGGGTTCCGTCGGCGAGTCTACGTAGATGACTAGCATCTATTCTGCACAGACTCACACAGGCACGGACAGTTTTGTTCTAGCCGGTATGTATAAATAACTACACATATTGAGCGAAGTGTATGGATGTTCTGTACGTAGGCGACTACAAGCTACAGGCAAACCAGTACTACGCAGGTGCGGACTCATTTCAGGTGTTTCACCGACAAGTGAACGACTACGAACCACTTTTAGATGCTCTTGAGAGAGAGTCCGGACTCACTGTCGATCACATGGACAGTGCTGCTGCAATGGAGGAGTTCCCGCGGTCGTTGTCAGCACTCCAAGAGTATGATGCGCTCATCCTGAGTGACCTTACTCGCGGAACGCTGGAGCCGCACTTCTATCCCGATGCGATACCCGGAACGAACCTCCTGAAACTTATACGAAGGTTCGTCGAGGAAGGCGGTGGACTTGTTTATTGTGGTGGCTGGATGACGTTCCAAGGGTACCAAGGTGTAGGTAACTGGCAGGGGACGCCTGTAGAAGCGGTGCTACCAGTCGAAATAAAACCGGTATACGATGACAGAGTCGAGCGTCCGGAGGGTGGTGAGATCTCGTTGACCGAGACTGCTCACCCGCTGACTGCACAACTCGATTCTGACTCGCTGCCTGCCGTCTATGGCTACAATGAAACCGGGAAACTGAAAGAAGGGTCGTATAGCCTCGCAACGGTCGACGAAACGCATTTGCTCTCCGTTGGGGAGTTCGATGCGGGTCGAACTGTTGCCTACGCCTCCGATCCCGGCCCGAAGTGGGGGTTTGATATGATGGAGTGGAGCGGATACAGGGAGTTTTGGACCCGTATCCTTGAGTGGGTGACCGATGACCAGTGTCTGTGATATCTGTTCCGGACGGTCAGCTCTCAGAAAGCATCCAATAGGGTGACGCTATGAGCTACAGTACCGACCACGAGACGTTGATCTGCACCGAACTGTATGGGCAATGTAAATCGCGACACGCAGCTGTATTCTTTGGAGACCGACTGTGCTGTGAACGGCATATGCCAGGACGAGTTCGAGTAATATCACGTCCCAAGGTTGCATACGGACGGTGATGCCGGGCGTATACTTGATTATCAGGAAGACACATGCACATACCGCTCGCTGGCGGTAGCAAGCCAATCGGTCATAAATATAATCGATGGGCCTGAAGATTAGCTACATAGATCAGTAACAACCGGCAACTCTTCGAAACCCAATTCGGAGGGGGATGCTATCGCTTCCTTCGAATCAAGGATGGTGACATCATCGAAATAATCGAGAAACAATCGTATAGCTATTGACGCTTCCAATCGGGCAAGGGGGGCACCGATACAGGTGTGTGGTCCCCTGCCAAAAGACAGATGATTCGGGTCACGGTCCGGAATAAGTACATCGGGTTGGTCGAATTGGGTTGGATCACGGTTGGCAGAACCGATCCACAGTATGACAGTCTCTCCCTTTGGGATTTCCGTGTCGCCCAGCGTGATTGACTGAGTAGCTACTCTGGCGCGGGACTGAAGTGGGGCCCGATATCGAAGGATTTCTTCAAGAATAACGTCTAGGTCATAACAATCCCTCTCCGATATCAAATCGTGTTCAGTGAGCAAGTACAATGTATTGGAAAGCAAATTAGTTAGCGTCCCCTGCCCTGCTAGGATGAAATTGAAGCAGTTAGCGCCAATCGTCTCTTGATCAAGATTCGTGTTCGCGACAAGCTTTGAGACGAGGTCATCCTCGGGATTACGCTGCCGGCGTGCGACTAAATCTTTGAAATATTCAACAACTCCTGTCAACTGTGATGGGTCCCCATCCTGGAAACTGCTGAACTCACTGTGTCGTTGCTTTCGGAACACTGTAAGCCAGTCTAGAACGCGATCATGATTGTCCTGTGGGATGCCAACGAGGGTCATGATAACCCGCAGGGGGACTGGGATTGCAAAGTCATGCACGAAGTCGAATTCCGGTCCGTCCGTCAGTGCAATGCGGATTTGATTCTCAACTATTTCAGTTATTGTTACTTTCATTTCCGCGACTTTGTTCGGTCTGAAAAACGGGAAAAACTGACCCTTACTCTGCTTGTGTTCCGGACCGTCCATCCAAACGACCGCCTTATTTATATACGACAAGGGTGGTGAGCTATCTGAGTGACCAGATGAAAGATCTGGCCGTGCGAGGCTTTCGTCGTCTGCCAGCCCCTGCTTCACGTGCTGATAATCGAAGACATCATAGACACCTCTCTTCCCGTCGTACTTTACAGGACCTTCCGTTCTCATTCGGTCGTACCAATCGAACGGATCAGACAGGCCGGGCTCAGAGCGTAGCGGCTCGGGAGCTGTCGCGGATGGTTGATGTCCCGGATCGGATTGGTCACTATCGTCCATGTTTTCCGGAAGAAGTTGCTATTTGAAAAGTGTGTAGTCGGAATGTCTGCGTAGAAATTAAATAGTACTAGGGAATGGAGCAAGATGGTTTGCAAGGTCTAGCTCGCTGGGTCTCAGTCACTGCAAGTCGCATAGGCGGATTGCTGACTGCGGCACCGCCAATACTATCATTGGTGAACATATCCGTATGCATCTCCAGAATCGGAGAGTCTGATGTGCGAACCAGAGTTTCGCTCTCGGTAACCTGCGGAGACTACGCTCCTAATCGACACTAATTCTGTGTCTATAAACCGCGTCGTTGAAACAGGAAGCCCCAACGAGCGAACGACGAAAGCCGCGAACGAGTAGGGTATAGCAGTTCACATCGATACCGCATTTTGAATGTTCTCACATTCTCATCAATACTTTGTACTCCGACTACAGCTCAGGACGTTCTATTGCTCAGCTAGTCCTTATATTATATTGAGAGGGCCCCAGACCCCCGTGGAAAACTTTTTTATTAGTTTGTTCATTAGCGGCAGTTGAGAAAAAATGTATGGTGCTAGTAGCGAGATTTGTCGACCAGTTAGTGTACTATCTGCCAAAATATCACAAAAACCAGCAAATGGGAGTCCAGTATGAGTTGGCGTGAACCAGCGGAAGGGCAGGTCGACCCCTCGGACCTCCTGAATTCGAAATCTCGCCGCCGGTTCCTCGCATCATTGGGAAGTGTCGGTGCGGTCGGTCTCGCAGGCTGTCTCGACGGTTCGGGTGATGAAGAGTCAGGTCGAACCCTTCGGGCAAACATCTCACAGGAGATCGGCACCATCGACCCGGCCAAAGGCACCGACTACGTCCAGTCGATGGCACTCATAAACATGTACGACTCGCTGGTGTTCCCGACTGGGGACGGCAGTATAGAGGCAAGCCTCGCGACGGACTGGTCGGTCTCCGATGATAACCTCACGTATACGTTCGACATGCGTGAGGACGCCGTGTTCCATAGCGGCAACGCCGTGACCGCGGAGGATGTGAAATTCAGTTTTGAACGGGTGATGGATATCGGGCAGGGATTTGCCAGCAATTTCACTGGCATCCTCGATACGGAAAACATCACCGTGGAAGACGAGCATACGGTATCGTTCGAGCTCAACGAGTCGTTCTCCCCGTTCCTGGCCATAATGGTGTTGGTGCAGGTAGTTGATAAAGACCTCATCATGGATAACCTGAGTGATGGTGAGTACGGCGAGCGTGGCGATTACGGACAGGACTTCATCAACGAGAACGACGCGGGATCCGGAGCCTACGAGCTACGGGATTTCACGCCTGGATCCGGGATTACGTTCTCCCGGTTCGAGGACGCCTACCACGAGTTCCCCGAGAACGCGTTCGAGACGGTCGATGTCGCAATCATCACGGAGAACTCGACTGTCCAGTCACAGATGCGGTCGGGCGATCTGGATATGACGGGGCAGTACCAGAGCTCCGAGACCTACGCTGCCATCGAGGAGATGGATGGCGCTCGCGTCGTAACGAAGCCGGAGTTCGGGGTGCTGTACATGAAAATCAATACCCAAAAGCCGCCCACTGACGACGTGAAGTTCCGCGAGGCGATGGCGTGGGGTTTCGATTACGAACAGGTGGTAAACGAAATCGTCCCGGACAAAGAGCCGGCACAGGGACCACTCGCACCGAAGTGGGATGTCCATGATCCCGATGTCATGCAGCCGTCCTACGACCCGGAACGGGCACGTGAGGCCCTCGAAGAATCGGAGTACGATCCAAGCGAGTTCACGATTCAGAACACGTTCACCGCATCCTACGGCTTCCAGGAGCGTATCGGCCTGCTATTTCAGGACAACATGGACGACATTGGAATCGATGTCGAACTTAACCCGCAAACGTGGGGGACTATCACCGAACTGGCGACCTCGGTCGAGGACACCCCACACACGAATCAGGTGTTCTGGGGTGGGAAGTACCCGTCGCCGGACTCGGTCTTCTACTCCAAGCTCCACTCTGAAGCCTCGGATACGTGGATAAGTATGAATCACTTGGAGGACGAGGAGGTCGATTCGATGATTGATGAGGCACGTGCCACAGCCGACCCCGAGGCACGTGCGGACATATACAGCGAACTACAGAGCGTCGTTGCCGAGAAGTACACCGACATCAACGTCTACCAGATGGTCAAACAAATCGGGCTACGAGACGACATCGAGGGGCTGACGATCCGGCCCGCAGGCGGCTACGAATACCGGTTCCGGGACCTCAGCTAGCTACAAGCAATGGTAAGTATCAGGCAACTACTCCCTCGCCTCTCCGGGATGGTAATTAGCCTCCTGGGACTGTCGGTCGTCGTATTTACCATCTCGCGGGTGCTTCCAGGGAACCCGGCTCGGATGGCACTGGGTGCCAGAGCCAGTGAAGAGCAAGTCGCAGAGCTGACTGCGGAGATGGGGCTCAACGAGCCACTGCCGGTCCAGTATATCGAGTACATGCGCGGATTGCTGGTCGGGGATTTGGGACAGAGCCTCCAGACCAGAAACCCGGTGCTCGAAGAGATCCTGTTCAAGCTGCCGGCCACGCTCGAACTTATTACGATAGCGACCCTGTTCATGGTGGGTATCGGTGTCCCGCTCGGCGTCATCGCTGCACGGAACCGGGGAGGACTCTTCGATAACGCGACGCGGGTGTTCGCGTTCTCCGCGGTCAGTGTCCCGAGCTTCTTCATAGGGATCGTGTTCCAGGTCATCTTCGGGTACTACCTCGATTGGTTCCCGATCACCGGACGGCTGTCGCTGGAGTACAGCGATTCGGTCGCGCGTTATACCGGATTCATGCTCATCGACACGCTCTTGCAGGGAGCGATCGGTGGACACGCTAACGCGTGGGCACACCTCGTGTTACCGGCACTGGCACTTTCCTTCGGGGGAATGGGACAGGTAATCCGCATTACTCGTTCGAGTATGGTCGATATCGAAGGAAAAGATTTCATCGAGGCGTCGCGTGGCTACGGGATGGCCGGCTGGCTCGTAGCCTACAAATACTCGTTAAAAAATGCCTTTATCCCCACGTTGACCATCATCGGGTTGCTGTACGCGTGGCTCCTCGGCGGAGCGTTCATTATCGAAATCGTGTTCGGGTGGCCGGGGCTTGCGAAATACGGTGTTCAATCCGTTCTCACGACGGACGTAAACGCACTTGTCGGTGTCACGATGACTATCGGCATCGTGTTCGTCCTGACAAACTTCATCGTTGACCTGATACTGGATTGGATCGATCCGCGGATACAACTGGCAGGTGATAACGCATGAGTACCGAAAGCAGTAGACTTGACCGGTTCATCTCACCCTCGCGGCGAGAGCTGTGGTACCGCTCGTACAGACGATTTACCGACCAACCAATGAGTATTGTCGGGGCTGTCATCGTTGGTGGAATCATCACAGTCGCCGTACTGGCACCTCTTGTCGCGCCCTACCCAGCGCATGTAGGCTCGTACACCGACTTTGCCAACGCGCTTGAACCCCCGAGCCTTGACCACCCGCTTGGGACGGATAGCGTCGGTCGCGACATACTCACCCGTGTGATCTTCGGTTACCGGCTCTCGTTGTTGCTCGCAGCGACTGTCCTCGGGATCGGTGTCCCGGTTGGCGTCCTGCTGGGGCTCGTCGCCGGCTATACGGGTGGATGGGTTGACGCCGCAATCATGCGAGCTACTGATACGTTCCTGGCGCTCCCGCCGTTGGTCCTTGCGCTGGCTATTGCGTCTGTCTTCGAGCCAACGCTGGAAATCGCTATTTTCGCAGTGGCCTCGCTGTGGTGGACGTGGTATGCTAGACTCACGCGCGGGCTAGCAGCGAGCCAGCGAGACGAGCAGTACGTCCAAGCTGCGGAGTTGGCCGGTGCCAGTCGCACTCACATAATGCTGCGAGAGATACTGCCGAACTGCCTCTCGCCGCTGCTGGTAAAAGTGACTCTCGATGCGGGAATTGTTATTCTAACCGGGGCTTCGCTGTCGTTCATCGGACTCGGTGTCCAACCACCTCGCCCTGGACTCGGGACGATGGTCGCAAACGGCACCAAGTTCCTCCCACAGCAGTGGTGGGTCAGTATCTTTCCCGGATTCGCGATCTTCGTTCTCGTGTTGGGCTTCAACATGCTCGGTGACGGACTCAGAGACATGTTCGATGTGGAGGTCGAACAGTGAAGACGAACGAACCGGTGCCCGAAGACCCGGTGCTTGCGGTCAGTGACCTCTCCGTCGGGTTCGAAGGGTTCGATGGCTACGCTGACGTAATACAGGAAGTTGATCTCTCGGTCGGTAAGGGTGAGGTGGTCACTATCGTCGGCGAAACCGGCTGTGGCAAGTCGGTAACCACGAAAGCGATAACTGGACTCCTAGAAGAACCGCCAGCACGCGTCTCGGGGACTGTCAAGTACGACGGTGACGACCTCCTGTCGATGCCGGACGAAGACCGTGCGGAGCTTAACGGTGACGGGATCGGGATGGTGTTTCAGGACCCCATGTCGAGTCTCAATCCGGTGTTCGAACTTGGCGAACAACTCGCCGACACCGTGCAGTTCGGTGGCACGAGTCCCGACGGTCCGCTCGCATATCTTCGCCAGCGGTACTCTCGGACAGAGCGCTCAGCCGCTCGCGACCGCGTTCGTGAGATACTCACGCAAGTCCAGATGCCGGATCCCGAAGGCGCTATGGACAGCTATCCCAACGAACTCTCGGGTGGGATGTGCCAGCGGGCGCTCATCGCACAGGCCCTGCTCAACGAACCGGACCTGTTGATTGCTGACGAGCCTGGGACGGCGTTGGACGTAACGATTCACGACAAGATCCTGTCGCTGCTGTCTGACCTGATCGATGACCGGGACATGAGCATCCTGATGATTACCCACAACCTCGGTGTGGCACGGGAACTGAGCGACAGGATCTATATCATGTACGGCGGCCGGATTATCGAGTCGGGGACGACAGCAGAGATATTCGAGCAGCCGAAACACCCCTACACGCAGGGGCTGCTCGCTTCCATGCCCCGACTTTCCGACGATTCGATGGCCGGCGGAATCAGCGGCTCCGTGCCGGAGTACACTGACCCGCCGAATGGGTGCCGGTTCCATCCCCGTTGTCCCTACGCTGACGAGGCATGCCGGTCTCAGAACCCACCCACCGAAGCGTTCGGTGAGACGGCCAGTACCGAGTGTGTCAGATACGCTCCGAGTGATACCGGTCCGGAGCCGACGATGGCCGAGACGCGGAGGCGCCTTGACGCAGCCTCACAGTCGGAGGCAGATAGCGCATGAGCGAACCCATGCTCTCCGTGGAGAATCTGGAGAAGCATTTCGACACCGGGGGCTGGTTCGACAACACGCCCTCGGTGCGGGCGGTCGACGGCGTCTCCTTCCAGATCGATCAGGGCGAGACTCTCGGGCTCATCGGGGAGTCAGGAAGCGGGAAGTCGACAGTCGCTAAGTGTATCATCGGCATCCACGAGCCAACGGGTGGGCAGGTCAGTTACCAGGGCAGCTACATAACGTCACAGACTGCTACAGACATCGAGGAGATACGGTCCGAGATGCAGATGGTGTTCCAGGATCCGACCTCCTGTCTGAATCCTCGGAGGACGATTCGGCGGACACTCTCGGTCCCGCTAGAAGCGAACGATGTACCCAAGGAAGAACAGGACCGACGGATATCTGAACTCCTCGACCGAGTCGGACTCAACGACGAATACCTCTACAAGTATCCGCACGAACTCAGCGGCGGACAGAAACAACGGGTAAACATCGCCCGAGCAATAGCCGTCGAGCCCAGCCTGCTTCTGCTCGATGAACCCACGAGTGCTCTCGATGTCTCGGTACAGGCAAAAATAATCACACTGCTTGAGGAGTTACAGCAGGAGCTGGATCTCACTTATTTGTTCATCACGCACGATCTCTCGCTGGTTCGTAACTTCGCCGACAAGACCGCAGTGATGTATCTCGGACAGATCCAGGAGTATGGCGACACCGACCAAGTGTTCGAGACGCCACGACATCCCTACACTCGTGCGCTCATGTCGGCGATACCTGTTACCGATGAGAAAGAAAAGAAATACAAACCAGCCAACACTAACGTGGACGGAGAAATACCCAGCCCTAGAGACGTTCCCAGCGGCTGTCGGCTCCACCCACGGTGCCCGCACAGTACCGAGGAGTGTGCAAATCGGGAGCCGGAATCGTACGACGTCGATGCAGCGGCGGTCCGGTGTCTCGCATATGAGGACGGCTCACAGGGATTTGACGAACTTCACGAGAGCCTGACTCCGGTGATATCTGACGGCGGAGAGTGACTCCGTCTATGGGGCGATGGTGGGGGATGGTCCAACGAATTTGTGGCGGTGTCGACACTCTGTGTCTATGCAAGGACGACCGTGTCTCGGGGTATGAAATATTGCTGTTTCAGCCGCCGAACTAATCGCTGCTGTTTTAACAGGCAAATGATAGTCTCGTCTGTAACACGAAGCAAGCCGTGCTACGGGGTAGCAGCAAATAGGGACTACGCTACTGGTAGATTAAGAATCCATGTACACTTGCGGTAGGCGTAGAATCGCCGCCGCGTTGCCGATGTGATCGTTCAGACTTCAGAGGATCGGGCTCGGATCTGTATGCCCGCAGCAAGCCTTCAAATGGATTCGATACCACTCTATCGTCTCTATTGTTGGTCGCCATACGATGAAAATCTTGTATTTCTGGGGTCTTAAATGCATGGTAGCAATATCTACCGGGTCATATTACTTGTATAGTGACTATATGTTTCAAGTAGTGGAAAATTCATATGCAGGAGTCGAGAGAATCCGATAGCTGCTGGCGGACTCTGAACTTTTTAGCCGTTGATACATTCTACGTACCCTGGTGCCACAGTAGCGGTTGTGATACCATCGGTCTGACTTGTAGCACCCAGTGGACCGCTCTCCTACGCTTGGCTCCAGTCTGGGCGCTCACGCGCGACAAAATCCCCATATCCTGCGTCCGCGAGGATGCGACCGCTGTCGGCAACGACTGTTCCACGAACCAACGTCTTGTCGACTTTCCCGACGACTTCGCGACCCTCGTAAATAGAGAAATCCGAAACGGATTCGTTGTCGGCTGCGGTGATCGTTTGCGTTGCGTCCGGATCGAAGATCACGATATCGGCGTCGGTGCCCGGGTCGAGAGTCCCCTTGTTTGGCAGTCCGAACGTTTCCGCAGGGTTGGTACACATCACGCGGACGAGAAACGGATAGGAGTGACCACGGTTTATTACCGCTTCATCGTGAAAAACGGGTAAACTCCGTTGGACGCTGTTTGCTCCGAAGGTCGCGTCCCACCAGTTTTCGACCTGCTTTTGCTCTTTCTTGAACGACGTGTGATCTGTCGAGACAACACTGAGAGCGCCCGTCCTGAGGTGGCGAAACAGTGCATCGATATCCTGGTCCGTTCGAAGTGGTGGTGCAATCGTCGCTAGTGTCCCCTTCGTTTTGTAGGCCGAACGGTCCAGTGTAGTGTAGTGTGGACACGTTTCGGCTCTGATCTGGCTTCCGTCCTCCTGTGCATCTTCGAGCACGTCCGCAGCAGCCGACGAAGAGGTGTGGAACCCGTAGTACTTGAGACCGGCGTTCTGTGCCATTCGAACCGCGTCGTCCGCGGCCATAGCCTCGGCGAACGGCGGGCGGGAGTCGGGATACTGTTCTATATCTCCGTCGCCTTCTTGTTTGAATCGTTCCGTTCTCGTCTGACAGATATCGGGGTCTTCAGTGTGCAATACCGCGACCGCGTCGTGGGTGGCGATCTCCCTGAACAGTTCATCAAGGAAGCCGTTAGGAAGCCCGATCTCGTATGTTGTGAACATTTTGAACGACGTTACTCCTTGCGAGACTGCCCTCTCGAGTTCGTCGTACACGTCCCGATCAGGTCGTGTAATCCCACCGTGCAACCCGAAATCGACGACCGCTGATTCGCCTCGCCGCTTGTGACGGCTGATCGCTTCAAGCAGTGTCCCATCTTCCTCGAAGGTACTCATACTGTCCTGTGAATCGTTCGTCCACGCCTGCCAAGCAAACGCGATGCAGGTTGTCACACCACCCAAAGCGGCAGCGCGGGTTCCACTCTCGTAACTGTCTTGGGAATAGTAACAGTCCAGATGGACGTGTGGGTCCACCAAGCCCGGCAATACGTACTTTCCCGCCACATCGATCTCCCGTGTGGCTGGGGGGAACATTTCCTTCTCACCGACGGCAACAATTTTCTCGCCCTTGATAGCGAGATCGTGATTCGTGACCGCATCGTCCCATACTAGCTTTCCGTTTGTGATTAGCGTATCAATTTTCATTGTGACTATTACACCATTTTATACTCGATATAGTGACTACTCGTCCAGTCACAGCGAGTTTACCATCAGGTTATATCAGATGAGTTCGCGAAAGATTAAAATTGTTGCGCACCTTGGCAATTTCTACTTTACCCAGCCTTGCAGGGTAATCCAATAGCGGGCCAGAGGTGGCGGCAGAAACGGGTGACGTAGTCCTTCGGCTTCTGGTGGCACGTGTTACGGAGTGACGGCGCGTATCCACGGGCCGAAGACCGTGGTATTGTGCCTGCTCATCGTATACTGTATACACAAAATAGTACCGTATTTGGGCAAGACTGGTACTAAGAACTACCCGAGTCGGAAATATTTTTACGCCAACGTGAAAACAACTATTGTGAGTATCCATATCGACCGCAGTCGGTTTATCGAGACGATGGAGGCACAGGCCGAAATCGGTGGCACTGAGAACGGTGGCCTCCACCGATTGACGCTGTCGGACGCGGACAAGGACGTAAGAGACTGGTTTCTCGATGCGATGGAGGCCGCGGGGCTGGAGACGCGTATCGACGAAATGGGTAACATGTTCGGCCGACGGTCGGGTACCGACCCGAGCGCCGACCCGATCCTGATGGGCTCACACCTCGATTCCCAACCTTACGGCGGCATCTACGACGGCGTTCTCGGCGTGATTGCAGCGCTTGAATTTGTCCGGACGCTCAACGACCAGGGCATCGAGACGAGCCACCCCATCGAAATTGTCAACTGGACGAACGAGGAGGGGTCTCGATTCCAGCCGGCGATGCAGGGCAGCGGCGTCTGGACGGGCGAACTCGACCTAGAGACGGAGTACGACAAGACCGACGCCGATGGAACCCGCTTCGAGGATGAACTCGAACGCATCGGGTACAAGGGCGACGTGCCCGCCGAACCGACCACCGAATACGCCTCCTCGCTCGAGTTGCATATCGAGCAGGGGCCGAAACTGGAGAACAACGGGAAGGACGTCGGCGTGGTCACCGGCGTGGTCGGCCTGACCTGGGGCGCGGTCACGTTCTACGGGGCGGCTGAACACACCGGGACGACGCCGATGCACGATCGGCAGGACGCGCTCGTCGCGGCCGCCGATTTCATCACGACGGTTCGACGACTCGGCGGGACCCTGGGCAAGGAGACGGTCGCGAGCGTCGGCTGTGCGGACGTCTCGCCCAATTCGATCAACATAGTTCCCGAGGAGGTCACCGTGACGTGGGGGATTCGTGACCCCAGTGACGATATCGTCGAAGAGGGACGCGAGCGGGTCCTCGAAGCGGCGGCCGCCATCGCCGAGCAAGAGGGCGTCGACTACGAATGGGAGGACCGCGCGCGTTCCGCTAGCATCCGGTTCCCCGACGGGCCGGTGACGGCCATCAGAGACGCTGCCCGCGAACTCGGATACGATTCGATGGACGTGTTCAGCGGCGCCGTCCACGACGCCGCGAAAGTCGGGACCATCTGTGACACTGCGATGGTCTTTGCAGTCAGCGAGGACGGCAAGAGCCACACCGAGGAGGAGTACACCTCCTGGGACGACTGTTACAGTGCGGCGAATACGCTGGCAAACGCAGCGCTCGATCTGGCGGAGTGACTCTGGTATGGACCACGCTCTTCGGATTGTAGGCGTCACTGACGGAGGCTTCGCAGATGGCAGCTGAGACCCTCATCGCGGGCGGGACAGTCGTGACGGGCGATTCGATGTTCGAAGCCGCCGTCGCCATCGACGAGGGGCCTATCGTCGCCGTCGGAGACGAGGATGCGATCCCCTCGGCCGACCGCTGAATCGACGCGAGTGGCCTGTTGGTTATGCCCGGCGTTGTGGACCCTCACGTGCATCTGGCCGGCTACAACACCATCGACAGCTACGAGTTAGGCACTGCTGCCGCCGCGGCTGGCGGCGTGACCAGTCTCCTGAACTTCGTGTGGCAGGGCTGGCAACCAGACGTGCAGGCGTTCGGTGAGGGTGGGACACTGACCGAACCCGTACAGCGCCATCGGGACCGTACCGGCGAGGCGCTGGTGGACGTCGGCTTTCACCCGGTCGTCACCCGGGAGGACCCGAGCGTCTTTGAGGAACTCCCCGAACTGGTCGAGGATGGTATCACGTCCTTCAAGCTGTTCACGACCGACAGCATTCGGCTGTCACACGGTTTCGTCGGCCAACCGCTCGACCGCCCCGCGGATCTTGGTGCCGTTGCCCTGGCCCACACTGAGGACCACGCCGTCTGTGAGACCTTGACCGAGCAGCTTCGGGGGTCACTCGACCCCACGGTGTACCCAGACTCCCGACCGGACTACGCGGAAGCGATGGCAGCCGACGTGCTCGCCCGACTGGCGGTCGAAGCCGACGCAAAGTACTATCGGGTTCACACGACCTCCGAGGTCGCTGCCGATGTCATCACCTCCTACCGCCGGGATGGGTCAAATGTCCGGGCGGAGACCTGCACACACTACACTGTGTTCGATCGATCGGTGTACGACCGCCTGGGCAACACGCCGATTATGTCCCCGCCGCTGCGGGAGCCAAGCGATGTCGACGAGATGTACGACCGCCTCCGAGACGGGACCCTGTCGGTGGTCTCCTCGGACCACGTTGCCGCCACGAAAGCGCGAAAGTGCAACGAGGCATGTTGGGACTGCCACATGGGTGTCAACAGTCTCCAGACCGGGCTCGCCATGTTCCACGACGAAGCCGTCACTGCACGGGGGCTCTCGTACCCCGAGATGGTCAGACTGAAATGCGAACAGCCAGCCCGAACCTTCGGGATGACCGACAAGGAGCGAATTCAGCCGGGTACCGACGCTGACATCGTACTGTTTGACCCCGAGGAGACGTACACGATAACTGCCGACGACAACCACTCGCAGGCGGACTTTTCCATCTACGAGGGCCGCGAAGTGACTGGGCGCGTCCAGAAGACGTTCGTCAGGGGTGAGCTAGTCGCAGGTGACGGAAAGATCGTCGCTGACCCCGGTCATGGGAAAGTCCTTGACCGAGCGGTCCCCGATTGGTCCTGATATAGAGTACTGTCGTGCGTTACAGACACAGCCCGCCGTTGGGGCGGCTACTACCTCGACATCCTCTATCCCAATCTGTGTGCTATCGTGATATGCGGAACGAGCCCGTTCATACTAGTGGTTGTGACAAACCGGGGTGATTCGCCATCTTGGGGTGGCGAATATCTGTGCGAACGTACAGCCATTAACGACAATTGCGTGACTCATTTTCAGTTATTCGGGTTTCGGTTCGTTGTCTGGTCGGATATATGTCCGTAATAGCCATATATAAGACGGAAGTGCAAGATACACTAAGCAGTCACAAGCTACCGACGGAGAGGTAACCACGATATATCTCACTGGATCTGTTACTGGGAAACTGCAGAATCGTTGATGGGACCGGCGCACCGTGGTTCTATGGAGCTGTCAGAATCGAAGACGGTCGAATTGTTTCGGTCCACCGCGAGCGAGACGTCACAAAGGACGCCGAGGAGACGGTCGACCTGGATGGGTTGGCGCTTGCGCCGGGGTTCATCGACCTTCACTCCCATTTGGACCTCCGGTTGTTTGCCGACCCTGACCTCCCACCGAAAACCCGACAGGGCGTCACAACCGAACTACTCGGGCAGGACGGGTTCTCGATGGCACCGATGCATCCTGCAGGCGGGGCCGAAGAGTGGGAGGATCACCTGAGCGGCCTCGATGGACGCCCTGAGCGCGAGTGGACGTGGGGGGGGTGTCCCTGAGTACTTCGACGCTATTGAGAATAGCGGGGTTGCACCAAACGTGGCCATGCTCGTAGGCCATGGGACAGTCCGGTACAACGTCGTGGGGATGGACGACCGGGCCCCGAGCGAGGCCGAGTTAGCAGAGATGGCGGACCTGGTCACCGAGGCGCTCGAAGATGGTGCGGTTGGCTTCTCGACGGGACTGGACTACATGCCACAGGTCGTCTGTGACACCCACGAACTCCAGACACTCGCCGGTCGCCTGAGCGACTACGGGCGCCCCTTCGTCGCCCATATCCGGAACCAGAGCAACGACATCTGGAACGCTCTAGACGAGTTTGTCGACATCGGGAAGGAAGAAGACATCCCGCTGCACCTCTCGCATTTCAAGCTGATGCACCGGCCACAGCAGGGGCAAGCGGACCGCGCCATCGGGTTCCTCGAAAGTGCCCGTGACCGTGGCGTCGATACCCAGGCGAAACGACTCTTGAAGAGTGAGACAGATCGATACGTGAACGACCGTAAGCTCCACTTGGGCAAGAATGAGTGGCACCAGACGACGCTCGTGTACCGTCGAAACGAGAATTCTGAGC
>Ga0102936_1000276_pt1 | contig 20010 bp, 31 predicted proteins | sample SalPon2_A_H2O_MG_FD_78502 | JGI IMG/M metagenome (GOLD analysis project Ga0102936, IMG submission 78502) | Salt pond water microbial communities from South San Francisco under conditions of wetland restoration - Salt Pond MetaG R2_A_H2O_MG | ecosystem: Environmental > Aquatic > Non-marine Saline...
CGGAACTCCCGGCGTGTTGCCGTATGGCCTTCTCCACGACCTCGGCGTGTGCCTTCGGACCCCCCGCCGTCTCGTCGCGGACCGTTGCCCGTATCTTTCGTAGCCGCTTCTCGGTCGTGCCGGTAGTGTCACTACTTTCTGTTTTCTTTTTTCGCCCGTCGGACGTAACCGCGGTGTGTATGTCCTCCACTTGCGACTCCAAGCGGGCGAGGCGGTCGTTCGTATCGCCACCGTCGGACGCGTCTAAATACGCCTCAAGCGCGTTCTCAAGCTCGCTACTGTAATGTCCGCTGAGCCGCCCCTTCCGTTCACGCACGTCCTCCTTGAACCGCTCAAGAAGTGCGCGGTCGATCTCCGGCGGCCGCTGCGTCTCACGCTCCACGGGCGGCCACCTCGGTTAGTGTCACTAAGTGCGGTTTTTGCACCGGCACACACCACTTACTTACACTTAACTGTCTGTTACAGTAGTAGTAGTATGGGTGCGTGAGAAAACCAAGACGCGGTAGTGTCACCTCTACCGCGTGGTTTCCACCGTGTGAGTCCGTTCGGCGTCCTCGTGGGGTCGCGTTCGGAGCGAACAGGAAAAAAGAAAAAACATCTGAAAAAGTGTCACTAACGGTCATTCGTCGGCGTCCTCCTCGAGTTGGATCGCCCGGAGTCGGTCGGCCCAGTCGTTCTCTTCGGCACGGGAAAGCGCGTCCTCGAAGTCCGCGGCGGCTTCGGCGGCGTCCTCACCACGCCCTTCGATAAGGAGCGTGTCCTGGTCGCGGGTACCGGTGCCGCGCTTGAGTTTCGCGCGGATTTTCGTGCCGTGCTTGAGCGGTTCTTTGTCACCGCGGTCGTACTCGGTACGTCCGTCGTCGGCGTCGGGTTCGTCGTCGGTCATAGGTGTGCCACGACTCGCAGAGGCGGCCCTAACCGGAATGTTATTACCCCGGCGGGTTGTAGAAAACCACGTCCTACGGCGGTTTTCTGTGGCGTACTCGTCGCGTAGATATATCTATATGCCGGGAGGGTAATATATCTTCCCCAAACCTATCAGATTCCGTACCACCGATATACCACAAACCCGATACGTTACTCGGGATTGCTCCTCACGTCGAACTCCCGCGCCGTCCGCCGCGTCCCGCCGCCTTCGCGCCGTGACCGGATGGACGCGGGGCGTTCCCCGAGTTCGACGTGAACCACGCGGCCGCACCCACACCGGACGTAGGCGTTCGGTTGGGAGTGCGGCGTGTCCGGTATTGGAGTCCATACGTCGGCGTCACACCGCGGGCAGACGCCACCGTAACATCCCTGGGTCTTGGGGTCGGGGTGGTCGCGTCCGTTCATCGTTGGTGTGCGTACACGTCGGTAACGTTGTTCAACTCGGTGGCAATCATTGATTCGCGTTCAAACGCGCGGTCTACGTCGTCAATCAGCCACACGTCCCAAATCGAATGTGGTGGAAACACCTGGAGGAACGCGGCCGTTTTTCGCCCCGCCGCGTGGTCCTCGATCCGACCGAGTACGTCCCGCGCCGCGCCGACATACAGAGCGTTCTCGGCGGCGTACCCCGCGGTCAACCACCCCGGCGCGGGCGCGTCGAAGGCGTCCTGGAAGCGGTCGGCGGCGGTCTTGAACCGCTCCGGTTGCGAACAGGTGAGCGCGTAGACGCCGGACACACGGGCGTCCCCGAGGTCGTCAACGAACGCTTCAATCTGTTCCGACGGGTACGCGTCCCCGGTGAGGCCGTCCGCTTTCGGCGGTATCCACTCGGTCATACTACAAGGTCCTCCGCGTCCCGGAGTTCGTCACTCGGGTCGACCACGGCGCGTTTGACTAAGGCCAGGCCGTCAAGCGTCAACGTGTTGGCGTCGGGCGTGCCGTCCGCCGTTTCGTGGTGGACGTAGCCCTTCGCGTCCAATTCCGTGAGCGCCCGCGAGACGGTCGCCTTGTCGACGGTGCCGATCCGCTCCCGGAGGTCGCGGTTGGCCGCCGGGCCAATCCGCGCGAGGAGTACCAGTACGTCTCGCTGGGTTCGGTTCAGTTCGCGCCAGTCGGGAGGGATTGCCGCCCCCGTGTCCGTGTCCATACCCGTGGCTACGCCCGCCCGAGACTAAAGCATACGGACCGTTGTGTTTCCGCAACGCTTATTACAGTCCGGTGTGTTGTATGAGGTGTAGAAAGACAATGACGCAGGCTACCACCCAAGCGGACGACGACGGTACCGACCTAATCATTAACGGCGACGTTTCCGACGTTGCGGAACTCGAAGCGCGGCGTATCTTTGAGGAGACGGGTTACAACGTGACCGTGAACCCGCCGCGTGGCGGTAAGAACGCACGCCTCACCGTGTTCCCTGAAGCGAACCGCGACCGGGTGAACGGCTACGCCAAAGCGTCCCTGATTAACGACGTGCTGGAGTCGGCCGCGTCGGTGACGCTCAAGTGTACCGAGGAGGGGGCGAACGGCGCGACGTTCATCCCGAACTAAGGTTTCATATCGCGGCATACGGTTCACACCCGCGGCGACGTATCCGGCGTCACACCCGGCGCGGGCCTTGAGGTCAGATAAGATGGCAGATACCACCCAACCCGACACGGCGACGTGCTCGAAGTGTAGTTACACCGGGCCACAAGGCGACGCCCCCGACGGCGAGAAGGCAGTCGTCTGGTTTGAGGACACGTGGATGTGTGAGGAGTGCAAATTTAAAGACAGTCGGAGTTTCGGCGGCCCCAGCGGGGGATCGCGGACGCCCCGGCGCGGTGGGATGGGGTCGGGAGGTCTCGGCCGATGACGCACACCGAAGCGGCCATAGATAGCAAGGTTTCTGTGGAGTACGGCGCGGGCGAAATGCTGTCGCTGTCCGACGTGGACCGGGACGCCGACGTGTACGTTACCCGGCCGCGAAACACGCCGCTCGGAGTGTCGGAACGCCACGCGCTCCTCAAAGTGGCGACTGAAAACGGCACGGTAGAAATCGAACTCAACGGGGAGACGTTGGACGCCGTTGCCGACGCACTCCAACACATCCAAGAGTTCCACCAGTCCGACTAACCCGCGACGGCGTAACCGCGGTTCGACTCCGCGGGCGGGCCTTATGGCTACCACCCAGGCGGCCGAGACGCACAAGACACTAACCGAGTTCGCGGGCGACTGCCCCGAGTGCGGCGGGCGCGTTGACGCGAGTGGCGACGAGGAGTTTTGTCGGCGGTGCGGCCTTGTCACCGCCGAGTCCCGGATTGACCACGGCCCCGAGTGGCGGTCGTTCGCAGAGGAGGAGACGGACCCGCGCCGGGCGGCACCGGGCAACCGGAACCACCCCGACCGCGGACTCGGGAGTGAGGTCGGCTTTGAGTCCCGGCACGACGGGCGACTCGACAAGTGGAACAAGCGGACGAAGGCCGGGAGTCACAAGGCCCGGAACCGGGGCTACGCGACCCAAGAGATCCACCGAATGGGCCACGCGCTTGAACTCCCCGCGTCGGTGACGGAACGCGGGAAGTGGCTCTTTCGGCAGGCCCACGACGCCGAGGAGACGGACGGCCGCGACCTGGACGCGGTGGCCGCCGGATGCTTGTATGCCGCCGCTCGGGAGGAGACGCAGGGCCGGACGCCCGACGACGTGGCCCGAGTCGCCCGCGCGGAGTCCCGACCGATCCGCCGCCGGGCGTGGGACGTGATTCGCGTGCTGGGGTTGGAGGTCCCGCCGCCGTCGGTCCCCCAACGGGTCCGGGTCGTGGGGGCGCGGTTGTCGTGTCCGTCTGACGCCGTTGCGCGGGCCGTCACGCGGGCGGACGGGCTGGACGATGGAACGGTCAACGGTATGTCGCCGTCCGTCTTGGCGGCGGCGCTGTTGTACGAGGAGGCCGACGCAACGCAAGCGACGGTTGGGGGCGCGGCAGGGGTGACACCCGCGAGTGTGCGGAACGGACTGGGGCGGATTTCGTAACCTAAAAAATTTTAGCGGTTTTTATTTCACGGATTTGCCCGTGTAGGAGCGTGTAATTCTTCACTCAGAGTAAATCGTCGTCATCGGGCGTCGGCTCCGTCTTGACTGTGACAGTATCGTCGTCGTAGTGGTACGTCACAGCCACATCCTCCTCTGTAACCTCGGGCCACTCCCTATCGGGGATTTGCACCCACCCATCCCCGTCACGCTCGCCATTATAAACGGTCTGTACCACGCCATTAGAGTCTGTTTTGATTGATTTTGTCATCGGTTGTAATCCTCCGAGACAGGACTCGCATTGCCAGTGAGTGTCGATCCAGCTACTCGTGACGGCTCATTTGGCCCCCGATAAATCGGTATCCATCCGTGAGTGTCGGCAACGTAGAGTCGCGCAAACCTCTCAACAGCATCAATCGCTCGCAGCGTGTTGTCGAAAGATCCGACGTAGACAACCCCATCAACGACTGTCGGTGAGGAGAAAACGTTGTCAGAGAACCCACTGAACTCCCAGATCTCCGTGCCGTCGGACGCATCAATCGCTCGCAACGTGCTGTCGATAGATCCGACGTAGACAACCCCATCAACGACTGTCGGTGAGGAGAAAACGCGGTCAGAGAACTCACTGAACTCCCAGATTTCCGTGCCGTCGGACGCATCAATCGCTCGCAGCGTGTTATCACGAGATCCGACGTAGACAACCCCATCAACGACTGTCGGTGAGGATTGAACGCGGTCAGAGAACCCACTGAACTCCCAGATCTCCGTGCCGTCGGACGCATCAATCGCTCGCAACGTGCTGTCGTCCGATCCGACGTAGACAACCCCATCAACGACTGTCGGTGAGGAGAAAACGTTGTCAGAGAACCCACTGAACGACCATATTTCCGTGCCGTTGATAGATGTGCGTTTGGCTATCTTAAGTCGGTCATCTTGCGCAACCGCATCCGTGATTGACGACTCGGTTGTGATACGTGCGTTCTCTGTACTGAGCGAATCCATCACCCAGTCGCCGGCACTCCGATCGTACCGAAGCACCGTTTGCCCGCCGTTTTGCGGGTCGGTCATAATCGGGTCGCCGTCGGCGTTCTGCCCAAACCGGAGATTGGAGGGCAGGAAGTGGCCTTCCCCGACATGGTTATCCCACTCGTCGGCGGTCAATTGTTCATCGGCGGCAGGGTTGTCGGGGTCGGCCGCGGTACTCTTGTCGTCGTCCCAAGTCATTACGCCGCGGTTCGGTACGGCGGCACATAACCTTTTGCCGGCCGCCCCCGAACGGCGCGGTATGTCCGGCGCGACCTTTCCGTGGACCTTCAATCAAGCATTTGAGATTCGGACGGCCCCGCCGTTAGACACCACAAACGTCTCCCAACAGGGCCGTAAGGCAACCGGCGTGTCACAACAGGGAACGCGGACAACTGAGGTGTCTCATCAATGAGCGACGAGTACCGCCGCGTCGTTGGAGACACCGAAAGCAGTATTGAGGATCAACTAACCGGCGACGGCACGGTAATCAGTATCGAGGACTTCAACGCGGTCGAAATACACATCGAAAAACCGGACGGGACGGTTCTCACCGACGATACCACGGGCGCGGTCACGGTGGAGAACAGCACCGAGGGGAAGGTCCGGTACGACTTCCAAAGCGGCGACCTGGATCAAACCGGACGGTATCGGTACGAGTGGGAGGTGACGTTTGGCGACGGGGGCGTGTTGACGTTCCCCGGCGACAGTATGGCGAAGATATTCGTCCGCGACGAGTTGGCTTAGACTTCGATCATCACCCACTCAAGCGACTGGTAGGCGTCGTTGAGGCGTTCCGAGGTCCACTCAGTCACCACATAGTCGCCATCCGCGACGGTGCTTTGCCCGTCCGGGGCGTCAACGGTGAGCGTGTTCGCGTCCCCGCTCGTCGCGTCCTCCACGACGTTCGTGGTGTCTGGTCGCTCGCGGATTCGCGTGCCGTTCAACAGCGACAGGGCCGCCTCAAAGACGTGTGCCTGCTCGAACGTCAACCGCGTAATGAGTTCGTACCGTTCCACGCCGCCCTCACCCGTGCCGACTAACTCGGCGTCGACCCGGCCGGTCGCTATCGTCCCGAAGCGCGTGGTAAAGCCCCACTCGTCGGCGGCGGGCGACTGTGAGAGACTGGGGCTATCCGTCCGGTTGTCGGCCTTCGATAGTTCAAGCTCCACCGTCCACTCGCCCACATCCTGCGAAACCAAACTCTCCTCGTAGCGGTCAACGTGATAGGTGCCGCGCTCGCGGAGCGGTTCGCGCGTGGTCGGCGGCCGGAATTGAAATGAATTATCGCCGTTCGCCCGATCCACGGAGACAAACCCCCCGTCGTCCGTCGGAAGCACCGCCACCTTCCCTTCGTCAGCCTTGAGCGGTCGTAGGCGGTTTTCTAAGACGCTGGTGGTGACTCGAAACGTGAGACTCACGCCTTCTTGGGTTGCCGTCTCGTCGGTGGCGCGGGGGATCGGCTCGCCGTCGAGTAACCAGTTCGGATTCGGGTCAAACGTGGCGTCGAACGTCCACGGAAAGACGGTGTTGCCCTCGGTCATACCGCCGCGTTCGGGCGGTCGGTCCTAAGCGGTTTGGGTCGGGTTTATGCCTTCGCCGGGTGTACCTCGTGATATGTGGTGGCACCTTCCGCTGTTCGCGGTGGCCGTCGGCGCGGGTGTGTGGACGGCGTGGCAAACGACCCGGTGGTATCGGGACCGCAAGGAGGTCCGGCGCGGGCCGTAACTACCGCGTTCCGATCTGTTTGTACGTCTCGGATGATATGGTGAGGCGGACGTGGCCCGTGGAGTCGCTTGCGGCCGCAATCGTGTTGAAGGCGTCCCGGTTGAGCGTCCCGGTAATGTCCACGGTGGTATCGAACTCGCCCGATCCGATGTCCGTGGCGACCGTTGACCCGTTCACGAGGAGGTCGACGTTCGAGGGCAGGAGTTCGTCGGCGGCGTTACTGTTGGGGTCGTCGGGGAATGATTCAATCACACCGGGGTCGGGGTCGTGGGTGTGTTTGCCGATCACCGCAGAATCAATTTTTACCCTCCAGTTTATGTCATTAGCGTTTAGTTTGAATGAGTATCGGCCCTGAACCTCAAGCGTATCGCCTCTTACGTCCTCTGGCACGCGAAACATAAACGTGTTTGAGCCACCAACCGCGGAATCGGCCGGAACGGGCGCGTATCGGTGTTCATATCCGAACGCGTTAGGATAGTATTCGCCGGTAGTAACATTCTCCAAGCGAAAATCACCGATTACATATCCGTCGTCTTGTTCATAAAAGACATTGACAACTACGAAAAACTCCGAGCCGTTCGCCGTCGGCGTGAGTTGAATATCTGTGCCGTCGGAAATTCGATCCACTGTAAACCACGTATCTTCGTTCGTGGAGTTTTTGCTAATTACCAATTCACCACCGGGAGAACTAATTTCTTCAATAGTCGAAAAGTCGGAGTTATCCGCCGCCCCGGATGAATACGCCCGGTAGGGCAACCCGGCAACCTCCACCACCGTCTCGTGTTCAAAGTCCACGGGTGGGTAGCGGATTCGTTCGACTGCGTTCACGCCGGCGGTGACGGGTTGCCGACTCCCACCGCCTTGAATGACGACACTACTCCCCTGAAAGGCCGTGTTGAAGCGTTGAATGTCCCGCTGTGTCGACGCCGTTTCGTCGCGGAAGATAGTACGGGTCGACAAGAGTACGTCGTACACTTCCGCCGCGACCGACTCCTCGGCGGGTTTGGTGGTGAGGCGGTGGATTCGCATACTCCGATCCAGATCCGCGTCGTCCTTCCGCACCTGCACCGAGTCGCCCACCTGAATGTCCACCGACCCGGCCACGGTCGCTTCGGCTTCGACGTACTCCTCGGTGAGTTCGTCGCCCAACGCCGCCGCTTCCTCCTCGATGGTGTCTTGCCCCACCACGTCTTTGTTCTCCCACCGATCCCAGTCCTTCGGGTCGCCGTCGGACCACCGACCCGTCGTATAGTTCACGCGGTTCTCGTAGGTGTCGGAGTCGTCGGCAGGCACGAGGTTGGCGAAGTACTGCGCTTCCCCCTCATGCGCGCCAATGACGCGGACGTGTGTAGCATCCAACTTTCGCCCGCGTTCCTGGATTTGGATTTCCTTTTCAAGGTTGCCCTGGGTGTTCGATAGGGTGATACTCCCGGACTTGTCGGTGCCACGACGGGCCACATAGTCCACGGTCCCGTCGTCCGCGAACGCGAGTTCGCCGGGGACGTTCTTTTCGATTTTGCGGAGGGCTTCGTGCTGGAAGGCGTGATTGAATACGAACGTCAACGGTCCCGTGAGGTCCGCAATTGACCCCACGGACCACTCGGACACCTGGTTGATTCGGTCGGTAATCAGCGTGTTGTCGTCCCCCTCCACGCGCGTCCCGCCGTCGATGGGTTGCTCTTGGTTCGCATACCATTCCGAGGAGTAGACGGTCAGCACCCACTCCTCGGTCCCGGTGTCAACGTTCGTAAGGATGCCGCGGCGATACCCCGACAGTTCCACCTCGTCGGACTTCCGCACGAGGTTCAAGTCCTGGGCGTCCGACCGCGGGAGGGTGATAGTGAGTCGCCACATTTCCCCGATTGTCTCTTTCAGTTCCCACCCAGTCGTGGCGGGCGCGGAGTCCGTGGTCCCGTCGTCGTGAAAGACCGTCACCGAAGGCATACCGCGGCGTTCGGCGGCGGACGGCAAAAGACCGTGGGGTGTGCGGTCTTAACCAACACCGACACCACGCTTCCGGTGGCGTGTTGGTTAAGACGTTAGGCGAGTGGGTCGGTGTCGTTCACGCGGTCCCGCTGGCCGTTCGCCGCGGCGCGGGCAATCGTTTCACCGTCCACTTCAACACTCACGTCCAGCGCCCGCCGGAGTTGTTGCATATCCCGGTGGAGTCGGTCGAGCTTGTTCTCCACGTCGGAGGTGTCGACCATCGGCCCGTCGCCCCCGGCGGTCGGTCGGGACGCCCCGCCCGTGATAGCGTCCGCGAGTTCGGACACCAAGCGGTCGGGGTCCGAGACGAGTTCTCCCCGGTGGACTTCCGCAACGCCGGAGCGCGTCACGCGCCCGCCGGACTGCATACTCGGGAGTAAGTCACCGACACCGCCGCCCGGCCCCGTGGGTTCGGCGTCACCACCGCCGCCGGGTAAGTTGAGACGGGACTGTGCTTCGTCCACCACGCTATCCACGTTGATCCGGCCGTCTATGAGGTCTTGCACACTCCCGCTAATGTCGACCGACGCGCCGAGGTCAAAGTCTACCTCGGGCTGGGGAATATCGGGCCACCCAGGGAACGGCGGGAACTCCGGCGGATCGGGAAGGGACGGCCATTGCGGGGGTTGCGGGAGCGACGGCCACGAGAATTGTGGGATGAATGACCGCCAATCGGGGAAGGTCGGGATGATGCCGGGGGAGTTCTGCAACCACCCAGGGAACAAGTCTATAATGTCGTCTTTCCAATCGGGGAACTCCGGGATTTTCTTGGCGATAGCTTTGCCGACGCGGTTCCCGATTTGCGACCCGCCGATGGCCCCAACGATGGCCCCACCCACCGCCCCGACCGCTCCCCCGGCGGCGGTCCCCGCGCCGGGAATAATACTCCCGACAGTCGCCCCGAGCGCACCGCCCGCTTTCGCGCCCGCAAACGCGCCGCCGAGCGCCCCCCCGATGCCGCCGAGCAAACCACCCGCCCGCGTGCCGGTCGTGTTCTCCTCGCCTGTATTGCCAATGAGTCGTTCGAACGCGCCCGTGGTGTCTCCCTCGCGGAGTTCTTCATCGAACTTGACGGATTGATCTAAGAGGTTTTCCGCGAGCGGGCGGGTGACGTTCTCCGACAGGATGTTGCCCGGTTCGCGGAAGAAGTTATCCACGGCAATCCCGAGGAGTTTGTTGTCCGTTTGGAGTCGCGCCGAGGCGTCGGTCATAGCCCCGAGCATTGCAGTCCCGACGCCGCCCGCAATCGCTATGGGAAGCGCGGCCGCCGCCGCCACGCCCGCGACCGGAGCGGGGATTTTGCCACCCAACGCGCCAACTCCCTCCGCGAGTTCCGCCGCCCCAGGTCCGCCGCCCCCACCACCGCCCGCGCCGCCACCCACCCCACCGCCGAGGTCGTCCGGCGCGTTGATGTCGGCGTCTATCGTGGCCCCGACGTTCTCCCCGACTTCTTGGAGTCGTTCATCTACCTTATCCGCTTCCGAATCTAGTTGCCGCTCGTCTAACTCCGGGTTGAACAGGACGGACGTACTCGGCATACCGCCGCGTTCGGCCCCGAGTGCCTAAACGTTAGGCCCGCCGCCCTTCGATGAACTCTAACGCATAGTCGTGCCGTCCGTCCCCGAACCGCGCTTCGAGGTTGCTGTTATACGACGTGAGATACCCCTCCAGCGTGTAGCCGGGGAACTGGGTGTTGAGTGTCACGGGGTCTTTCGTCGCCACCCGATCCGTGAGGGCGGCGTCGGCGGCCTGTCGGTCGGCCAGCGTCCCCGTGTGTGTCCCCTCGAAGGTGATAGACTGTTGCACGCCCTCATTGAATACGGCGTCGTTGTTCTCGGCGGAGTCCCGATCAAACACGCCCGTCACATCAAGGCCGACCGACCGATTCACCGCGTAGTTGCGGAGTCCGGGGAGGTCCACGCCGTCGACGGTCGCCATTACGTCCATCGTCTCGTCTACCGTGGGGGTGCGACGGTCAAGCGGGCGGACCTCGAACGTCCCGCGCCCGATCCGAACGGTCGCCTCATATTCGATGTCGAACGGTTGCCCGCGGGCGAACGTCCACGAGATTGATTCTAAGACGGCCGACTGTTGGAGGTCGAGTTGGTCGTCCTCGAAGGTGTACCCGTCGCCCTGAAATTCGTCAACGGACGACTCTAAGAGGTCGAGATAGTTGGCGAGCGACTGTTTCCAATCCGACGTATTGGGGTCGTTGGCGGCGCGACGCGGCGCGGAGACAAGGCCCTGTACCGTTCGGGTTTGGTCGGTGGTTTCGGTATGCACGAGCGTCTTGCGGTCGCTCCCGAGTTCGTTCGTGGCTGACGTGATGGCTTCGCGTTGGGCTTCGTCTATCTGGCCCTGCCGAAAGGGGAGGGTGGCACGGGTTGGGTGGGTGAGGCGTGCGTGAACCATACCACGCGGTTCGGGTGGCGGTTAGAAAAGCGTCCGGGAGTTCACACGTTCTTTACCACTTCGGTCGCCCACCACTCGCGCCCCTCTACCACATCAATCTCTGCCATACTATCCTGCCGCCATCCCATCGCTACGTGTTGTGCTGATTCGTGACGGCGTGCAATTGCGTCAACTAATGGCCGGTTCCGCTCCCGCGCGGTTTGAACCGCCCGCACCGAGTCCGCGACCGCAGCCCGGCAGTTCCGGCGGTCACACACGTTCTCAAACGGCACCCAATACGGGACAATTGACTTTCGCTTATACGCCCGTCCGCATAGTTCACACCGTGGCATACCACATCATACGCCGTGATAGCCCAAAAGCGTCCGGGCGAGCGGTCTTAACCAACACGCCACCGGGCGGGCCGCCGGGCGTTGGTTAAGACGGATCGGATAGTTCCGACTCTCGCCGTTCCTGTTCCGCCTGGAGCAATTCGACCGCCGACAGGATACGCACCACCGACCACTCGGACACGTCCATACTCATGTCCCGCGTGACGGCGTTCACGGCGTCGGTGAAGCGTTCCGCCCGGTAGGGGTCGGTGAGGTCGCCCAACGTTCTCGCGGCCGTCTGCGGCGACGTGTGGTCGCCTGTCCCCGCGTGTGCTACAACGGACTGATAGCGGTCGCCGTAGGGCGTCCCCGCGTAGCGTCGGAGTCCGGCGCGTGTCTCCCGGAGTAACAGGTCCCACGCGGTCGGCATCACTCGTCGGTGGCGTCCGAGGTGGGTGACGGCGCGTCGGAGGGCGTCGGGGGCGCGGACGTATCGCCGGTCGGGGAGCGGGCCGCGGTCGCCCCACGGCCCCCGGACTGAAAATCCACGCTTCCCGTGGTCGTAAAGCGGTTCACGACCTCCCACAGCGATTTCACGAGCGGGTCGGGACACTCGGATGGTGTGGGGTCGCCGTCGTCGCTCGGGATACCGTCGGGCGCGTCCACCACGGCGGCGTCGACCATATCGCCGTGCCGCTTCGCTTCTACCGCGTCCATTTCGACGCCCTCCCGTTCCGCGAACATTCGGAGTTCCGTCTCTATATCCATCGTTTCCTGCCCGGAGAGCATCTTAATCTCGAAGTCGCCCGCGCCGTAGTGTTCGCGGATCGTGCGGAGTACGTCTTGCCGGTTATCACACGACTGAATACTGTTGTCGAGTTGGGCCGCCTGGAGCTGATACACGTACAGGTCCATCCGGTCGTCGGGTACGAGGTCTGGGTCTTGGGGGACGTTCTGTTCGCGCCACTCCTCGCCGTACTCCTCGGTCGCCACGGCGTCAATCTCGGCGCGGGCGTCGGCGTACTCCGCGCGTTCGGCGTCGTACTGGGCTATGAGTTCGTCCCAGGTGACGGTGGTCGTGAGGGTCATTCATCGGACTCCTGCCCGTGAAGGCTATGATCCTCCGCCGGACCATAATCTGGTTCTACGTCATACGGTGCGGGTATATCGTTTTCAGAATCCACCTCGTCGGGGTCAACACGTAGCGACTGCGTGCCGACCACTTCAGCCTCTTTCACTTCCGCCGCTTCAATTCGGACGTTTGTACCGGGCATATTCGTGCTAAACTCATCCGCAAATGATCGGATCATATCGTGATGGACGGACCAATCCGACCGCATAGTGATACCGGATAAGTCATACACCACGCGCCAAACTGTTGCGGTCATACCATAACAAACGCCGCCCTGAGACAAAAGGCTACGGCGACACGCCCGGCGGGTTGGCCGCGTCCTCGGTAATCGTCGCGTCCACGTCCTCCGCTTGCGTCGACAGGTCCTCGGTCAAGTCCGCTTCGGGGTCGTTCCGCCCCGACTCCGAGTATTCGCCGGGGAAGTCCCCGGACACGTCGAACGTCACGCCATACTCGGCGTCGGAACTCTCGCCGTTGTTGTAGTCCAGCGTGGTGGCGAACTGCGTGGCGTCGGAGAACAGCGTCAACACGTCGGTGGTTTGCCCGACGGTGATGATCTTCTCGAAGTCAAGCGACGGTTCCCACGCCCGCGGCGTGAAGTCCACCGCGTCCTCCGCGCCGATTTCCCCGATCATTTCCGTGTTCGATTCGATGCTCAGGGTTGTGCTTTGGGCGCGGGCCACGTCGTTGCCGTCGACGGTGAGGGTGGCGTCCCGGTTCACGAAGGATTCTTCGGCAAAGTCCGGCGACGACGGCGACAAGCTGGATTCGGTGAATGGTTCGCTCGCGTAGGCCCCGGAGATTGTGAGGTCCGGCCCGGAGTCGTTGCCCTGATCCACAGTCACCGACGCAATCACCGCGCCCGGAATCACCTTGTATTCGTTGAACCCGTCTGTGGGGAGGTACAACCGTAGGGATACGGGGTCGTTGTTGTTGTCGAGGTCGTATGTGTGGTCGTAGAGGTTGCCCGCGACGTTCGTACTATTCGGTTGCCCGAACAAGCCCGCCAACCACCACGGCGGTTCGGTGAAGTTCTCGCAGGTGATTGAAAACGCCCCGTCAAACGTCTGTTCGATGATGTTGGCGGCGTATCGCTCGGCGTTGAAGATACGGACGGCCTGGTGGCTTCCGTCGAAGGTGTCTAAGACCGTGTTGCCGCCGAACACCTTGAAGTCGGTGTCATTGGGGGCTGAGTTGAATCCGTCGTCCTCGAACACGTAGGCAACGTCGCCGTGATGTCCGCCGCGCGTTGAAGGCATCTTGACGGCGGTTCGGCGGCGACGGTCTTAGTCGTTCGGGAGGTATAGGCCGGGGTGGACTTGAACCACCGACAAGCGGGGAATCCACGCCTTCGGGGTAGCCCTCGCGGGCAGGGCGGCGTCCCGCCCCGTCTCCGTACTTATGGCGCTTCCGGCGTCTTATTCGAGGTCCTTCACCGGTCGGCCTTGCGGCCTTCCCGACACGGCCCAATTACTACCGCCGAACTTGGCCCGCCGTTCTCCCTGGCTGAACTACCGGCCCGCAGGGGACGCGCCCGCCGACGCCCTCGGCGTGTGGTCCGGGGGCGTTGTCACGTCGACACACTCGAAGCGTGGCCGGTCGGCGGTGGGTCGCGTCCGAACTGGACCGCCCCGGAGTCGAACCGGGACGCACGCGCCGTTTCCTTCCCCACGCGGGCGGCGAATCCCAGGCTTTCACCCATACCGTTGTCCGTCTTATGGACGCCGCGTGTGGCGTACTCGGGTCGCGCTCCACCTCGGTCGGTCCGCGTCGGGGCGAAGTTAGGCTACCACCCACGCCGCCCCGACACGCGAAGATAGGCCCGACTCGGATTTAAGCGTCGGGGTCGTCGGTGAGGCGACGACGCGCCGGACGCACGGCGATGAACTCCACGGCGACCACGGCCGCGAACAACACGAGCGCGAACACCGCGAACACCAGGAAGGTCAGCACGGTGACGTTGCCCGCGAACGCCGCGTAGATAAGCAGGACGGCGAACAGTCCCGCCAACGCTTGGGTGGCGCGGCCGATGTAGAACGCGGCGGTGGCGATATGGTTACTCATTGTCGTCCTCCCGCGCCCCGTCGTACACCCGCCGATCCGTGTACGTCACGCGGTGGTCGTACCGGGCGGCGTGGGTCCGCGCCACCGCGTCCGCGCCGCCACCGTTCCACTCGCGGTTACAGTCGTGACACGTCGCTTTCTCCTCGGCGGTCGCCTGTTCTGCTCGCCCCACATCGTCCGGCGGCGTGTATTCGTCCTGCCGACGCTCGGGTGATTCTTGAGTCATTCGTCGCCCCGATCTAATTCATCATACGTGTCGAACGCAAGTTCGTGCGTGTCATCAATCATTTTGATAAGTTGATTGAATAGTTCTTCCCGAGCGTGCCGCGGTTCGGTGTCTCGGATATACTCCGCGAGGACCGCGGTTTCTGCGGTACGTTCGGCAACCTCTGCCGCGGCGTCAACTGGCCGCTGTTCGCCCTCAAGACTCATTCGCCATCCTCCCCGACGCCGTGAATCTCCGCGCCGAGTTTGTGAAACGTCAGACACACGCCGCCGTCAAACCGGACGTGCGCCTCGCCTTTGGCTTCCGTAACCTCCTCAACGGTTCGGCCTTTGAGTGGGTGGTCCTCGCCCATACGAACGTCTACGCCGGTCTATAAGAAAAGCGTCGGCCCGCTACTGAACCGTGTTCGCCGCGAGTTGCGTCAACTCCGCCCGGACCCGCACCGTCGCGTCGGAGTTCTTGAGCGTCCACCCGGCGTAATCGAAGTCCACGCGGTCCCACTCGTCCAACCCGCGCCGGACGGTTTCGAGGATGTATTGCACCTCCCCGGCGATGCCACCATACGGCGGGTCGGAGAACGACGCCAAATCCCCGCGGTCCCCGACCATCCGGGCGCGGGCCGACAGACGCTCGGGTGGGGACACCGTGTTGTCGGTGTAGTCGGTGAGTACGATGTCGATTTGCACGGTTTCGCTAATCCGCTGTTCCTTGAATCCGCGGTCGGTGCGCACGGGCGGGTCGGCGTCGGGTTGGTAGACGTGGATTTCGTCGTTGACGGCGTGGTTAACCGATACCTCCTCGCGATCGTGGAGGATTAACACGCGCTCGGCGGGGTCGGCGTTCACGTCCGTGTCTTGGGGGTCGCTGGAGGGGTCGCCGTTGGAGTCGCGCACTACGTCCGGTACGTCGCCGCGACCGACGCGGGAGACTTGCCACTCCGATTGTAAGAGGTCCACTACCCTCGCCGGGGCCGTGCCGAGTGCCATACACCCGCGTTCGGCGGCGGTAGTAAAAAGTGTATGTCGGCCGTCGGACCACACGGCCCCCGTCGCCCTAACAGCGGGTGGGTGGCGGTAGTGTATGACCGCCGGGTTTTCGGCCCGCTTCCCCGGCGTGACTTACGGGCCTTCTACGCGAACCGCTCTTGAAGCACAGTCTTGAATCCGTGTTCGATGAAGCCGAGTCCGGGGATGCCGGGATGGTCAACCTTCGCAAACGCCACCTGCGGCTCCTCCAGAAAGTTGTCTGGTGACGCCCACGCGCTTTGGAATTGCACCCGTACCGACTCCGGCATATTCGGCCACTCAAAGACGAGGATCGGGTCGCCCTCGATTTCGTGCGGGCGGACGCCCACCTCGATCTTGTCGGCGTGGGGGTGGGTCCACTCCGCGACCACCGCCTTGCCCTGCGGGAGGTTGCCCGCGGAGTCGCCCGGTCGCTCTTTGATTTCGACGGACTCCGCAATCGGTTCCATATGCCACTCCTCAAGACTCGCCCCCTCCGGCGGACTGTCGGCGGCGTCCCGGAGCGCCTGGTTCGCAATGTCGACCGCTTCCTCGACGGCGGCCCGAATCTCCTCGACGGACACCTCGCCGGTGGCTTCCCTAAGGGCGCGTTTGAATGAGCGGTCGTCGCCCAACTCTGCGGGCATTAGAACACCTCCGCAAGGTGGCCGTCCGGGTCGCCCGGTTCGTATCCGTCGTTGACGTGGCCCTCGGGGTCGGTAACGTGCGTCTCCTTGTGTGCATACACGTCCGTCCCGTCGTCGCCGTCAAACAGCCACACCTCCGTCTGTGTGCCCGTCGCGCCGAAGATAACGTGTGCCACGGCGTACTCCCGTCCGGCGTCGTTCTCACGGTATTTGACGCTACTGAGGAGGTGTGGAGACGCCCCGGCGTCAACTAACTGTTTGAACGCGCCCCGTGGCGACAGGTCAACGGTGGTTACGTATTCGTCGTCGTCGCGGCCGTGCTTCCGGGACTCAAACAACTTCCACGAAAGACGCCGCTGGAGGATCGGAAAGAGGAGTAGGCGGACGGTGTGAATGGTCTGATATTCACGCCACGACAGGCCCCGTTGAAGGTGGGCGAGAACGATTATAACCGCGGCGACGACGCCGAGAACCGCCGGGTCTTGTGCGAACTCCGGGAGTCGGTTCTGGAGCATACCCGGCCTTCGGGGCGCGGCGTCTTATGTGTCGGGGCCTACATCAACGCCTCAACCGTCCGCTCCCACACCGCTTGCGACTCGTCCATCATATCGCCCTTGTCGATTGCGTCGTCGGAGTCCGGCAAGAACGACTGATACCGTCCGGCTTGAATGAGTTGCATACTCGCCCGTGCCGCCACCGCCTTCCGAACCGCCGGGGGCGTGTACTGAATCCGGTCGCCGTCGTCGTGTGCGGCCGCCGTGGTCCCCCGGACGCCACGGGTCAATATCTCCACCTGGTCGTCCGCGGGGTCCGGCAGGACTTCGAGGTATTCGCGGCCGATCAACACGATAATACTCCCGGCGTCGTTGCCGGACGGAAACGCCGAGTCGGTGGTGACGGCGACCGCGCCGGTTTGGGTGTCCGAAAGTGAGGTGTCCAACTCCGCGGTGGCCGCTTCCCGGCGCGTCCCACCCAACCCGCCGTATCGGTAGGAGATACGGAAGCGGAGGTCCCGAAGGCGGTCGTTGCCGAGACTCACGCCGTCCCGCGGGCGACCAATCCGGGCGTCAAAAATGAGTTCGGGGTCAATCGCCAGGACGCCCGCGCGGTTGTCCACGATCCGCCACGTCTCGCCCTCCTCGTCGGTAATATCTTCGTACCCTTCCGAGACGCCTTCATACACCAGCACCTCGTCGCCCGCCGCCGAGTCGAAGGGGAGAATGTCGCCGTTGTCCAGGTGGACCGTTTTCTCGTCGTAGGCGTAATCAAAGGTGGCGTGGGAGAACGCCCGGCGGTACTGCTTGTGGCCCGAGACGTTGAACGTGACCGCTTCATAGGACTCGGGAAGGCCGGGCGACCCCACGCGGGCCGTCTCGAACTCCCCGCCGGTCAACTCGAATAGTTCGTCCTCGGCATCTTCGATGTACGACGCTAACACGTCCTCGTCGTCGGCGCTCCCGGCGATTACGTCCGTCCTGATTGACGCTTGGGTTTGCTGGGCGTCGAAGAACCGAATCAGGTCGACGGGTAACGCGAGTGTGAGGCGGGTGTCTGTCATACTCGGCGGTTCGGAACGTGACGGCAAAAAGATACGGTGGCCTACCACCCGTTCGCGTCCGCCTCACACGACGCACACAGCATCATTTGCGTCTCGTCGTTGTCGGCAAGGAGGGCGCGGAGGTCGACCGACGACATACCACCGTGACCCCAGTACGAGCGCGGGTCGTCGGTTCCGTGTCGGTCTTGCACCTTCGACTCTAAGCGTTTGATCCGGTCGGCCGTCTCCGGGTAGTGTGCTTCTAAGACTGTCAACTCCTCGGTACGGTTCCCGAACGCCCCACACAGACACTCCCCGGAGTGGTGGTACTTTTGTTTGACCGGCGACCGCCGGAGGTTGTGCCGATCAATGTACCCATCTACGTCCGACTGTGTGAAGTCGTGGATGTTCGCTCGCCATATCCACGACGCCGCCTCCTGTTCCGGCTCAACATTCTGAAAGCGTGCTTCGGACTCGGATCGGCGGACGCCCGTGATTAGGGCGGGTTTTTCGTCGTGCCACCGTGCGACCTTCCGCAAGGCGCGTTCTTTGAGCTTCGAGTAAAGTATGATATGGACAGCCGGACCGGGGAACTGGTTGTCTAACACGATTTGCTCATAGTCGTGGTCCGACGACACCACCTTAAGCGGCCATCCGTGGCGGTCGCACGTCTCCCGGACGAACTCCTGCGTCTCGGGGATGCCGATGCCGGTATCTATGTGTACCACGGTGTCGGCGTTGCCCTGTTCCATCGCTTTGTGCGTACTTACGAGACTATCGTGGCCCCCTGAAAAGAGCGCATACGTGGGTGGTAGCGTCACGTACTGAACTATATTCGCCCTAAACAAAAAGCGTGGGTTTAGTCGTGGTACCGACAGGGCCGCTCCCGACCGCACACCTCGCCGTCGCCCTTCACCACGTCGCACGTCTCCTCAACGCGAAGATCCGACACCGCCACGTTATAGGCGGCGGCGAGTTGTTCCACGGCGCGGTCGTTATCCGTTTCAAAGCACCCCGCCGAGTCCAACACGACGCGCTCGCCGTTGAGGTCCACCGCGAACTGCGGCGGGTCCTCACGACCAAGCGCGCGGGGGTGCTTGTACCGGGTCACGGCCCGCGGTTGCCCTTGAGGTGTGCGCGGACGGTCACGCTCCCTGTGAAGGCCGTGCCGTCCGTGTTTACGATCCGAAACTGTCGGTTCGGTTCGTCGTAGGTCACGGATACGTCCGAGTCCACCGACACCACCGCCACGCCGAGGAGGTCACGCAGGCGCTTGTTGCCTTGCGTGGCCCCGGCGTCGTTGGTGGGGTCGTAGGCTTCCGGCGACGACGTACTCGTGAACTCCAGGTCCACGAACACGCCGCTGTAATTCCCCTCGCTCGTGTCCGTCACCGTCGTTTCGGAGTTGAGTGTCATAGCCTACGCACCTCACACATCGTAGGCTTGAAGGACGCGGATGTGTTCGCCTTGAGACTTGCTGATAAGCGTCCCGTACTCGAACATGGCGGCCCGATCCGCGAGTCCGACCTTGCCGAGGTTGACGGTCGACAGGGGCGCGAGTTCGCGGAACTGGAGGTTTCGCGTGTCGTAGATGAACACGTCGCCGTTGTCCCCGCCGCCGGTCGTCCCCGACGACAGAGTGGAGTAGTTCCGAATGTTCGGGTCCTCGAACACCCGGACGCCCTTGATCTGGATGGCACGCCCGCCGAAGTTGATGTTGCCGTCGTAGTCGTCAAGCCGGACCACGGCGTTGGCTTCGTTCTCCAGGGCGTCGAACATCGTGGGCGACACCGCAATCTGTGCGGCGTCGTAGGTCAGCCCGGAGTTCTCCACGAGGTCCGTGAGTTCGCTCTTGATGTCCTCAAGGAACCCGCTGGAGGTGGTGGACTTGTCGGTGACGTAGGACGTATCCGCGTCGTTCGCAATCTTCACCATCCCCTCGTAGGCGTCCTCATCCTCCACGGACCTGTCGCCCGCACCCACGGACGGGTCGCCGTAGTAGATTTGTC
>Ga0102936_1000283_pt1 | contig 19863 bp, 26 predicted proteins | sample SalPon2_A_H2O_MG_FD_78502 | JGI IMG/M metagenome (GOLD analysis project Ga0102936, IMG submission 78502) | Salt pond water microbial communities from South San Francisco under conditions of wetland restoration - Salt Pond MetaG R2_A_H2O_MG | ecosystem: Environmental > Aquatic > Non-marine Saline...
CGCCGAGGAGACCACCGACCACGACCATCCCGGCGATCACACGCATCCGGTCGGTGAGGGTCGTTCTGTCGGCGACGGCCATGGGGCGGCCACACAGGGACAGCCAGCGATCACCGAATCAACCGCGGAGACCGCACAGCTGGACGCCGAAGCCCAGTCGATTCTCGATGAGGCCCGCGAGCTGACCCGGAAGATGCAGGACCGCGGGCCGGATGGCGACGACGAAGCCAAAGGGTCCTAACGGGTCGACGCGTTGTCGACGCTATGGACACCGAGGGCGTCTACGAACCCGAGTCGGTCGAAGCCGCACGCGAAGCCTACAAAACCGCCGGACCGGCTGCACAGATCGTCGTCAAAGAGGCCACCAAGGCGATGGCCTTCGACAACGCGGAGTACGACGAGCGCGTCACGAGCGACGTGATCGAAACCGCCCGGGACGCGCTGTTCGCCTCGCTTCTAACAGTCTATCACGGCTCTCGTGAGGAGTTCGAAGACTGGTGTGAAGAGTGGCAGTACAGCGTCGACCTCGCGGGGAGCGACGACGTCGAGTCGGTCGTCTGGCACCCGGTCGCCGTCGACGAGACGGTCGTCGCCGCCAGCTACCAGAACGAGCCCGACGCGGCCGCCGCAACTGTCCGGCGTCGAGCGTTCGGTCGACACTATCGTCCGGCAGTAGCCGACGCCTAACAGCCGTCCTTCGGGGTTAGTCGTAGAATTCTTTACCGATCGTCTCGGATTCGATATCCCACCCACCCGCTGGCTCGTCGGCCTCCGACTTGTAGTAGCGCGTCGACACCATCCCGTCGGGGGCAGCGTCGCTCATATACGCTAACTCGGCTATCTCGATCCATTCGTCGCCCTCTTCGGGCTCTTCGTCGACGATTTCCGTTATCTCCCCATCGGCTGCTGTCTGAATCCATCGCGCCATGCCGTTCTCTCCATCGGATTACTGACTTATCAGTGAACCGCGGCTGTGTGCGCCAGCTACCCAGTCGGCCGTGAGAACGCGCGCCGCCGACGTGCCTACGTCACACCGTGACGAGACGCCGGGAGAACAGCAACTTTATCACGCGTTCGGGGCGAATTTTCCATAAGATTACTCCTAGGAGGTCAATGGTGACACAAGAGACAACACAACCGGAGGTGAACATCGGACTCGTCGGCCACGTCGACCACGGCAAGACGACGCTGGTCCAAGCGCTGAGTGGATCGTGGACCGACCAACACAGCGAAGAGATGAAACGCGGCATCTCGATCCGACTGGGGTATGCGGACGCCACGTTCCGCAAATACCCCGACACGGACGAGCCCGAATGTTACACCGTCGAGGAGGAACGCGCAGATGGAACCACAAGCGACCCCCTGCGGACGGTGTCGTTCGTCGACGCGCCCGGCCACGAGACGCTGATGGCGACGATGCTCGCTGGCGCGTCGCTGATGGACGGCGCGGTGCTCGTCGTGAGTGCGACCGAGGACGTCCCCCAGTCCCAAACCGAAGAGCACCTGATGGCGCTCGATATTATCGGCATCGAGAACATCGTCATCGCCCAGAACAAGGTCGACCTCGTCGACCGCGACCGGGCGGTCGACAATTATCAACAGATCCAGGAGTTCGTCGAGGGAACGGTCGCCGAAGACGCCCCGATCGTCCCGATCAGCGCCCAACAGGAGGTCAACATGGATCTCCTCATCGGTGCGATCGAAGACGAGATTCCAACGCCCGACCGAACCGAAGGCGAGGACGCCCGGATGTACGTCGCCCGGAGTTTCGATATCAATCGCCCCGGCACGACGTGGGAGAGTCTCTCCGGCGGTGTGATCGGCGGCAGCCTCGTCGCCGGTGAGTTCGACAACGGCGACGAGATCCAACTCCGCCCCGGCCGTGAAGTAGACGAGGGCGGCAAAACCGAATGGCAGTCGATCGAGACCTCGATCCGGTCGCTGCAGGCTGGCAGCGAGAACGTCGACTCCGTCACCCCCGGTGGGCTCATCGGTGTTGGGACCGGTCTCGACCCCAGTTTGGCTAAGGGTGACGCCCTCGGCGGGCAGGTCGCCGGAACCCCCGGCAGCCTCCCGCCAACGCGAAACGCCTTCGAGATGGATGTCGAACTGCTCGACCGCGTCGTGGGCGAAAACGATGAAGTAGAAGAGATCTCGACCGGCGAGCCGCTCATGTTGACCGTCGGCACTGCGACCACCGTTGGCGCGGTCACCAGCGCGCGGACCGGCGAGTGTGAGGTCACCCTCAAACGGCCGGTCTGTGCGCCCGAAGGCGCGAAGATCGCCATCAACCGCCGTGTCGGCGCGCGGTGGCGGCTGATCGGCGTCGGCACGCTCACGGAGTAAAATGCCGACGGTTGGCTTGGATACGAACGCGCTGATGATGCCGGTCGAAGTCGGCGTGCGCGTGTTCGACGAGCTCAACCGGCTGTTCGGCCCCGGCATGGCCGAGTATTGCGTTCCCCAGCCCGTCGTCGACGAGCTGACGGCGTTGGCCGACGGCAGCGGCGAGGCGGCGAAAGCTGCCAGCGTGGGAAAAGATCTTGCCAATCGGTGTCGTGTAGTCGAAACGAACGTCTCGTACGCTGACGATGCGGTGGTCGAACTCGCCTCCGAAGGCCGGTTCGACTACGTCGTCACGAACGATCGCCCCTTGCGCGACCGCCTGCTGTCCCGCGGCGTGCGCGTCATCGGTGTCCGGGGCCAAAACAGACTCGGGATAACAGAACCATAATATGTACAAACGGGTACGACTCAAAGATACGGTTGAAGTGCCGCCACGGCAGTTGGCGGATGTGACGCCTGAGCGGGTCAAGCACCTGCTACAGGACAAACTAGAAGGACGGATGGACGAGGATGTCGGCAGTGTCGTCAGTATCAGCGAGGTACACGACATCGGGGAGGGGACGGTCCTCCCGAACCGACCCGGCGTCTATTATGAGGCCGAGTTCGACGCGATCACCTTCGACCCTGATATGCAGGAAGTCGTCGACGGGACGGTCGTCGAGGTCGTCGAGTTCGGCGCGTTCGTCGGGATCGGCCCCGTCGACGGGCTGCTCCACGTCTCCCAGATTTCGGACGAATACCTCGCCTACGACGGCGAGAACCAGCAGCTGGCCTCGACGGAGTCGAACCAGACGCTCGGCGTCGACGATCCCGTTCGAGTGCGGATCGTCACCAAGAGCGTCGACGAGCGCAATCCGCGGGATTCCAAAATCGGCCTGACGGCTAAACAGCCCGGCCTCGGCAAACACGACTGGCTGGACTCCGAGCGCCGCAGCCGAACCCAAGAGGCCACCTCGGAGGGAACCTAGATGGCCAAATCGCGACTCGCCTGCCGGGAGTGCCACTTCGTCAACGAGGAAGACCTCCAGAACTGTACGAACTGTGGCTCATCGAGCCTGACCGAAGACTGGGCGGGCTACGTGATCATCCCACACCCCGAACAGAGCGAGATCGCAACCGAAATGAACGTCACCGAACCCGGTAGCTACGCGCTCAAGGTCCGGTAGTCGTGCTCCGGCTGCCCGACTCGCTCCGCAATGGTTTCAAAGAGCCGTTCGGGCCGGTGTACACCGAGACGGACGCACTCCTCGCAGCAGTCGACGAGGCAGCCGCCGAGACCACCAGTTCCCCCAGCGACGCCTCTCTCATTGCGGTCGGCGATGTCGTAACGCACCACCTTTTGCAGGCCGGTCGACAGCCCGACCTCGCGGTGGTCGACGGCAAAACCGAACGCGAGGCAGTCGACGAGGCGGTCGCGGCCACGCTCGCCGAGCGGTCGGGGTCGACGCGACAGGTGTCGAACCCACCAGCCGAACTCTCCGAAGCCTTGCTGATCGCGCTTCGGGAGGCGATTGCGGCCACCGAGCCGGTGATGATCACCGTCGACGGCGAGGAGGATCTGGCGACGCTCCCGGCGATCCTCGCCGCGCCGCGTGGATCGAGCGTTATCTACGGTCAGCCCGGCGAGGGGATGGTTCATGTCGCCGTCACCGAGGCCCAAACCGCCGAGGCCCTCCGGCTGCTCGGCGAGTTCGACGGCGACACCGGGGCCGCTCTTCAAATAATCGGTGGCTAACGGCCGTCGAGGCCACCAGCCGATGGCGGGCTTCGAAATCCTTTTACAGCGTTCCCGAGGACATATAAGCAACTGACCATGGACGTCACTATCATCTCCGAGGAGGAGAACCCGATGCTGCACCGCACTGATATCCGATTCGAAACAGTCCACGACGAGACCACCCCCTCGCGGCTCTCGGTCCGCGACAGCCTCGCGGCCAAACTCGACAAGGGCTCGGACGAAGTCGTCGTCCACGAACTCGATACTGCCTTCGGCATGCGGAAAACCGTCGGCTACGCGAAGGTCTACGATTCGCCCGAGTTCGCCCGCGACGTCGAGCAGGACCACATGCTCGACCGCAACAAGATCGACGAGACCGAAGCCGAAGCCGAGGAAGCCTAACCGGCCGAATGCGCGTTCTCGGCATCGAAGGGACAGCATGGGCCGCCAGCGCCGCCCTCTACGACGATGCCGAGGCCGATATTTTCATCGAGAGCGATCCCTACCAGCCCGATAGCGGCGGTATTCATCCGCGTGAGGCCGCCGAACACATGGGTGAGGCGGTCCCCGAGGTCGTCCGGCAGGTCCTGAGCCACGCGGCCGAGACAGCCACCACCGACGCTGTCGACCGCAGCCCCAACTCCCACGGGATCGACGCTGTCGCCTTCTCCCGGGGGCCGGGACTCGGTCCCTGTCTCCGAACGGTCGGCACGGCCGCCCGCGCGGCGGCCCAGCGACTTGGCGTCCCCCTCGTCGGGGTCAACCACATGGTCGCCCATCTGGAGATCGGTCGACACCAGTCGGGCTTCGAGTCGCCGGTCTGTCTCAACGCCTCGGGGGCGAACGCCCACCTGCTGGGCTTCCACAACGGCCGGTACCGCGTGCTCGGCGAGACGATGGACACCGGTGTCGGCAATGCCCTCGACAAATTCACCCGACACATCGGCTGGAGCCACCCCGGTGGCCCGAAAGTCGAGAAGGCGGCCGCCGACGGCGAGTTCATCGACCTTCCCTACGTCGTCAAGGGAATGGACTTCTCGTTTTCGGGGATTATGAGCGCGGCCAAGCAGGCCGCAGACGACGGCGAGGAAATCGAGGACATCTGTTTCTCGTTGCAGGAACACGTCTTCGGAATGCTAACCGAGGTCGCCGAGCGCGCGCTGTCGTTGACCGGCACCGACGAACTCGTCCTCGGCGGCGGCGTGGGCCAAAACGCCCGGCTCCAGGCGATGCTCGAAACGATGTGCGAGGCCCGCGGCGCGGCGTTCCACGCCCCCGAACCACGCTTGTTGCGGGACAACGCCGGGATGATAGCGGTGCTCGGGGCCAAACAGTTCGCCGCCGGTGACACGCTCCCGATCGCGGACTCTACGGTCGACCCCAACTTCCGGCCCGACCAAGTCCCAGTGACGTGGCGGGCCGACGAGCCGTCGGTCGCCCGCGGACTGGCAGCCACCGACGCGACATCCGCGACCCAGCGCGGAGCCGAGGCAGTCGTCGACGAACTCGATCCCGCCGAGGCGGGGCTGAGCCTTCCGGGCCGGTGTGTCCGCAAGCGCCGCGTGCCGAAAGCCTACCGCCACCCCGCGCTGGACGAGACGCTCCGAGCCGAGCGCACGACCGCCGAAGCCCGACTCACCTCGCAGGCCCGGCGGGCGGGAGTACCGACGCCGCTGGTCTGGGACATCGACCCTCAGGAGTCGACGATCTGGTTCGAACACGTCGGCGAGGCCGATCTGGCGGCTGATCTCGCCGTCGAGGCGGTTCGGGCGGTCGGTCGACAGCTCGCGACGATCCACGAGGCGGGGTTCGTCCACGGCGATCCGACCACCCGAAACGTCAGGATCGGCAACCGAACGTGGCTGATCGACTTCGGCCTCGGTTTTCATACCGGCCACGTCGAGGACCACGCGATGGACCTCCACGTCTTCCGGCAGAGCATCGATGCGACCGCCGACGACCCTGCCGCAGTTAAACGGGCCGTAATCGCGGGCTACCGCGAGGTCGGCAGCGAGGCGGTCGTCGACCGACTGGCGACGATCGAAGACCGCGGTCGGTACCAGTAACGGCCTGCTAGGGCTGGCGGGCGTTCCTCGACCCGCGGAGTATCAGAACCGATTTTTGGATGACGGAGGCTTAAGCCGGTCGGCGTTACTCGTAGCGTATGGTCCGCGATAGATGCTCCCGGCGGTCACTGTTGGTCGGTGCGGTCGGTGCAACGAGTCTCGCCGGCTGTATCCAGGAGGGGAGCTGTCGGACTGTCTACGAGGGGACCGCCGAGGTTCGACGGGAGGGGATGGAGATCTACGACGCCGACGCCGAGGCGGGCCAGCGACTCTACGTTCGGTTCCGCCGCGTCGACGGTCCACGGGCGAGCCTCTCGGTGTTCGATCCCAACGAGAGGCCGCTGGTGACCCGACAGCACGTCGACCGATTCCAACAGGTCATCGATATCAGCGAATCTGGCACGTACGCGGTCGTCACGCGAAACGAATCGTCAGGAGATACCGGCCGGTGGGAGACGACAGTCGCCGTCTACCGCGGGTGGTGTTCGGACGTCTACTAGATGAAGCGACTCATTGATGGACTACTCTGGGTGTGTCTCGGCGTCGTCACCGCCGGAATCGTCCGGCTGACCCTCCCACGAAACACCGTCTTCGCTCTCGGCGTACTCGCTGGGGTCGCCATCGGCGGGCTGTACACTGCCCACAATCGGCTCTCACGCCCGACGGTGTCGGCACTCGTCGTCACGCTGTCGACGGGCCTCGTCGTGGCGGCGGTCTCGGTGGCCCTGGTTTCGGCGTGGTGGCTCCCGTCGATCTGGACGGCGACCATCGGCTACGCCATCGGCATTGTCGCCACGTGGCTGCTGGTGAGCGGGCTCTCGCTCGACGACCTGGGCGGCTTTGCCGCCATCGCGGGACTGGTACTGGCGGTTGCTGGCGGCGCGGCTGGCATCCTCTATGCGCCCGATCTCCGGCTGTTTCTCGCCGTGCTGTTCGCCGGGCTCGCCGCCGGATTCGTGGTGCCGTTCAGCAGCCTGCTGTTTGGGCTGCTTCGGGCTGAGGCTCGTGGCCCCCGCCGGTCGACCGACGACGATCTCACTCCGGCGACCCGGTTCGGGATCGAGGCGACAGCGATCGCGGCGCTGGCGGTCGTCGTCCCCTTCGGCTCACGGGGCGCGGCGCTGTTCGGGTACGGCGAGCTCAGTGCGTTTCCGTTCGGGCTCGCGGTCGGCACGCTCCTCAGCGTCGGTCCGATGTCGCTCGTCGACGGTCGCTCCGAGCGACTCGGACGGCTCCGAAACCGGTTCGTCGAGCGTGTCTACCGACTGCTCGATCGTCTCAAACGCTGGCTCGACCGCCGCCGTCGGGAGGGCTCCGAACAGGGTCTCGACGAGTCGGCGGTTGGCGATGACGGCGACGAAACCGCGACGGCGGGCGATGACCCCGCCTCGTTGGCGACCGCCAGCAACTTCGTCGAGGGCGTGGCCACCCGGCTAGCCGACCACGGGTTACTCATCGAGGCTGCCGAGGAGATCGAATCGGTCGTCGAGGCCAATAGCGGCCTGCAGGACCGGGTCAATCGCCTGTGGACCCGGTTCAGTGGGACCGTCTCCCGAACAGCCCGGAACTCCGGGCTGGCCCTTCAGCTGTCGGCGGCCGAGGAGGCCCGCAGTCGGGGCGATACCGAGCGCGCCCAGTCACTGACCGACGCCGCCCTCGAAGTCGCCGCGCCGACGATCGGCTCGGTTGCTGCGGCCGTCGTCCGCGGTCGACAGGACAGCGGCAGCGTCCTCGACTCACTGGCCCCGCTGTTTGCACGCATCGAGCAGCTACTGGGCGAGGAACAACCGCTTCCCGATTCGGACGACCCCGAGGGGTTCCAGCTGATCCAAACGCTCCTCGAACGCCTCATCGAGGAGGAGGCGGGCGAGGGGTTCGACACCGCGCTGTCCCGTATTCGTGCGGCCGCGGCCGACGGCTGGTACTCGGTGCAGGCTGGCGATGCGGCCCTCGAAGCCGAGGAGTACCGCCGCGCGCTGGTTGCCTATCTGGCCGGTATCGAGGCCTACCGGCGGGCTTACGACATCGCCGAGGAGTCGAAGACCGCGGCCACGAACGAGCGGCGGAGCCCTGACGATCCGAGCGGTCCCGACGACACTGATACCGACGCCGCCGGCGGTGTCACCGCCTCGGCGTCGACCTACGCCTCGGAGGCCTCCCGGATCGCCACGGCCATCGAGGCCATTCTCCACGATACGGCGGCGGTTGTCGTGGCGGCGACTGACGATCTCTACGGGGCCCGGCCGCCGCCGACCGTCGACACCGAGGCCCGCCGGACGATCGTCCGGACGCTCCGGACGCTCCGGCAGACCCGCACGCGGGTCGACGCCACCGTGCCGCCGGTCGAGTTGGCCGACAAGCGCTACCAACACGCCGAGATCGCCCGCTCGATCGCCCGGCTTCGTCGTCATCTTCGGACCGCCGACGACGTGGCAGCCTCCGGCAACACCGAGGCTGCGGTCGACCAGTACGAGCGCGTCGCCGACCGCCTCGACGTCCTCAGTAACCGAGCCGGGAACAACGGACTCACCGATCTCGCACGATCGTTACAAAAGACGGCTGCTGGGATCGGCGCGGTCGCCCGCGAGCCGACGCCGGAGGCTGTCGCCGACCGCTCCGAACTGACGGTTCCGTCGACCGACGACCACCGGACCCCGGAGGTCGCGCCGGTCGGGCGGCGGCTCAGACGGACCTTCTGTTCGCCGGCATTCGTCGGCCTCTGGGAGTTCCTCGGCGAGGCTAGAGCGCATCCGCTGCTCGACATTGCTGGCGAGCCGTACCCCGATCTGGTCGGCTCGGTCGGCGTGGCGCTGTCAGGGCTCGACCCACTCTACAGCGAGCCCGATGCCGACTCGCTGCAGCAGTGGGCCGCCGAGATCACCGTCGACGCGCTGTCGGCGGCCGTCGAGACCGTCTCGACGGCCCACACCGAACTGGTCGAGGGTGAGCCCGCGCCGCCACCGGCGTTTCGGGAGCCACCGGCGGTCTTACAGCACAGCGACGTGACGACGCTGCCGACCGCTGATGTCTCGGCCTACAACGAGACGTGGCTCGAACGGTCGACTGCACTGGCCGAGGCGGCCGACCGGATCGACCGCCAGCAGTCCGCAGTCGACGGCTTTGCCGCCCTCGAACCGCGCGTCAGGAAAGCCCTCCAGCGCGACGGCAGCCTCGACAGCACACAGGTCAACGCCGAACTCCTAGAGGTGGCGGCCCACCACCTCTCGGGTGTTGAGTACGATCCCGAGGACGAACTGCTCTCGAAAGCAGGGCCGATCTCTCGGCGTGCCGGTGGCGGTCCATCGGTTACGGTCGACGCGGAGCAGACAGTACCCCGGGACGGGGAGTCATAGCGGCGACCGGAGGGCGAATTTTCATTACATCGAAGCCCCTACAGGAGTGTATGGCAGACAAACCAGACTCCGGTCAGATTCTCGGGATTCCGTACAACTTCGAGCGCCCATCGATCGGGCGGATGTTGGCGGCCTACTGGCAGCCCGGCAAAGGAATGCTCGTCAAAAAGCCGTTCGGTGTCGGCTACACGCTGAACCTCGCCAACTGGCGGTCGCTGGTCGTCCTGCTGGTCGCCGGTGGGCTCTACTACCAGGAACGCTCGGGCTCCGAGGACGACACCGACGAGGAGATCGAGGCCGACGAGCCGGTCGAAGTCATCGTCGACGACTAACCACCTGTTGTACGCGACTCGCCGTTCGACCGACGACGCTTTTGCCCGTCGACCGAACCGACGAGTATGCTCCACTACGTGACGACCAACCCCGGCAAACTCGGGGAAGCCCGCGAGTATCTGGGCGAGGCGACGATTACCGACTACGACTACGACTACACCGAGATCCAAAGCGAGTCGCTGGAGACGATCGCCGCCGAGGGGGCGCGTGAAGCCTACCGCGAGGTCGGCGAACCGGTGGTCGTCGACGATTCGGGACTCTTTATAACCGCCCTCAACGGCTTTCCGGGCCCCTACTCTTCGTATGTCGAGGACAAACTCGGCATCGAGACGGTGTGGGACCTCGCCCAAACGGTCGACGACCGTGCGGCCTCGTTCCGGTGTGTGATGGCCTACTGCGACGGCAAGCCGTTCGCGGCCTCGCCCGATCCCGTCGACCGAGAGGATCGCGCGGCCGCTGCCGCGGAAGGCGGCGCTGCGGCAGCAGCCAGCGGTGCCGAAAGCGACGCCGAGGAAGCCGAGTCGCTACCAGTGAAACTGTTCGTCGGCTCGGTCCGCGGCACAATCGTCGAACCGCGGGGGACGGGCGGCTTCGGCTACGATCCGATCTTCGAACACGACGGGTCGACGTTCGCCGAACTCAGCTCCGAAGAAAAAAACGCCCTCTCACACCGCGGTCGCGCGCTGGCGAAGTTCGCCGATTGGCACGCCCAGCGCTAGGGACCGATTTCTCCACAGGACCCCTGTCGGCTGTCTTCGACTATTTTTATACGTAATCTGGTGGTTCATACCGCCGGTCAGTCGACTTCAAACCGATAACAAACAGTACGCCGTCCTGCTATGCCCCAGTGACACAGGGGTTATCTGGTTGCGTTTATGTCCGGGAAACGATATAAAGCGCAGGTCCGTACGAGGTACTGTAATGCAACCACGATCTACCCATGGGCAGCATCGGCTTGAACTGAGTACCGAAACCGCGGTGAGCGCCTGATGGTGTTCGAAGCCGCGGGCGCTGCCGAGCTGTTTTTGGTCGCACGGATCCTGTTCGGTGGCGTCCTCGCGTTCACCGGACTGAACCACTTTTTTGACACCGATTCGATGGCCGGCTACGCCGAATTCAAGGGCCTGCCAGCCCCACGCGCTTCGGTCCTACTGAGCGGCGGCCTGCTGATCTTCGGCGGCCTCTCGGTTGTCGCTGGCGTCTATCCCACCATCGGCGCGGGCGGGCTTGCGGTCTTCCTGCTGGTCTCGGGCATCGCAATGCACGACTTCTGGGCCGTCGACGACGAGGAGGTCCAAACCGAAATGACGCAGTTCCTGAAAAACGTCTACGGCGCGGGGGCTGCGGTCGCCTTCCTCGTCGTCACCACGGTACCGTGGCCGTACGCGCTCAACATCGGCCTTTAATTTCTATCGGACAGTCGACGGCTACTTTCAACTCGGTTACAGCGACCCCGTGAGGCTACGCTCGTGGGTCGCGGTCGGGGCCGGAATACTCGCCGGACAGATCGGCCTCGTAGAGGCTCTCGGGATCGAACAGCAGCGTGAACGCGTCGGGCTGGCGAACGCTGACCGGAAACCGGTTGTGGAGCGCTGCACCGGCCGCCGAGCCGGTGAGCTCGTCGCCGAAGGCAAGCAGATGCATCGCGCCACCGCGGTAGGCCGAGGCTAACGCCGGATGATCCCCGGCGGGCTGGTCGACCGGCTCGCGCCACACCTCGATACAGTCGCGCCAATCGGCGGCCAGCGACTCGTCGCCGACCGACTCGATGATCGCTTCGGCCTCGGCAAGCAACCGGTCGCTGGCGACCAGCGTTGTCCACGAGTGCTGGCGAAGGAGATCGAGTGCAGCTCTCGCCTCGCCGTCGAGACAGCAGTCGGCCGCCAGCACGTCGGCGTCGGCGACGATCCGCGTCGGGCTCGGCTCCGGTGGGTCGCTGGCGGCTCCCGTCTCGTCGTTGGAGTCCTCACCGGCGTCACTGGCTTCGCGGTGGGCAGCGAGGGCCTCCCTGATCTCTGCGACGGTCACGTCGTCGGGTGCCTGCTCGAAACAGTCGGCCCAACTCATTCGGCACCGAGCAGGAGCGATTCGACCTCGTCGATGGCCTCCTGTTCGGTGACGAGCGCCAGCCGGTCGCCAGCCTCGACGGTCGTCGTCGGCAGCGGGACCGTCATCGGATCGCGCTCCCGTCCGTGGGCATACAGCCGGGCGGCCGATGGTAGTTCGACCTCAGAGATTCGCTTCCCGACTACCGGCGAGTCGTGGTCGGCGGTAAACACCGTCAGCTGGAGCTGTTCGGTCAGATCGCCGATCGCGTTCAAACTCCCGCCGAGCAGGGCGGTTTTGGCACCGGCCGCGCCGAGCTGCTGCGGGTAGATTACTTCATCGGCGTCGGTGACATAGGTTTCGTAGGTGTCGGTACGCACGTCCTCGCTGATCCGCATCACGGTCCGGCAGCCGTGCTCCTTGCCGAGCAGACAGATCTGGTGGTTGGTCTCGACGTCGCCGGTGATCCCGCCGAGGGCGTCGGCGGTCTCGATGCCCGCTTCCTGTAATACTGCCTCGTCAGTGCCGTCGCCCTCGACGACGGTCAACCCCTGCTCGCGGGCGCGCTCGACCTTGAGGTGGTCGTTGTCGACCACTACCACGTCGTACCCCTCCTCGGCGAGTACACGGGCAGTGCGGGACCCAACACGGCCGTAGCCTACGACAATGATCTGCATACGACAGTGTAGAACCGTCGAGCGCAAAAAGGTGTGTCCCCGTCGCGTCGCTGACTACAGTTCGACCGGCTCGTTTTCGGGCTGGCTCAGCAGTCTCGATAGCGTCTCGTTGACCCGCGAGGGGTTGGGGACGGCCTCGAATTCGATGTTCAACGTGTCGCTGCCCGCGGTGTAGGCGACCACGTCGCCGTAGCCGAGGAGCCGCTCCAGAATCGACTGGGAGAGTTGGGTGTTCTGGATGCGGGCGAGCCGGATCTGGTCGACGTCCAGCGAGACGAACCCGCGTTTGATGTAGACCTGCCTCGAGGTAATCACGTACCGCACGCGGTACCATCGCAGCAGCACGACCGCCAGTGTCGAGAGCGCGGCGAGCAGCGGCAGAAGTCGGACGACTGCCGGAAGCGTGCCGTCGACGACCGAATCGAGCGCCGAGACTGCAAGCGCGCCGCCGATCCCGACGACGACCGCAACCAAGAGCTGTGGGGTGATGGTAAACAGCGACGGTCGACCAGTCCATTCGATCCGCTCGTCGCCGGAGAGGGTGAGCCAGTCGGCCGACGCGACGCGTTCGGAGGGCATTCGGTGTCGACTGTCGGTCCGGATGCTATTCGGTGTTCGTACTGGTCGGATTCGTTGAATATGGTCGTTATGGCATCGCCGATGTGATCCCGCGGATCGACGCCGAAAGTACGTCGATCGCAACCGTGATATCGCGCTCCTCGACGTCGAACGTCGGTGTGTGGTGGCCACCAGGGTGATCGGTGCCGACGCCGACGTAGGCTGCCAGTCCGCCTTGGTCTTGGACGTGCTGCATCAGAAAGGTGGCGTCCTCGCTGCCGCCGAGGCTGTCGCGTTCGAGTACGTCGTCGACGCCCGGCGTCTGACCCGCGACTTCGCCGACGATGTCGACCAGCGCCTGGTCGCTCTCGGCACTTGGGGCCTCACCGAGCATCCGAATGTCGGCTTCGCAGGCGTGCATCTCGGCGGCCGAGTCGATAACGCGCTGGGCGTGGTCCCACATAGAGGCCATCAGTTTGGTGGTCTCGCCACGGACTTCGCCCTTTATAAAGGCGTGTTCGGGGACGATGTTGTCGGCCGTCCCGCCGCCGACGCGGCCCGCATTGACGCGGGTCGCCCCGTCGGAATGTCTGGGGATCGAATACAGGTTCTGGACCGCCGCTGCCATCGCCTGGACCGCGTTCGCGCCCGATTCGGGGCGGGCTCCGGCGTGGGCCGACTCGCCGGTGAACTCGGCGCGGAACTGCGTCACGGCGAGGAAGTCGTCGATGCCGGCGACGACCTGCCCGGAGGGGTGATCGAGGCCGATGTGGACTGCGAGCAGGTAGTCGACGTCGTCGATAACCCCGGATTCGGCCATCGGCTTGCCGCCGGATATTTGTTCCTCGCTGGGCTGGAAGATCAATTTAAACGTACCCGAGAAACCGCTGTCGAGGATCGCATCAAGGACACCGAGGCCGATCGTCGCGTGGGCGTCGTGGCCGCAGGCGTGCATATAGCCCTCGTGTTCCGAGCGGAACCCCTCGCTGGCTGGCTGGTGGTCGGCGTCGTCGGCCTCCGTGATCGGGAGGGCGTCGATGTCGACCCGGAGGGCGACCGTTGGGCCGGGACCACGGTCGACCACGGCGACGGCGCCGGTGAAGCTCTCGCCGATCGTTTTTAAAACCTCTCGGTCGGCTCCGGCGTCGCGGGCCCGGTCGAGCCACTCGGTGCGGGTGGCCTCGTCGGGGAGGTTGAGCCGCTGGTCGGCGGCGTGGATCTCCCGGCCGTAGTTGATCGCGTCGACGTCGCGGCTGCGTAGCTCCTCGATCAGGCGGGCGGTCGTATAAAATTCGCACCACGCCGGTTCGGGATGTCGGTGGAGGTCCCGGCGCAGGGCCCGGAGGTCGTCGTCGGTCTGGGCTGCTGAATCGCTCATACGTAGCCGAGACGATGTGGGAAAATAAACCTAGAGAACCACCCCGGAAGTCGACGTTCGCGTCGCAGCGACTGTTTGCCGGCGGTTCGACCGCGCTTAGTTTCCTTTGTGGCCGAGCGGCTTTTTTTGTTCGACTTCGATCTCGACGTGGACCGAATCGGGGAATTCCATATGGCCGACCTCGCGGGCGATGTGGTCGGCGCCGTGGATGTCGACCCGGCGGTTGTAGACGGTATACCCCCAGTCTGGGAAGGTCTCCCCCGGCTGGAGCGTCCGGTGCTGTGGCACCCGGAGTTCGTCGGCCGGATCGGTGTGGGGACCCTTACACTGACCGCCCTTGCGCTCGACCATCTCTTTGAGCGAGGTGACGGTGTTTTCGAGAACGGCCCGGTCGCCCGACTGAAAGGTGAGTTTCGTGACGAACGTCATAGTGACTACAAACGAGTGTGGCCGCGAACACTAAAAACGCATCTACCGCCCTCCGGACTGTGAATACCTCTCATGAGCGACGGTGTCGACCGATGATTGTGGGTGACACACCCACCGTAGCGAGCGACTTCTACCGAGTAGTAGCTGACTACCGACACTGATCCGTGGCAGCACGCCGGTACTCACGGCAGTCGACTGGTACAGCCTCCGACACCCTCTTAACAGACCGCCGCATAGCGGTTGCTAATGACGGTCGATGCGACAAGTGCTGGCGCGATCCTCTTCCGCGACACCCGCGGCCGACGGGAGTATTTGCTCCTGAAGAGCCGTCCAGGGGACTGGGAGTTCCCCAAAGGCGGGGTCGAAGGGAACGAGGAGCTCCAGCAGACAGCGATCAGAGAAGTATCAGAGGAGGCCGGTATCGAGGAGTTTCGACTCATCAATGGGTTCCGCAAGGATTACGACTACGTCTTTCAGGCCAACGGGAAGACGATCCACAAGACGGTCCATCTGTTTATCGCCCACTCCTTCGAGGCCAGCGCCGAACTCTCGAAGGAACACCGGGACCTCCAGTGGCGTGACTACGAGCAGGCGCTCAATACGATCACCCAGGACGGTCCCCGAGAGATCCTCGAAGAGGCCCACGAGTTCCTCGACGAGCTGAAAGACGACGACGGCGAGTATATTTAGGACGTGCCGACCGGCCGCTCGGAGTTCATCTACGAACTGCAGGTCTGTCGGTGGGCCGAACTCGCGTGGCCACCCGACGGAGAGACACCGGCCCATCTCGTCGCCCGCCAACTCGGCACCAAGCGGCGACGCTGGGATACAGTCGTCGTCGAGGTCGACCCGGACAAACTGGCTGCTCGCCAGCCGTTCGGCGACCGGGAACTCGATTCCGACCTCCTCCATATCGTCCGCCACGCCCCGACCGACTGGGCTTTTTATCGCGACGCACTCCCGCACCCGGGCTACCCGTGGCGCTACGTCCGGGAGGCGATTCACCGTGCCGACGACCGCGGCATCGTCCACACGCGGCGCAACGGCAACAGGATCGAGATCAAACGCATTGCACCGTACCCCGACTGGGTCGACCGACTGATCGCCGTCGAGAACAAACCGGATCTCGACGCCAGTGCGGCCCGGCAGCTGGCCGATCAGCTCCAGCACGATGTCGACACCGCGCTGGCCGACGAGGTGTGGGTCGCAACTGCCAAGACGGGACAGCGCGTCGAGCCCGCCCTCTTGGAGTCGCTGCCGGTCGAAGCCGGGATTCTGACCACGGAGTTCGATGGAGGTGTCGACGCCGAGGCGGCGGCCGTCGAGTGGTATCCGACGCGGCTCTCTGCTACCGGAAGCGACGATTCCAACAGCAACGCGGACCAACACAGCAGGCGGCTCGAACTCGCCGAGCGGGCCTACGGTCGCGGGTGGCGAAACTACGACCGAACGATGCGGCCGGACTGTCGGTTCTTCGAACTCCGAGGGAACGGGCGGGCCCTCCTACCGTGGTGTGCGGCCAAGGAGTGCCACCAGTCGTCGACGGTCTGTGGGAGTTCCTGCGGGGAGTTCCAGCCGGAGCCGCCAGCATGGCGGACCCGCGGCTGGCCGATCGAGGGCGGTCCTGGAAAGGGAATCAAAGGGTTGCTGGCAGACCGTGCGGAACGGGAAAACCGGCCGGGTAGGAACTGACTACGGCGGCGTAGCCGCGGGCTACTCGTCGTCGGTGGTCTCGACGTCGACCGCATCACGGTCGACACAGAGCCGAAAGGTGGGGACTGTCCGGTAGATCACTTCGACGACGCCCTTGCGTTTGAGACTCTGGAGCGCGCGGCGTACGTCGCCAGCCTCGGGGTCGATATCGGAGGCTTCCCGGAGTCCGGTGAGCACGCTGACGACGCTCTCGGAGCGGTCGTCGGGACCGGCAACGGTCTCGAACACCTTGGCCTCTAAAGGGGACACCCGGATCGAACTCGGAGGCTCGTCGGTGCCTTGGCCCTCGGTTGGCGGTTCGACACCCGGTTCGACGCCCGTGAGTTCGACGGCCTCCGCAGTCGACCGGATGAGGCTGTCGTCGTCTCGGAAATAGTACTCCTTGAGGTGGCCTTCGAGATACTGGTGGACCTCACTGCCGCTGTCGAGCTCCCAGCGGTCCTGGAGCTCCTTGTTCTTCGTCGGCTGGAGTTCGACGACGTCTCCCAAACGGTCTAACTCGTCGTCCGTGAGGCTCATGGCCGGTGGTTACGGCTCGGGATATATCCGGGTTCCGGGTTGGGCTCGAGAGCAGTACTGTCAAGAAATCCTGCAGAGCGGCTAAGTCGTGTGGAACCGTTATATATGCTGTGACAGAACGAATCAAAATCAACCGTGTGACAAACGTGCTCGACCGGGTCGACTACCCACTCGGGCGGGACGCCGCCGCAGCCGAGTTCGACGACGTGACCCTAATCCTTGCGGACGGCGAGGCCGATCTCGGCGAGTTGATTGGCAACTGCGACCGCGAAGAGTTCGGCTCGGCCGACGACCTCGACACCGAACTCAACAACGTGATGCCGATCGAGGCTGTCGGCGAGCCGGGCCAATCCGAGGGCGACGCCTGAGGCCTTTGTTTTCGGCTGTCTTGTGACCGACCGGATCGAGTAGCGATCGGTCGACGGGCGGCGTTGTGAGATATGTATACCACTCGGCAACCACTACGGGTGACATGATCACGAGGCAGCGAAGGCAGCGATATCTGGGGAACTGATCAGCGCGCGGTTCCGGATGCCGACCCCTAATGATGTGTGGACGAAGGAGGTCTCGATGTCGTTCCCGGAGGCTCGGTTTCGGCTGTTGGCTGGCGTGCCGACCGGCGAGCGAGCGGCTCGTCGTCGGCACGTCGACCGCGAGCAAGACGATCCGCCGCGGTGTGGCCCGCGTCCTCGAATGGTTCCTCGTCGGCCAGCGGTTCCACACCGATCCACAGACACCTTGAGAGCCGGGATTTCCCCGATCGGTGGCTCGACTCGCTGCCGACCAAATCCCGGCGTTTAAGTGTCTCAGCCGACTTTCGATTCGCTAATGGAGTTCTGTGACGACTGCGGTTCGATGATGAAGACAGAAGGTGACCTGTGGGTCTGTTCCTGTGGGTTCGAAAAGCCACGCGATGAAAGACAGGAACAGGCGATGACGACCACGCAGGGCCAGGTCAGCACTGAGGTCGTCGACGTAAGCGATGCCGAGGATCAGGGGCTGCCGAGCACGAAAGCCCAGTGTCCACAGTGTGACAACGACATGGCCTACTGGTATATGCAACAGATCCGGGCGGCCGACGAGTCGGAGACCCGATTTTTCATCTGTACCGAATGCGAACACAAGTGGCGCGAGGACGACCACTGAACGGTCGGCAATGGATATCCCGCCCCCGTCGGTTCCCGAATCGCGGCTGACCGACTGGCGGCAGACCGATCGGACGGTCGACTCACCGTTTTCGACGCCGATGCTGTCGGTGTATACCCACACCCGTGTCTACGAGGAGTCGACCCAACGACAGACGATCGCCGACCGGATGGGGTTCGACCACCCGTGGCGGTTCTTTTTTATCAGTCGAGTGCGGCTCGATCCACCGCAGCCACCGAACCCGATGTTGAGTTCGTTGCTTCGCCAACGCGTCGCCTCGGCGTTCGTCGACCGGCTTGACGGTCGCGGGCTCGCCGACATCACGAAACAAACCCGGAGCCACATCTCGATTGGGGATGTCGACGGCAGTCTGCGGCGATACCACGCGCGGCTCCAACTGTCAGCCGACGACCTCACAGCCCAACTGAGCGCCGACGGCGCGGACCGCGACCCCGATCCCGACCCGCTGTCGCTACCCATTGAGGCACTGGTTGTCATCTGGCCCGACGACGACTACTACGTCGCCGGAGGCGCGTATCCGGCCGGGCCGCCTGAGTGCGGCCCCGATGAACTCGTGGCGGCACTCGAAGCGGAGATCGACCCTGCCGCCTCCCGTCGGGAACTGTTAGCACTTATCAAAGACTGCGGCCGGCAGTAGGTCGGGTCGATCCCCCGGGGTCGTCAGTCGACGCTACGGTTCGCTGCTGTTGTCGCCGGTCGGGTCGGCCGAACACGCCCCGCCGCTCACGTCGGTCAGAATCGAGAGTTCGCCCTCGCGGGAAATCAGGACGACGAGATCCAGACAGTCGTGGTCCGGGAGGTCAGCCGACGATACCCCGGCCCGTGTATCGTCGTCGCTGAGTCGCACGGTCAGCTGGAACTCGCCGGGACCTGTCTGCCACCCGCTGTCGAGGGTGAGGTTGCTGTCGCCCTTGCCGACCGCGCCCAGTTCGTGTGTCTCCCAGTACTCGATCTCGTCGCCCCACTGGACGATGACGTCGACCGTCCGGGCGTCGTCGTCGAGGTTCTCCAGTGAAATCGTTTCGAGCACCGATCCCACCGATTCACCCGTTGCCGACTCGCCCTCCGCAGCGGCCCCGGCAGCGTTCTCGGGGCCCGAACAGCCCGCGACCGCTCCGGCCGTGATCGCCCCACCCACGGCGAGCATTCGACGGCGTGTATAGTCACTCATGGCTACTGGTTCACCAACGAGACGGTATAACCCTTTGTCAGACGCTCCCCGTTCAGTGCCAGAGCCGTCGCCCGGCGGCCTGCAGGACACCCGCGAGGTCGACCCGGAACGGACCGAATCCGAGGCGGTCGGCGAGCCAGCCAGCCGACCTGGCGGGCTCGTAGCGGGCAACCGGAACCCCGCGGACGCGAACAAGCACCGGCGTCTCGATGACCAGTGGGCCCTCGAAGCCGCGCTGTTGGAGCCAGTCGACGGCATCGCTTGTGGCCGTCGCCCGGAGTTCACGGAGTGCGCCGAAGTCGGGGGCTTCGACGTACAGGGTGTCGCCTTCGCTGTGGAGCCGGAGCGTCGATTCCGGGAGGTCGACCGTCATATCAGCCTCGATCAGGA
>Ga0102936_1000285_pt1 | contig 19809 bp, 37 predicted proteins | sample SalPon2_A_H2O_MG_FD_78502 | JGI IMG/M metagenome (GOLD analysis project Ga0102936, IMG submission 78502) | Salt pond water microbial communities from South San Francisco under conditions of wetland restoration - Salt Pond MetaG R2_A_H2O_MG | ecosystem: Environmental > Aquatic > Non-marine Saline...
AACGTGGAACGGATTCCTCCCGTGGACTAAATCTAAACAGATATTCAATACAATTGGTGTCGAACCTATGCCGGAGTATCAAGACATATCTCTTCCCATTGACCCCGAAACGTTTGAAGTTCCTACAAGCCATTACGCTGATCGTACCGCTGAAGGGGTTGTTCTACGAAACGACACCTTACAATCACGGTTAAAGTTAGTGACATCTGAATTCGAAGAAGAAAACAGTTATGCGCTCGGATTTACTGAATCTGAAGATAGTTCTGGTGAAGAGATTATTGTTTCTAGATACTGTACAAATGCTCGCATTAGAAAACAAGCGAGTAAATTGATGGCAGAATCTGAAGACCTGTCTTTAAAGTCCTATGATCCACAAACGGAGAAACAAGCGTTTTTACAGCTCAATGAAGATCTTCGTCGGGAGGTACTTGAGGATATGTGGAGTGAGAACTGGCATGAAATTAAAGACCTATCTTTCTCTTTTACTCCTTCAAAAATTAAACCGTTAGTTGCCAAACGATGTATAGCTAAATTGAAGCAACTTCACTCTGCTTCAGAAGCAACTGGGAGGCACCCATTAAATATCTTCAATATGCCGTCAAAGTGATTACATACCAATTCGTTATAATACCGTAGCTACTCTGTTGTTGTATACCAATCATATAAAGTAAATACCGCTATATAATATTTAGTTACTGAACTGAGAGAAAGGCTTCACAATTTTCAATGAATTCTTCCGTCGTGTCATTGTTGGGGAATTGTTCCTTCGCAACGTTAAGCATTCCCTGTACATTACCTACTCTATCCGCTTTTGTAAGTTCCTGTGAAGGCCCCACAGGAGGGCTGACAGCATATTCATCGCACAGCGTTTCGAACTCTTTATCAAGATCTTTGTAAGACATCATCATTCTATCTGTATCTCTGGAAGACTATAACTATTTTGCTTTTGTGTTTCCACAAAGATTTTATCACTATAAAAACAAGTTCAATATACTAATGAACAATTTTGAAGACGCTCTCAACCGAACGCATGAAACAATAGTAGACTCAACTGTAGATATAACAGAGTATATTTCTGAAGAAGAAACACGACCAACGTACACAACAATATTTTACCGAATTTATCGTTCAAATAAGTAGCCTTAGAAGTATCGAAATGTGATAGCTAGTTTTTTGTATGTGGAGACCGTACTGTTGTTTATGATTGAGTTCTCGGACCCCACAGAACTTACGTTAGAGCTATTTGATGAGGATAAAGTTAATTTAGAAACTGAAGATCCAAGTCCTCAAAAAGTCTTGTCATTTAATGCTACTAAACTACAAATTATTGATCCTTATACGGTGAAAACCGAATATGGAAACGACATTGGAATTCCTCCAACTGTAACGATTTATACAGAAGATGGAACTAAGTATGCGGGAGTTTGTGGGTTTCCAAAGGTTGACGAGCAATCCACAGATAAATACACGGTATATACGTACAATCAGGGACTTAATTATGGAGTAAACCAACCTGTACTAGAAACTGAACGATATTCTTGTATTGGATATCAACTTGAAGGACACATTAATTCTTTTGGACATAAAGAACAAAGATTAGTGTTATATACCTCAGGATCTAACGGATATATTCAAACACTCCCGCTCGGTACTACAACTGCATTTATTCGGAATGAGTCAACAGAAACAGTAACGTATTCCCGACTAAACGACTATCAAGAATCTGTTTCTGACCTTAACATTCTCCCTTCAGGTGAAATGACAGTTACAACTGAAACGGGAAGAACGTTCTCCAATATTGGTTCTGTAACGTCTATTTCTACAGATATAAAGAATACAACGTATGTACTTCGTGACACAACTGGATCAAAGGTTCATACGACAAATAAGCTAGACTCAAGTACCCATAAACGATATACGATATACGTTCAGTCTAATTTTGGATCATCTGAAGAGCGTTTTCGAGTGTATCATAATGTTCTCGGAGTTACGTGGGACGACACAAAAAACGCACTAAATATTGTACAAACAGGCGAACGAGGTATATCTCGGTCAAGTATTTTGTCATATGAGTCAATAAAAGTCTATGATCATCATACACAGCGAATGTTGACCCTTGATAAACTGAAGTTATTGTCAGAGTTAGAAACAGAGACTCCAATTCCTTCAATAAATATTGAAGAACGCCTCCGAGAAGCGGTTCAAAACGTGTCGTACTCTGATAAAGATTTAGCAATGTTGTTGAATGAACTCAGTACTGAGAATGGTGTATTAACAACTGAAACGATAGATGAAGATTACCAGTTGTTGCGTGAAGCGGATGAGCATTTTAATTGTATTGTCCAATATTTAATTCAATATAATTGGGCGAGTTTTCAGAGAATAACTGATGATTTGTTATCAGAAGAATTTATCGCTACTGTTGATATGAATTCTATTGAAGGGTCTCCAGACCCAATCATTGAGTCAGGGTCTACAGAAATTGTTTTTTAAACTAAATCAAAATCACAAGCATTTTAACTCTGGGCAGTAATTATCACGTATGTCGTATCTAGACGATGCTGTACATTGTATCGAAGAAAAGCAAGACTCAGCATTTTACGTAATTGAACCAACAGAGCATATTGATCCAAATAATGCCCTCGAAGCTACAGAAATTTCCGAACGACGATACCAGCGAGATAACCAATATGATGGTTCGTTTCATTCTGTTGCCCATCCCGAAGAAGATGAATGGCGTGTTATTGTAATGCGAGATTAAATCGTAAGACATAAAAACAAGGCTCTTTTACAGATTACGTACTAATGTCCACATACACTCTTGTGAGTTTTACTTCACCGTATGCCAACGAATTAGAGACACTAATCTCGTTCTCTATAAAATCCCGACTCACTACTACAGAGAATAACGTAACAGCAAATCGTCTTGGAGGTGAGAAAAGAGAGATGGTATTCCAAAATCTTTTAAGTCAGAGTGAAGGAGAGCTTGTGTATGAGGCTCCGATCGAAGTTGGGCTAAAACAAGATGAAGTAGTTGGGCATCTCGTTATAGATGTATATGAGGATACTGGTTCAAGTCATCAGCTACAGTTATTCAAAGTTACCGCCTATGGTGGTGCGAAGTTACTAGACGAAAAGATGGGAGAAGAACGAATTCGTGATGATAACACCGGTGAGAAAGTACAGGAATATTATCAGAAAGAGTTTGACATTGATACATTAATTAAAGCAAGACCTTAATTTTTAGGTTAGTTAATCTAGTGGAGTGACGGACTCAGATGAGAGAACTTCCCCACAAGAGCTACAAACAGGCGGTTCATCTTCCATACTTTTTGGAATATCCTTCCCAGTAATTGCATAGTCTCCATGACACGTTGGACAGCCACCAAGGAGATCAATCTTATACTCGGGTTCTGCCGATGTTGAGTTTTCTGCGCTCATAGTTAGTTATTTGTAGCCTATGTTTAGACCAGTTGGGGAAAATATAGTCTCTATATCCGATGAAAACTATAGTATAACTATATTTACTACTCTATAGTAATATTTTGAAATGAATCCTCTAATTCAGACAGAGACGAATCCGTAACTCTAAATTGTTTCTGATTTACAGAGGACTGATCTTCATAGAATTCTACTTCTACAGGATGTAATTTTTGGAATCGAATGTACGGTCCTGTGGTTAGATAGTAGTGTCCATTCATCTGTGTTGGTTTATCTTCGAATAATAGTGGTTGTACCTTTTTTGTATAGGAATACGGATACATTTTGAAGGGTATTCTTAGTAGATCACTTCCATTCTCTGTTGGAACTGTTGGAAAGTTTGAAATAAAACTATCTGAGGACTGTACAGACGATGGTGAAACAATAAGGGCGTTATCTTTAACACGACCTTGTGATGGGAGAGAGGAAAGAAAGGTGTTAATGTTATTCTGAGTAGTTTTCGCATCAATATCAATAACTGGAAAACCAATGTGTTTTACAACCCATGTTTCAGATTCAGCATCTCGAACACAATGGACGTACAGATGGTGTTTTGTTGAATCAATGTGGAATAAATATTCATCTCCGTCATCAAAGAAGTGAGATTTAGTATAGGGGTAAACTTCCGCAAATACAGTTACCTGAGAGTCACTCATCTATCGAATAATAAACGAAACACATATTAAAAGCTTCGGTATGGTGATATACAAAAAGAGTTACAGGAACGAATATGCGGTTGTTAGTGTTGTATTAATTGTTGTCGAGTTAAAGTCAAATTTCACCGTTCTAGATTTGATCTTCTCATTCATTGAGATACTTGGTTCAGGGAACCACTTATTCAGCATAGCACCTAATTTTTGTAGTTTTGAAGAATCTTCTACAAACAGGAGATCCATAGTAATTTTTGGAGTCTCTGCATCAGGTGGTGTATGTATATCAAGAGAGTACCCTAATTCGTGGTGTTGTTTTTCAAATGATGGTGTCGCAATTTTTCTTCGGCGGGTTTCAGGGTTCTCAGTTGTAGGAGTCAGAGTAAGATAATTTAATCGGAATTCATTTCGGTCTTGATCGTCTTGATCAAAGAATTCAAATCGAAAAGAAATGTCATCTATCTCGTAATCGGATATATGCGAAATTCCCATAATTTCTCGCAATAAGTTTTTCAGGTCATTCTGGTCTTCTTGAGAAACAAAAATCTCTGAATTTCTTTGCGAAACAAGAACTGTTGCTCCACTTGAAACAGTAAGCTTTTGTAGATCACGTGAATCGGGGAATTTTGAGTGTTGTGTATGAGAATATAACTGTTTTTGAGTTTGGTACATTGTCGAATTTGGATCTAACACTTGTGGGCCTGCCGTTCCATTGAAAAATTGAATTTCTCCATATAAAGACTCACTTTGTGACTCTGTGAGGACGATATCCATAAGATAGGAGGATGTACCGCCACGAAAAGTATCTTGAATAATCTGAGAGAACAAATTTCGGGCTGACATTAAATTTACCTATATTTTGTCGTTCTATCTATATAAATATGTTGTTTTTGGTGAGGCGTATACTACCCAAATCACTACTCACTTAACTAATACACAATAACACATACTCAATGAAAACAATAATTGCTGGAGGACGGGAACTTACAGAAGAGGGTCTTGTAGAAGAAACAATTGAGGATCGTGTTCCGTGGGAAATCACCGAAGTTGTTGAAGGCGGGCAAACAGGGGTAGATACCCTTGCGAGAAAATGGGCTCAAAGAGAAGATATCCCTGTACATACCTTCGAAGCAGACTGGGACAAACATGATGATGCCGCTGGACCTATACGAAATGAAGAAATGGCTAAATATGCCGAGGCATTAGTTGCTATTCGAGATGGGCCGAGTGTTGGTACAGAAAATATGATCGCTATAGCAAAGAAACATAATTTGCGTCTTGTCGAGCGTGATCTGAGTACAACAACGCTGTCGTCATTCACAGATACTGATAGAAATTAGCAAAAGGTTTATATTCGTATGTCGTCTATACGTGTATATGTCTACCAATCAGCCACACATTATTTTTGATTTAGACGAGACGCTGATTCCAACCACAGATTCCTATCAGACAGCGATCGATGAACTTGTAACCTATATTCAAACGGAAACCTCACTCCAAGCTTCTGAAGAAAAAATTCGGAAGATACAGAACGAAATTGATATTAGTTTGACTAACGAAAAAGGATTTTCTATCGATAAGTTTCTTGAGTCTTTTCGGAAGACCTATCTGGTCTTATGTTCTGATGCGTCAGTTGTTCCTGATACTCGTCATGAAGCTGAAATTTGTATGATTGTAGAGGATAACGTCCGACTGAATGTCAACCAATATCAGCAGAGAGGGTGGATTGATCCACAAATTCCCACATTGTTACAGAAACTAAAGAACGTTGCTACACTATCTCTCTTAACAAAGGGAGATACAGATGCACAATGGCGGAAGATTGAAGCAATGAATATTACAAACTATATTCCGCCTGAACGAATCCGCATTTCTGATAGAAAAACAGATAAGGATTTCTTAGATATGATTCCGCCGACAAAAACCATCCAGAATAGTTGGAAAGTTGGCGATTCTGTAACTAGTGATATTAATCCTGCGTTAAGTCTTGGACTAAACGCAATTCATGTAGAGCCACAAGAGACATGGAATTATGAAGAGGGGGATCTACTTCGTCCAAACAATTCAGAATTACACACAGTCTCTACAGTCACAGACATTGAATCATTTTTCGTGAAGGACACTCGTTAGATACTCGAATTGTTTCAATCGTGGACACTAATCCGAAAATACAGTACCTTCTTGATGAATTGAAGACAACTATTTTTATGTACGGTTTCCAGAAAGTGAAGAGATAGTTTTTTAACTGTTTATCTCTATATATTCTATATGTCTGATTGGATTCGACATCATGAGAATGAAGATGAAACCGTTGTTCTTGCATATAAAAACCCAGAAACTAGGGAGTCCAAATACCTCGCACGACTGGACGATGGATCGTATTCACTACAATATTGGCCGGATCTTGCAAAAAAAGTGGAAACAGTATCTTTGTTAGGCTTTCGAGAGACAAAAGAAGAAGCTGCCGAATTGTTTGCCCAAAATCTTAACGGATACACGAAAGAACATCTATACCAACAACTAAAGTGACTTTAATAGTACGCAAAGAATACGGGTCTCTCAAAACAAAATCTTTTTAATCCTATAGAAACAATATACAGATAGTTATGCCCGGAATTACAGAAGAAGAAGACAAAATTCATAACAACGACGATGATAAGAAGAGTACGCTTCCAAACCCTCTAGATATTATTCGTCGAGAGAAAAATAAAAAGAACCCCTCTGGACCCGGAATTCCAACACCTTCTCCATAAGATAATACTCGATTTTTGTAAACAATACTTTTTTAGAGACGAAGTTCTTAGAGAGAAATATGTTAGACCCAAATCCAACAACAGCGTTAATTAAAGTTGACGATCAACTATTTGCTATTCAACGAGATGGGTATCCTCGGAGAGTAAATCAGTTGCTTAAGAATGTACTCCAAAACGCCGATCAGTTAGTGTCCTTGTCTATAGAAGATAGAAATATTCTTGATGAAGTTACGAATACACTTACAAACTATTGCCCTACAGTTACGGCTGATCCAGATACAGAGAACACGTATGATTATACATACACCGTTACCACTCGGGGCGTTCGAGTAAGCCATAAAAACGATAATGAACAGGTTTAAGTTTATGTACATCTAACTATATATGTATGTCACAGTACACTGGAATGTATCGGAGTAACGAAGTACAGGTAAATCGATCCAAGTTGGAGGACATATTTGGTGAACAGTTTGAACAGAATCATATTGATATTCACTTTGTGAATCAGAACCGTCTCTGGATTGGGGATACGGCTACCACTTTTGATGTGTGGGCTGGACAATGGGCGGGGGAACTTCCAGAAGAGTATGAATATGTAGATGGGAATATAACGGAACTCTGGTTAGAGTTGCTTTCTGAAGCTCTAGAAGACGGCGAGGAGCTAGTTATTCGATCAGTTGGTTACGAGGGGCTTTCTCATATGCCTGATGCCTTTGAATGGCACGTAACTTCTGACGGCACTATTACTCACAAGTCCCTCGATTAGAATACTTTACTCAATATGTGTGAAAAAGGAAAACCTTTAAGTCTTTGTGTGTATTAGGTATATATGCGTGTCCGGGTTAGGGTAGTGGACTATCCTACTGCCTTGTGGTGGCAGTGACATGGGTTCAAATCTCATACCCGGACCTTTTTAACACACAGTATAGAACTTCGAGTTGTGAAATATCTATAGAGATAAATCAAAGAATTAATAATAGTAGAGAATTACGTAATTAATATGGAAGAGTATCACAAAAATATCGTGAACATTGTTCGAGAATACACAAGTGGTAGAGTTGGAAAAAATGAAAATTCCGTCTCTGTGACGTATTATCCGGCAGAGAATAATAACATTGACAAAGTGGTTTCAGAATTTTCGACAGCGGGGTTAACTCAAGAACAACTGGACTCTATAGTTGACGAACAGTTCACATGGATTCGAGATGGGAGGGAATATACACTTCAAGTTACAGAATTAACCGACCGAAACGAACTTGTTTTTGAGATACGTAACAACTAACTTTCTCAAGAGAACTTTCGGCGTCAGAATTTAAAAAGTATAGTGCGATTGAAGTGACTTCACGTCTCTTTTGCTGTTGTTTAACGACATACAATTCCGACACTTTTATTACATCTCGCCTATAATTATACCTATGTCACAGGCGGTTAAATCCCTCAGTACCGACGTGAAGTCCGAACTTGATGAAACCCTAACAACAACAGAAATTCCCGAGGTTGAGTTTGATTTAACTAACGTTTTCGATATGACTACAGCGAATATTGAACTGCTGGGATACAACTACCACTCTCCGTTTTTAGCAGACTTGTTTGACTCCATTGAGCAGTCTATACAGTACCATCTAGATGATGAAATTGAACGGGAAGATATTATCTCTAAAGTCTCAGAATGGGTAACATATCTTGCAAACAATACCGAACCAAAGCACAACCGCACGACACATCTATACCACATTCAGGATCTTGTGGCGGAACTTGAACAAGAAGCAAGCTCACAAGACACACTTACAATTGTGGTAGAAATTCATAAACAAAACTCTCGGATCTGGGTTCATAATAATCGGTTACAGAATCCCGAGATTCAGATACATCTGGATGAGTCACCATCCTATGCTGAGAAAAGTTCACTTCAAGAGTATGCCGATGACTACACGAAAGATTTTGTCTTTGGATTCCCGTATCAGCGGAGACCTCGCCCTCAGTGGAAGAGAACGCTCCGCTATTCGATTACAAATACAGAAGAGGAGACCATTGTCGAAGCGGATAGGATCTCTGAAAGGATTTCCTACAGCCGAATGGAGCGCCTATTCAAGTTATTTAATCTTGAACTTCCGTCTCGGGACGAACCAATCCCCAAAACCACAAACCATAAACTGTAAAACCATTCAACAACTAATCGAATTTATGCTCAATAATCTTGAACAATTCACAGTAGAATCATACACAGGATCAATTTTAGAGTTGAAGTCTCAAATAGAAAACATTACAGGAGTGGAGGAGGCCCGAATTTATGGTGAGAACACAGAAGTAAAAGACCGAAAATTATCATTTGATATCTCATACGACTCATATGCGATTGATCGATACTCAATCTGTCAAAAAATAGAAGAGTTCTCTGGAGTTTCTGGAGAAGTATTCTGTAGCTAAGTATTTCTCTGGTAGGAATAAATGAAAAGATAAATAATGATTTACAAAAATAATTAGATATGGACTTACCTTCAAATTGGGAGTCATTAGAAGGAGATGAGTATATTGATAATGATTTTAACGGAGATTTTGTACAAGTATGGGGCAAACATTCAGGTTCAGGAGACTATGATGAGATTGTAGCGGTATATGTCCATTATATGCAAAAATATGGGCAAGCGGGAGTTATCTACCATATTGAAAATCCCGTCATGGGAACAACAATTAAAGATTCTTTAGTGAACTTATTTTCCAGTTCAGATACTGAAAGACCAGAGTTATCTACACAGGAAGAATCCTCTGAAACAACAGTAACAAAAACAGATATTTCTGTAGAGTCGCCGGAAGAAGCCCGAGAAAAAGCGGTTCAAATAATGGACTAAACGTATTATCTTTTACTTAGTTCAATACTGAGAATTTTCCAAAACAATTAACTAGTTAACAGATTTTCGGAGGCGGTTTGTTCGAATTGCCTCGTCAATAGATAGATCTTCGTGGATTCGAATGAAATCTTCGAATACAATTGTTCTACGTGGATTGAATTCTTCTGGGATGCTTGGATGGTCCTCGGGAATCTTCTTTCGTTCCCACGAATGAGCGTTAGTAACAGAAGACTCATTTTCTTTAACAAGAAGTTCCACAATTTCGTCATATATTGCTTGATATTGTGAGTCGATTCGAAAACTCTGTTGGACATAGGCATCATCTGGCAATTCTAATAACTCTTCATCTTGAATAAGCAACTGAATATGAATATGTCCATATTCAAATGATCCAACACTCACTTCGAAAGCGATATTCTCTGTGAGTAACTCTATTTGATAATCTCCACGAGCCACCCCACTTTTGACGTGTTTTATAAACTGCTGTATTTCTTGTAGATTCATAGGTCTGATACGGGCCAGACCCTTAAAAATATTACTCTCTCGTGTCTTTCACTTCAGTTACTCTCTTAGAAAACATAAATCCAACGTCAAATTCTACAGGTTCCATTTCTTCTACCTTTTGTGTGTAATACTCTGCCGGATTCTCGTATGCTACTTCAGGGACAGGGATAAAATCGTCTTGAGCATTTTCCCATTCATCCTCATCTTCAAATTCATAAATGATAACAGATCCTTGCTCATAGGGTGGAGTAACCATAACAACATTATTCTCATCGGTTAGTTCAAAACTCACAAATTCTCCAGTTGTTCCATCATACCATACATCTTGATCACGGAATCGATCGCTAAGTTCCATATATGTAAGAGAGTAGCTGAACCTATAATACTTACGATTATCGCTATAAATCACCAATTTTCTTCTTCATAAAAATATGGGTAGAATTCATCGGAAGAAGTGAGTACCGCTACTGTTGGAAGATCTTCTTTTGGACCAAGTGTCACAAATATACAGTCATTGTAATTTTCATCACAAAATTGGTCGATTGCTCCATCAACAATAATGTCTTTGTGTGAAGAGAAATTAGTAACTTCTTTTGAAGGAATCTTCAGATACATATGTTCTTCACCACCAATATGTGAACGTCCTGTAGAAATTGTTCCGGTAATACGTTGTACGGAAATACCGTGATTCTCAAGAGCTTTTTGAATGGTTGGATTGATAGGGTTACAATTAGTATAACTGTCCAAATCTGGTCGATTTTGGAGGGCTATCGACTTAATTTGGTCAAGTGTAAGAGTCATAATTGGTTGAACGATGCGGATGTATTTCTTCTTTTCGGTATACGAGCCCAAATATTATTAATTATCGATAATGTAGTATCGTGTATGGAAGAATTAGTGCTGGTGTTTGTGTTATCATCACTGTTGGGGTTTGGAACATATGTTGTAGATGTACTCAATAATAATGCTGAATTACCATCATTAATGAAGCTCGTGTGGGGATTAACAATCCTTTATTCGGGATTAGTTGGTCTTGCAGTGTATTGGTATAGCGGACGAAAACAAATTTCAAATGATTCGATATATCGAAGAGGATTTAGATCAACAGCCCATTGTTATTCAGGCTGTGGTCTTGGAGAGATTGTAGGGGTAACACTCGCTACATTGTATTTCGCTGGAACCTCTCTCGCCATTGCCGTTGGATCCTTTGGTTTTGCGTATCTCTTTGGGTTTGGATTAACTGTCGGACCTCTTATTCAAGAAGGAGTGTCGTTAAAAGATTCGTTGTATGATGCTGTCACGAGTGAAACTGCAAGTATTACGATAATGGAAATTGCAGCGGTGAGTCTTGATCTGTATTTGATTCGAGGAATCACTGATGGTCTATTAGATCCACTATTTTGGGTAGCATTGTTTACTTCTCTGTCATTTGGTTTCTTTGTCGCATACCCATTCAATATTCTACTTCTTAAGAAAGGTGTGAAGGATGGAATGATGAATCCACAGATGCTGAGAGATTAACGTTGAATATGAGAGGACTTATTTCGTTTAACAACATAATAAATTGATGCGCCCACAAGGATAATCGTTGCGGTGATTGCGACAGACCCAATGTATCCCACAATTGCCGAGACAATCCATGCGACAAGAGGACCATATCCGTCTATAGGAACAAGAGGAACTACATACGGATGTACATAAAATGTCAATAGCACTCCGAAAAGTAGTGAACTGATGACTGCACCAACCTGTATTGCAAAACTCTTCACAACAAATCCCACAGGTGATTCCGAATCAAGGTGACTGTTCATACGTATATGTTTCACAGACGGAACATAAAAGTATTTCGATAGCAAGCGGAGAATTTGTTAGTTATCACTTGTTCGTCTCACTTTTAAAACATAGAACTAATAGTACTGATTCTGAACGTACTTATTTCTAAAGAGTACAAAATATAGTAAAAATCAGTATGGTTGTAGTGTGTAGACTATACTATGTCAACAGAAACAGATTCTTCTACGAAAAATGTGACAGTACCCTCAATTGGAACAAAAGTTCGAGCAGTAAGAAATGTGTCTATCGTTGATGACAACGAAAAAATCCAAGAACAAATGTGTTCTCAAGGCGTATATGAAGTTGTAGAATACTCTCAAGACGACGAAACAATCACACTACACAAAATTGGTGGTCGAGATGGCGGCACCAAAAAAATTACACTTCCAACAAAAATCGCAGAAATGGACTTGGACGTTCTTCCTGTCGATGTTCAACGTGTAGATTCTTATGAAGAATTTATGAATAATGGAAGTACTCTCAAGTCAAGCTCGGAAGTATATTCTCAAGGATAACCTGTGTATACCCGTATTCCGTGTAGTGGGTGGTCTCGGATTCGAACCGAGGTACCGGGCACCCAAGGCCCGAAGTATAGCCAGACTAACCCAACCACCCGCATATATGAGTAGTAGCCACGACAATATAAACCCTTCGGATTGTTTGTGTACTTCTTTTCGATAATCTTTTATGGGAAGAGAGTATAGAAAGGAATATGGTTAAAGATCAAAAACAGGTTCGGGATCTTAGTGAGGGAAGTTATGTGATGATGGATGGCGCTCCTTGTGAGATTAAACACTATTCAACAGCCAAGCCCGGAAAGCACGGTAGTGCAAAGGCACGAGTTGAAGGTGTTGGCGTCTTTGATGGAAAGAAGCGGTCTCTTTCTCAGCCTGTTGATGCAAAGATTTGGGTTCCAATTATTGAGAGAAAGCAGGGGCAGGTTGTGAATGTTGAAGAAGATGAGGTCCAGATTATGGATCTTGATACATATCAGACATTCCAGACACGTCTTGAAGAAGGTATGTCTGTTGAGCCAGACGATACTGTAGAATATCTAGAGTACGACGGACAGCGAACATTTTCTAGTTAACTCCAATAAACTCTTCAACTTCTTGTGGGGGAACTAAACGTGCGTTATCTGTTGGTATTTTTGCAACTCCAAATACATCCGTATCTTTAAAGCAGACGGTGTAGTGAAGCAATTTATCAGCTCGTACATATCCGTCATCATATTTTAAGACTCGATCGCCTGACGAAGTTTGCTTAAAACTTGAAACATCAGTCTTACGGACAAGATTCAACAGATTTTCTAACATTGGGTCGGAAAGAGTATTGTTGTAGTACCGTTCGAGAATTTCATGTTCTTCTTCAGAATAAGTATCTTCAATATAACGATGAACAGTTTGCATATTTACCGCTACATCTTTAGCGGTACCGTTATAATAACAGCGGTCAACAACACAGGACTCAGAACAACTAAATTCGGGACGATCGGTTTGTTCACCAACTCGTTCCAGTTCTTCCTGACAAATTGGACAGTAATATGTTTTAGGATACATCGTTGGAAACGTATATTTCATAACAGGATCGGTTTTCATTACAGTATCCAAAGATAACAACTATTAAAAACATTTCCACAATCACATCAAAATACTTTTAAGTGAACGCTTCTATATACGAACTATGGTAAACACTCTTGATGAGTTTCTAGCACAAGCATCAGAAGATAGAACAGAAGACGATATGCCCACGCTGTATATTATTGGGCGTCTTCCTCCGGAGCCGGACGGAACAGTCTTACAGCGAATTGGAACAGTCTGTGATAAACCCGCATATAAACTTCAACCACGAATTTGGGAGATTGTTAACGGAAACGATCTTCGTATTACAGACGATTATAATGAGTGGCTTAACACCAACGATGAAGTCGTAACAATTGAGAATAAGTATTTAGATATGGTTGTTGTGTCAAATCCATCAAATGATAACTTTGCAACAAGCCTCAACGCTGAATCATTCGTTACATTCCCACCAATCATGAACTAACGTAATCTCTTACCGACAGTTTTTACAAGCGTCAGTTTTTGATGGATTATACCAGTTGTCGTCACAATTCGGACACTTCTCTAATCCGTTTTCTTCAACAATGCAGTCCCAACACATCTTGTCTCTACTCTTTTTTGGATCATACCAGTTTTCACCACAGTTTTCACACCGCTTTTTTCTAGTTCGTTCCTCCTTATAATGACACGCACTACAAATTACTACAACTTGATCCTCTCTCAAACTCGCATACTCATCTAATAATGAGTCATATTTATCTGTAAAGGTTTCTAAGACAATATTCTGATTTTCTTGGACCCATTCGGCTTTCTTTTGATGATACTCATACGTAGTATAGGGTTTGTTATTAATTGATTCGTTAAGAATTGCTTCGCCACCATCAATAGTACGTGGGGAGTCAAACGTACAACCCTGATAGTTACAGCGGTATGGGGGTTCCTTTGTTTTTCGCTTGTAATAATCTCGCTTTCCACAGTTCGGACATTCATCACGGTTCTCAGTAAGTGTTTCAGAATACGCCTCGGATTTGATAAATGCCTCATCTGTTGCTTTCATCCATTGTCTGCTGAAACTCTTTCCCCACGTATGGTGAACATCAAATGAGTCTGTCTCTTTCCCACACCATTCACACGAATCGTGTGACTCTAGTAGCTCAGATCTGTTTTCTTTCCATTTCTTTGACTGTCGAACACGTCTTGCATCAGCTTTAAAATCAACTGAATTCAGTTGTTGATGTTTGATAGAGTTAAGTATTTTGAATGGGTCCATAGTATAACTAATGAAAACCCCTATTTGTATGTTGGTTGTTCCATAACTAGTTTCACAAAGACCGTCGTTTCCAAATCAAAATCTCTATAAGTTAGCACGCATAATTAACTGTATGGCCGAATTTGCAAACTATTGGCGAGAACTAGATGACGACGAAGCATCGTCCACAATCGCATGGTTTCAAACCGGAGCAGAAGCAACAGTAACCACAACTGAATTTAATAACGGAGAAAAAGTTCTTGTATGGAAAGGTATAGAAGTTGATGCTGGTCCAGAAATCCAAGTAGAATCTCATCACTCTTCAACTGAGACGATTCCTGAGGATGCAGAATTTGTTATTGAGTGTCTCGATGAAAACGATGAGTTAACAAACGAGTACTTTGAATCCTCGTTTGAAGATGCGATTAAGACAGCGCAGCAACTAACTGAAGGAGAATTGCCCCGAAAAGTACCCTCTCCGTAAACCCCAAACAAAAGACTAATAAACATTTAGGGCGAATGAGATTATATGACGCCAGAAGAAGAAGCCTTCCTAACAGACCTAACCGTAACAAGTCTTGGTGCAAAAGTTCGTAAAACTACTTCATCGGATGATCTACAAACGACAGGTTCCGTGGTTGTTGGATCAGTATATGAAGTTATCTCATACTCTCCAGCAGATGAAAAAGTTACACTTACTAAGATTAGTGAAGAAGATAGTGTCGAAAATATAAAGTCTCTTCCCAAAGAATTAGTAGAAAAACACTTCGAACTTCTCCCAGATGACAAACAACTTGAAGAAGCGTAACGTAACTCAAACGGACTACTATTTAGGCGTTTAGAAATAGACTTTTGAATATGTATGACAAATTCTGATTTAAAGACACATATATTACCTATATGAGTGTCTATATATTTTTCATTCTGTGGACAGTAATTAATTGTCTGTTGACATAATATGGATTATGTTATCTTCAATGGTTCCGTTCACAGAAGAGTCTTTACCAAGTTCTTCTTGGACAAATTCTCGAAATTCTGGGGTTGCTTCAGGACCAAATTCGAATTTGTGTTCTGTCGGTCGTGTCGAGACACCTCTGAACAAATTCATATTGATGATTTTAACTGTGCTTTCAGAACGTTCTGCTTCAGCTTCTAACCGTGATACAATGTTTTTCTGCATACTATTACTAGAACTAATTGAGTTATAAATATTTTGGTTGATTAGTCTTCTACAGCATCTAGAAGGTTTTCTCCAACCTTCTTGGCAAGTTCGTCAGACAGCTCCATAGAGTCAAGCAGGTAGGTATCGTATCCGTCTCTTCGACCAAACTTAATGTCTCCTGTGAGCGTGAGAGTGACGGCTTCTGTTTGGTCGTCCACATCGACTTGGATATCGTCTTCTGCTGTATCGAGCTTCATATCAATGCAGGAGGAGAGATTTGAACCCTCGGTGCTGGCTTGGAAGGCCAGAGTGTTACCAGACTACACTACTCCCGCTCAGACCACAGGCAAGGATTTTAACCCGCACTCCGGGGCGGCACCAAATATTGTTTCGTTCAGTTTTAATTGAACGACAGGGACGGATTTGAACCGTAGGTCGCCATGGCAAGAAGCCGAAGCCCCGTGTACAAACCGATTATACGACTGTGGTTTTTGTCTCATTGATTAGAGGTATTTGCCCTACGTTCCCAATGAGGATTTCAACATACGACTCCATTTGCTTTCCACAAATTTCATCTTCGTATGTCGAGGGAAATGTCGGAGCCGAGATTTGAACTCGGGTTGCGGGCTTGGAAGGCCTGCGTGATAGCCAACTACACTACTCCGACGCATTAATTGCTAGACGCTGGACTGTCATAAACCTTTCGATACCAATCAGCCAGAATATGTCAACGAATGCGTTGTATAATAATTATATTCTTCTTCAGTAAGATTCTCAATGGTATCAATAAGATACAACCCTTGAGTTGTTCGAGAACCAATGATATCCATTTTATACAACGTATCACAGACTATATCCAACAACTCCTCAGACTCTTCAACTTCACCTAATTGATTCGTGTCACGATCTAGGCCTTGGATAAACAACGGAGCTTGGATATTTATCTCAAATGAGTTCTTCCCCTCTAGTGACCATACTTCAACAGTAAAATTGTGATATGTATACGATTGATAATCCTCAGAGTTTCTCTGAGACATTTGGTCAATTGCCGATCGAAGAGTATCTGAAGTTAAATTTTCCATATAGTACACTTGATTTATCAAGCCATAAGTCTTTTGGTTAGTATTCAGTACCGTCGTTAATTAGCACAAAATTCATAAACATCGGACTACAAACTACAACTATGAGCCTACATACATTTTTCTGTTTGAATAACCGAAATCACGTTATTTTCGATTCTTCAGATGAACCAGTTCCACATATTGGCGAAGATGAACAGATATACTGTGATTATTGCGAACAAGATGTATCTGGAACATATATTGGACAATACGTTGGAGACGAATTCACCTATGGAGATTATCCTTCCGCAGAAGATGTAGATCTATATGTTATCGACGGAGAACCCTATTGTATTAACTGTGATGGTCCTTGTGAAAATTGAATTACTAGTTAATTATCTCGTAATTCCTTTAACACTAAATTTAATTTCGGTACGATCAGAATCAAGTTCTTCAGAGGAGTCAATTTTGTAACTGTTGTTTTCAAGAATTGCTCGTGTTGTCTTATATTCATCTGTTGGAACAATGATTGTATGTTTTGAATTTCCTTCATCAGTATGTTTTAGTACTTCAACTCGTTCACGGATGTATTTTAGAATCATAGCAAATAGATGTTTCAGTTCAAGAGCTTTGTGTGTTCTGCTACGTTTTTACGGAAGTAGAATTTTTCTATGTTATGAATAGAAGACAAACATTTTTATATTGAGGGTACATTCTACTATATGAATGAATCAAACTGAACCAATTATTCTGTATGAATTGAAAGGTTGCCCATATTGTGCAAAAGTTATTGATAAACTAGACTCATTAGAATTAGATTACACCTCGGTAATGGTTAGTGGAACACGACCACAAGTGGAAGAATTAACTGGAGGTCCAACAGGAGTACCAGTCATTGAAGATCCGAATACAAATGAATTTGAGTGGTTAAACGAAAGTGATGATATTGTGGAGTATCTTGAACAGACCTACGGAAACTAGTTATCTGTTAGGCCTACCTTTATATATAACAATAAATAAGTAACGATTAACATATGTCTGAATATCATGATTTTTATGAAATTGAGAGTATAGGTCCAAAAGTCCTATGGGACATTTGGTGTTCATATGACCCTGTATCACTTACAGAATTATTGAAATATGATTTTTCAAATAGACATATTCGAAGACATGTAATGTATTATGTTTCGAGTGAATTACTTATTCCTGTTCAATTAGAAGAAGATATCGGATTTGTATTTAATCCCACAATAGAATGGATGATTGCCGTAAGTTCTCTTGTACGGACTAATTCTCCTACAGAATTAAAAGATCAATTGCGAGAAGCAGATGCAGAGAGGCGAATATATACAGATTTATATGAGTATACAACAAGTGAAGATTATTATAGCGAAGATCCAAATCCAGACGTAACCGAGTTTCTCCAATGGATTACTGCAGAATATAAAGCTGACTGGATTGCTGATGCTCTTGAATATTATGACCACTTTTCGACATTGTTTGAAGAAACAGATTCACTTCAACAATATCCAACAATTTCCAAAGAGGCTGTCGAAAAAGAACTTGTTGAACAAACAGAATTTTAATTTTTAGACTCAAATTAATTAACTAGTTAACTACTATATACGACTATGAATGCATTATCAGTAAATCCGTTTGTACGTATTTCATTTAAAACAGACATTGATATAACTCAAATAAAAACAAGAGTATCTTCACTCTGTGATTCGTATAGTGTAGTGTATGAAGTGTTAGAAGTAACTGATGGTTCAAATACCGATACGTTGCTAGCAAGACAACAATTGACTATTAAAAATATACAAGAAGTTGATTCCGATCCAGAAGAGTTTGAACAAGAACTTTCTAATCTTGAAGGATTTAAAGAATTTGATCAACGTCTCACGGATCAAAAAGAGTTTGGATCATCAAACGAATCGGTATCCACGAATTCAAATAATTCGTTATCTTTATGAAAAATGGAGAGGAGTGATTCGAACACCCACACACTAGCGACTATTTTTGGATGTTGAGTTTATCTCAGTATGGGTCTTGCGCCCACGGAACCAGCGTGCCCGCCTCGGTGATCTCCACACGTTGGAGAGTAAACGCAGAGAGGGCGTTTAGTCTCCCTCTGATGCTAGTTTCCAATTGAAGGAACTTAAGTCCTTGTTCAGCGTAGAACTGCTCTTTGAGGCAATTCACCCAACCAGTCTAGCAGGGTCGGGAAAGTCATCTCTGACTGTACTACCTATTTCGTGAGGAATCCTATTAAATCTTTTGATTTATTATTTTCTATACTATTTTGATGAAGTTTTTAGGTATACGTTCAGAGAGTATAGATCAGACAGAGTTGTTATCTTCAGCGGCAATTTCATATTTATATTTCCCACCAGTTCCCGTGTGTTCAACTTTGAACAAAGAAATTCCCGCTTCGGGGTATTTGTCAGAAAAGGTTGAGAGAATATGGTCTGTGACCTCTCGGGTAGTGAGATCTTCCACATCTTTTTCCATTTCAGTAATGTCGATTTCTCCTTCGGCAGTGATTTCGGAATTCATGTCGGACATACATAGCGTGTATGGACTGTAGAAATATAAGTCTTCCTTAAAATCCAGAGAGTCGAGAGTTGTCACTAGTTAGTTCTCTAAATAAGACTAAAAATGTAGTGGGCGGTCTCGGATTCGAACCGAGGTACCGGGCACCCAAGG
>Ga0102936_1000290_pt1 | contig 19727 bp, 20 predicted proteins | sample SalPon2_A_H2O_MG_FD_78502 | JGI IMG/M metagenome (GOLD analysis project Ga0102936, IMG submission 78502) | Salt pond water microbial communities from South San Francisco under conditions of wetland restoration - Salt Pond MetaG R2_A_H2O_MG | ecosystem: Environmental > Aquatic > Non-marine Saline...
GACGACGCGAGCGACGCCGAACAGGACAGCGACGACGAGGCGTACGAGACCGACTGGACCGCGCGCTCGTCGATCCCGATCCGGAGTCCCGACGACTGGTACCAGCGGTTCCGGTGGTTCCACACCTCCACGGGCTACCTCGTCATCGGCGGGCGCAACGCCGACCAGAACGAGGAGCTGGTCAAGAAGTACATGGGTAAACACGACCGGTTCTTCCACACGCAGGCGCACGGGGGCCCGGTGACGCTCCTGAAGGCCGCCGGCCCCTCCGAGTCCGCCGACCCGGTCGACTTCTCCGAGCAGACGCTCAGGGAGGCCGCCCAGTTCGCGGTCTCGTACTCCTCGGACTGGAAGGACGGCCGCGGCGCGGGCGACGCGTACATGGTCGAGCCGGACCAGGTCTCGAAGACCCCCGAGAGCGGGGAGTACATCGAGAAGGGGAGCTTCGTGATCCGCGGCGACCGGACGTACTTCGAGGACGTGCCCTGTCGGGTCGCCGTCGGGGTCCAGTGCGAGCCGGTCACCCGGGCCATCGGCGGGCCGCCGTCGGCCGTCGTCGACCGCGCGGCGGCGACCGTCACGCTGGAGCCGGGGATGTACGCCCAGAACGACGCGGCGATGATGGTGTACCGGAAGCTGAAGGAGCGGTTCGCCGACCAGTCGTTCGTCCGGAAGGTGGCGAGCGCGGACCAGCTCCAGGAGTTCCTCCCGCCCGGCGGCTCCGACATCGTCGACTGACCCGCTCGGCGAACGCGCCGACGGCTCGGGGGGCGACGGCGCAACGCGGAGCGCGACCCTTTCAAGCCCTCGCGCCCGACTCCCTCCCATGAGCTTCGAGGCGCTGCCGGACGGCTGGCGGGTGTGGAACGAGGAGCCGAGCGGGCGGGCCATCCTCGTCTACCGTCCCGACGTGTTCAGCGGGGACGACCTGCCCGCCGCGTGTCTGCCGACCATCTACCTCACGAACGGCGCGCGGAACGCCCGACCCGGCTCCGGTCAGTACGCGACCGACGAGTGGCATGTCGTGCTCTTCTTGGAGCCCGAAGTCGAGGCGCTCTCGGAGACCCGCGACGACCGCGAGGCGGGCGCGGCCGCGGCGGTCGCGGCCGCGGAGCGGTTCGTCGAGGGCGAGGTCGACTACCGCGCCGCCTACCAGGTGCCGCGGGAAGACTACTTCGAGCGCTTAGACGAGTGCATCGACGGCGCGTGAGCGCGGCGGCCCGATCGCCGGCGACCCCGAGATCGATCCGCGTTCGTGGATACATCTTCTATCATATAAGCCGATAGCACCACGAACACGAGGGTTTTTATCGCCTCCCGCCCCAGCGTCGCGTACATGAACGCCGGTGGGGACCACACCGCTGACGAGCCGCGAGAGAAGTGCGGCGTCGTCGGCATCTCGCTCGCTGACCGCGAGGCCGCGCGGCCGCTGTACTACGCGCTGTACGCGCTCCAACACCGCGGACAGGAGTCCGCGGGGATCGTCACGCACGACGGGTTCCAACAGCACAGCCACGTCGAGCGAGGGCTCGTCGGCGACGCGTTCGACGAGGGGGACCTCGCCTCGCTGTCGGGCGGGACCGGGATCGGTCACGTCCGCTACCCGACCGCCGGCAGCCTCGACAAGAGCTGCGCCCAGCCGTTCTCGGTCTCGTTCAAGTCCGGGTCGCTCGGCCTCTCGCACAACGGCAACCTCGTGAACGCAGACGAGGTGCGCGAGGAGCTGGCCGCCGCGGGCCACGCGTTCACCTCCGACGGCGACACCGAGGTGATCGCCCACGACCTCGCGCGAAACCTCCTCGAAGAGGACCTCGTGCGCGCCGTTAAACACACGATGAACCGCATCCACGGCTCCTACTCGCTGGCGATAACCCACGACGACACCGTCCTCGGCGTGCGCGACCCGATGGGCAACCGCCCGCTCTGTCTCGGGAAGGTCGACGGCGGCTACGTGCTCGCCAGCGAGTCCGCCGCCATCGACACCCTCGACGGTGAGCTGATCCGCGACGTGCGCCCCGGCGAACTCGTCGTCCTCGACCCCGACGGCGCGGGGTACGACACGTATCAGCTCGTCGAGCGCGAGTCGACCGCTCACTGCTTCTTCGAACACGTCTACTTCGCGCGCCCAGACTCCGTCATCGACGAGAAGCTCGTCTACGAGGTCCGACGGAAGCTCGGACAGAAGCTCTGGGAGGAGTCCGGCGTCGAGGCCGACGTGGTGATGCCGGTCCCCGACTCGGGGCGCGCGTTCGCCTCGGGGTACGCGGACGCGGCCGGCGAAACGACCGCGACCGGCGAGCCTCGGCCCGAGGACGACGCGGGCATCGAGTTCGCCGAGGGGCTGATGAAGAACCGCTACGTCGGGCGCACGTTCATCATGCCGACGCAGGACGAGCGCGAGCGGGCGGTCCGGCTGAAGCTCAACCCGATCAAGTCGACCGTGGAGGGGAAGTCCGTCACCATCATCGACGACTCCATCGTCCGGGGGACGACCTCGACCCAACTGGTCGAACTGGTCCGCGAGGCGGGCGCCGAGGAGGTCCACCTCCGGATCGGTGCGCCGGCGATCGTCGCGCCCTGTTACTTCGGGATCGACATGGCGACCCGCGACGAACTGATCGCCGCCGACGCCTCCACGGAGGAGATCCGCGAGGCGGTCGGCGCCGACTCCCTCTCGTACCTCTCGATCGACGCCGTCGCCGAGGCGCTCGGGGAGAGCCGTGCCGACCTCTGTCTGGGCTGTGTGACCGGCGAGTACCCCTTCGACGTCGAGGGCGAGGAGGCCGACCGCGACCTCGCCGACGCGACGCCAGACCCCACGCCGGCGGACGACTGAGCGGTCCGTCGCCCCGTCACGGGTGCGGCGTGCGCTCGGGATCGGGAATTTAAATACGCCCACGCCGGGAGGTACGCGTATGAGCTCCGACGCCGACGAGACGACGATGAGCCGTCGCGGCCTGTTTCGTGCCGGCGCGGCCGGCGCCGCCGCCGCGACCGGCCTCGCTGCCGGCTCCGGAACCGTCGCCGCCCAGTACGGGGGCTGGCTCGACGACGTGGACAACTACGACGGCACCCACGACTACACCGGGCAGGACGAGGTCACGGTCTCCGTCGGTGCGGTCGACGGGCTGAAGTTCGGTCCGGCGGCGATCCTGATCGACCCCGGGACGACCGTCGTCTGGGAGTGGACCGGCGAGGGCGGCGCGCACAACGTCGTCGCCGACGACGAGACGTTCGACAGCGGCGACCCCGTCGGCGAGGCGGGCACCACCTTCGAGTACACGTTCGAGGACGTCTCCGACGGCGACACGTTCAATTACCTCTGCGTGCCCCACGAGGCGGTCGGGATGAAGGGGGCCGTCGCCGTCGGCTCCGTCGACGACGACCTCGTCGATCCGAACTCCGGGGGCGGCAGCGGCGGCGGTGGAGACGGCGGGGACGGCGGTAGCGGTGACGGCAGTGACGGCGGCAGCGGGGACGGCGGTGACGGCGGCAGTGGCGGGCGAACGCTCAGCGCGGGCGACATCGGCGCCCTCGCGCTCGGCTTCGGCTTCGCCGGAGCGCTGCTCGTCCCGCTGTTCTACGCGGCGAACCGGATGGCGAACGACAAAGAGTAGAACGGCCCCTCGCCGAGTCACCGACCGTTTCTCCGAACCGCGCCGACGCCGAACCGCGACCGTGCCAGGACGACGACGGCCGTCAGCCACAGCACGACTTCGAGGTAAAACGACGGGCTCCCGACGTAGAACAGCGCGAATTCGCCCGGCGGGATCGCGAGCGGATCGGACCGCGTGACGACCGGCCACGCGAGGAACAGCGCGTCGCTCGCGCGTCCGTTGATGACGACGTGGAACGCGTCGAGCGCGAGGTGCGAGGCCCACCCGACGGCGACCGCGAGCCCGTGCCGGTGACTCGCGGCGACGGCGAGGGCGAGCGGCGCGAGCAGCAGCGAGTGTCCCACCGACTGGTACACGTCGAAGACGCCGAGCATCCCCAGCGGCTTGTCGACGACGTCGGGGAGCGCGGCGCCGGCGACCAACCCCGCCGCCGAGAGCGTCGGGACGGACGCGGGCGTCTGACCGGTCGTCCCCCGCGACAGGCGCCGGAGGGACCGCCGGACTCGCGGGCGACTCGCCAGCCAGCCGAGGCCGACGCCGACGAGGAGGTGAGTCAGGAACAGCACGCCCGTCCGTACGGGCGAGGACGGCTTCAACGTTCGTCGTCGAGACGCGGCCGCTGACGGCTCAGAACGCGTGGTACAGCATGACGTACACGCCGATACCCATGGTGAATGAGATCAGCCAGAGGACGGCGGCGACGAAGCCGACCTGCGAGTGACGCGTGTGGTACAGCTCCTCGAACGGACGGGTCGCGGCGAGCAGGAGCGCGTAGAAGACGAACGGGACGCAGAGGATCGCGAGCAGGATGTGGATCCCGAGGAACGGGAGGTAGAGGTAGGTGTAGACGGCCTCCGGCCCGGGGAACTCCGCGGTCCCGACGTGGATCAGGCGGTAGAGGTACGCGCCGAGGAAGGCGGCGAAGAGGCCGAACGACGCCAGCATGAACGCGCGGTGGCGACGCACGTTACCGCGCGAGATGGCGCGCCAGCCGAGGAGTATCGTGCCGATGGCGGTCGCCGAGACGGCGGCGTTGAAGTGCGGGATGGCCGCGAAGACGGCGTCGGGAGCGCGCGGGAGGAGCGCACTCGGGATCACGCCGCCGACGGCGCCGAACACCAGCGCGAGCGCGACGGCGGAGCTCACTGCGGTCAGAAGGGGGACGTTCTCGCGGGCCCACTCGGACATACGAGACCGGACGGACGCCACCCCCAAACCCGTGCCGGTTTCGGGACCGGTCGGCGCCGGACGGACCGCCGCGCGCCCGGCCCCGCCGCTCGGTGTCACTCTCCGACACGGCACTGCCGAATGGAAGGGCTTTTAATTGGGGGAAGGGTACGTGGAAACGCGACAGAACACCCGCGAGCGTGGGTAGCCAAGCCAGGCCAACGGCGCAGCGTTGAGGGCGCTGTCCTGTAGAGGTCCGCCGGTTCAAATCCGGTCCCACGCATCGCTCGGCGGCACACCCGCCACACCGATGCACGGTGTTGTCTCTACGACAGCACCCACGCACAATTCCTTTCGACCGCTACGCTCCGAGCGACCGCTCCGCGACCCGATTCGGTCGTTCCGCGGTCGGCGCCGCCCCGACGAACTGCCACCCTTTTAGTCCCGGCCTGCCGGAGTAACGCGTAATGAGCGAGGACGCGACCCCCGAGTACGACCACGAGGAGCTGGGGCTCGTCGCCGGGCTGGAGATCCACCAACAGCTCGACACGGAGACGAAGCTGTTCTGCGACTCCCCGACGACCGAGCGCGACCCCGAGGCGGCCGAGCGGGAGATCACCCGCCGGCTCCACCCGACGAAGAGCGAACTCGGCGAACTCGACGACGCCGCGATGGAGGAGAGCCGGGTCGACCGCGAGTTCACCTACCTCGCGTACGATACGACCTGCCTCGTCGAGGAGGACGACGAGCCGCCCCGCCGCGTCGACGAGGAGGCGCTCTCCGTGGCCCTCCAGATCGCCGACCTGCTCGACGTCTCCGTCGTCGATCAGGCGCACGTGATGCGGAAGCTCGTCATCGACGGCTCGAACACCTCCGGCTTCCAACGGTCGATCCTGCTCGGACAGAGCGGCGCGATCGAGACGAGTGAGGGGCGCGTCTCGATCGTCGACCTGATGTTAGAGGAGGAGTCCGCCAAGCGCGTCGAGGAGACGGACGACGGCGTCACCTTCTCGCTGGACCGACTCGGCGTTCCGCTCGTCGAGATCGGCACCGGGCCGGACATCCGGAGCCCCGAGGGCGCCCGCGAGGCGGCCGAGCGGATCGGGATGCTGCTCCGGTCGACCGGCGCGGTCAAGCGCGGGCTGGGGACGATCCGTCAGGACGTCAACGTCTCCATCGCCGAGGGCGCTCGCGTCGAGGTGAAGGGCGTCCAAGACCTGCAGGGGATCGAGGACATCGTCCGCGGCGAGGTCGGCCGGCAGGCCGAACTGCTCGCGATCCGCGAGGAACTCCGGGAGCGCGACGCGAGCGTGGGCGACGTCGCCGACGTGACCGACGCGTTCGCCGACACCGAGTCGGGCGTCATTCGCGGCGCGCTCGATTCGGGCGGGAAGGTCACCGCGGTCCCCCTGTTCGGCTTCGACGGCCTCGTCGGCCGCGAGATCCAGCCCGACCGCCGGCTGGGGACCGAGCTGTCGGACCACGCGAAGCGCCACGGCGCCGGCGGCATCTTCCACACCGACGAGCTCCCGGCCTACGGCGTGACCGACGAGGAGGTCGACGCCCTCCGCGAGGCGGTGGGCGCCGGGCCCGAGGACGCGGTCGCCATCGTCGCCGCCGATCCAGAGACGGCCGACCTCGCGATCGAGGCCGCCGCCGACCGCGCCGCCGCCGCCGTCGAGGGGATCCCCGAGGAGACCCGCGGCGCCAACGAGGACGGGACCACGCGCTATCTCCGCCCGCTCCCCGGCGCCGCGCGGATGTACCCCGAGACGGACGTGCCGCCGGTCGAACCGGACCCGTCCGACGTCGACCGACCGGAACTGCTCGACGAGAAGACCGACCGGTACGTCGAGGCGCACGACCTCGACCGCGGGCTCGCCGAACAGGTGGCGTTCGGCCGGCGCTTCCCGCTGTTCGAGACCGCGGTCGAGCGCGGCGTCGACCCCACGTTCGCGGCGTCGACGCTGGAGTCGACGACGACGGAGATCCGCCGCGACGGGGCGCCGGTCGAGAACTTGACCGACGACCACTTCCTCGACCTGTTCGCCCTCGTCGAGGACGGCGACCTCGCGAAGGAGGGCGTCCCGGAGGTCCTGACGACGCTCGCGGAGAACCCCGAACTCACCGCCGCGGAGGCGGTCGAGGAGGCGGGCCTCTCCGGCGTGAGCGAGGCCGAGGTCCGCGAGGCGGTCGTCGACGTCGTCGAGCGCAACGCCGACCAGATCGAGGCGGAGGGGATGGGCGCGTTCTCCGGGCTGATGGGCGAGGCCATGGGGGCGCTCCGCGGGAAGGCCGACGGCGAGGTCGTCTCGGACGCGCTCCGCGAGGAGATCGGGAAGCGGTCGTAGCGCTCGGCCCCGCCGCGTGGCATCCCGCGATCCTGACGTAGTTGCCCCCGTTCTTTAGGTGTCACGAGGCCGTTCGTTCGTCTAAGGGACTCCTCAGATGGACGACTCGCCTGCGACCGACAGTCCGAGCGACCCGCCCGCCGTCGACCGTGCCGACGACTCGTCCGCCCCGCACACGGTCAGTGACCGGGTCTCGGACGTGACGAGGCGGTTCGTCCACGGCGTCGAACTGGCCGCCGCGGCCCTGTTCGCGCTCCTGTTCGGCATCGGCGTCGTCGACCTCGCCCTCCAGATCGCGGAGTCCGTCCCGACCGGCGAGATAACGGACCCGAACGTGGTCATCGGGTTCATCGAGACCGGACTGCTGCTCCTGATCATCGTGGAGGTGTACCAGACGGTCGTCGCGTACATCGAGCAGAGCAACACCCGGCGGATCGTCAGGCTCGTGATCTACACCGGCGTCATCGCCATGGTCCGGAAGGTGATCATCTTCCGCACCACCGAGTACTCCACCACGCAGGACGCCCTCTTCGCCGCCATCGCCTACGGGACCGTGATCATCGGACTCGTGGCGCTCCTGTACGTCGAGCGCTCGATAGGACCCTCGATGCAGTGAGACCCCTCCGGGACTACTCCGTCAGTTCCGCGATGAGGGTGTCGAGTTCGTAGGTCGCCGGCGCGCGCGACTCGTCGCGGAGGGTGGCGATCGTGAACGTCGAGTTCGTGCGTTCGACCTCGGGAATCGCCTCGAAGTCGCTGATGAGTCGCTCGACGGTGTCCGACGAGGAGAGCCGCGCGAGCACGACGAAGTCGGTCTCGCCCATCGTGAAGAACGCCTCCGTGACGCCCTCGACCGCCAGCAGTTCGTCCGCGAACTCCTCGTACGGCCCCTCGTAGCTCGCGAGCACCTCGACGATGACGGTGACGCCGAGCCCGAGCGCCTCGTGGTCGAAGTCGTAGAGGTCGTTCTCGATGACGCCGTCCTCGCGGAGGTTGTTCAACCGGTAGTGGATCGTCGACACCGGGATGCCGGTCTCCTCGTGGAGCCGTTCCGGGCTGCCGGTGCCGAGGTCCGAGATCGCCTTCAACAGCCGCACGTCGCGCTCGTCCATACGCCCCTTTCGCGTGAGGGATTGTTGTATATTCCGACCGATATACTTGAAGTCGACTTCAACAATCTCGGTTATTTTGGAAGGGTACTGAACGAGATTCATATGTGTGATTGTTCATTCCAGACTGAGCGAAATTCGAGAGAATACTTTAACTATATCTATCTTCTTCGAATGAATACTCAATGAAGTCACGAGATCTGCTCTCCACTTCTGAATCCGTCGTCGCCGCGTTCGTCCTCCTCGCGACTCTCTGGGGTAGCTCCTTCGTCGCGATCGAGGCGGGCCTGCACTACTTCCCGCCGCTGCTCTTCGCCGGCATCCGGTACGCGGTCGCCGGGGTTATCGTCTTGGGCGTCGCCGCGGTCGCGACCGGCCGGACGATCCCCCGGGGCCGCGACGAGTGGGTCGGCGTCGCCGTCGCGGGGACGTTCGTGATCGCCGCGTACCACGGCCTGTTGTACGTCGGCGAACTGTACGTCTCCGGGGCCGTCGCCGCGGTGGTCGTCAGCCTCTCGCCGGTGTTGACCGCCGTGTTCGCCGCCCTCATTCTCCCGAACGAACGGGTCGGACCCGTGGAGATCGGCGGCTTCGCGCTCGGCATCGTCGGCGTGGTCGTGATCGCGGACCCGACGGCGGCCGGACTCGGCGGTTCGGGCCTGCTGGGCGTCGCGCTCGCGCTCGGCGGCGCCGTCGCCTTCTCGCTCGGCGCCGTCCTGCTTCGACCGCTCCGGACCGACCTCCCGATCGCCGCCCTGCAGGGGTGGGCGATGGTGCTCGGCGCCGGCATCCTGTTCGCGGGCGCGGCCCTCTTCGGCGAGTCGCCGGCGGCGATCGAGTGGACCCGGACCGCGGTCGTCTCGCTGACGTACCTCACGCTGCTGTCCGGCGTCGTCGCCTTCCTGATCTACTTCGCCCTGCTCGACGCGGTCGGACCGGCGCAGCTACACCTCGTCGGATACGCCGAGCCGCTGGTCGCCGCGGTCGGGAGCTGGGCGGTGCTCGGCACCCTGATCGAGGCGGAGGCGATCGTCGGGTTCGTCGCCATCCTCGCCGGCTTCCTCGCGCTCGAACGACACCAGATCGCCGCCTACGTCGACGTCGACATCGACGCGTACCACTGGACGCGCTGACCGGGCGAGCGCGCGGCGAGCGCTACGAGTCCCCGACCCCCTCACCCCTCGACGTCCGCGGTCAGGCCGGCACGGAGGTCGCGGCCGAAGTAGTGGCCGAGCAGCGCGACGACGAGCCCGACCCCGCCCCCGAGGGCCAGCAGGGGGAGCCCCCACTGCTGGAGGTAGTCGATACCGATCGGGAGGAAGCCGACGCCGAGGACGTTCGTCACGGCGACGGTCGCTCCCGCCGCGGCGCCGGCGAGGCCGGTCTCGACGTACCGGCGCGCCGAGAGGACCAGCCCGACGAGGAACGCGGCGAGGAACACCCCGCCGGCGACCCCGACGGTCCCGCCGATGAGCGGGATCGCGCCCCCGACGAGGACGCCGGCGGCGACGGCGACGAGCGAGAGCGCGAACGCCTTCGCCGAGAACCAGCGACCGCTCGCCCCGACGCGGCCGGCGTCACTCGTGGCGCTCGCCTCGGTCGTCGGACCGGCGGTGTCCGTCCCCGCGGTGTCGTCGCCCGCTTCGGCCGACGACGCGCTCGACTCGCCCCCGGCGAGGTCGTCGTCGAGGAGGTCGTCGAGGTCGTCCATCGGGTCGCCGTCGGACGCCTCCCGCTCCTTGGAGGGTTGCATACCGAAGGGTTCGCCCGTGAGAGCTTGGCTCTTGTGCCCGTCGCCGAAACGCCCGTGAGCGACGCCTCCGGGGCGCGTGCGGTCCGTTCGGCGAGGGCGTCAGCGACGCGCCGGGTCCCGTCGTGCGGGCTGATCTCATCCCTCGTTTCACCGGAAACGAGGTGTCTCCGGGGCCAACGCCCGCGACGCGCTCGTCGGGACGTAACCGCCCGTCAGTCGCCTCCTTCGGACTCCCGCGCGCCCCACACGCGCTTGTCGACGAGCTCGACCGTCATCGGCCCGTCGACGGTCACCTGACAGGAGAGCCGGGGGTAGCCGAAGCGGGCCGCGAGCCGGTCGTGCCAGTGGTCGGGCGGCGGCCCCTCGCGGATCCGGACGCCGCAGGTCGCACACAGCCCGCGCCCGCCGCAGTTGAGGCGACGCGTCGCTCGGGCGTACGGCGACAGGTCGGCGTCGAGCAGCGCGCGTCGCAGATTGCGCCCCCGCTCGACGCTGAGCTCGGTTCGGTCGTCGCCGTCGACGACGACCACCGGTACGGGGTCGCCGGTCGGCTCGCTCATGGAACGATCGGAGCCTCGCACCGAGGGAACAAAGCGTTGTGCCCGAGGCGCCGTCGACGCGCCACCGACCCGGAACGACTTTCGGCGCTCGCACCGACCCCGTCGGCATGGACACGCGCCGCGCGCTGCTCGACGCCCTCGCCGACGGACCGGTCTCCGGGCCGGCGCTCGCCGCGGACCTCGACGTCTCGCGGGCCGCCGTGTGGAAGGCGGTCGAGGCGCTCCGCGAGGAGGGGTTCGCCGTCGAGTCGACGACCGACGGGTACGCCGCGCCGGCGGACCCCGCCTACTGCGCGGCCGGCATCGAGTTCGGGCTCGACGCCCCCTACGCCGTCGAGCACCACGACAGCCTCACGTCGACGAACGACCGCGCCCGGGAGCTGGCGGCCGAGGGGGCCGAAGACGTCGCCGTCGTCGCCGACGCGCAGACCGGCGGGCGGGGGCGACTGGACCGCGAGTTTATCGCGCCGAGGGGCGGCGTCTGGCTCTCGCTTCTCACCCGTCCGACGGCGCCGCCGGCACGGGCGCCCCTCTTCACGCTCGCCGCGGCGGTCGCGACGGTCGACGCCTGTCGCGAGGCCGGCGTCGACGCGCACATCAAGTGGCCGAACGACGTCCTTGTCGGGAGCGACGAGGACGGGGGAAACGCGAGCGGCGGATCCGGGCGCGGCGGCCGGAAGCTCGCCGGGATCCTCACCGAGATGGAGGGCGAGGCCGACCGGGTCTCGTGGCTCGTCGTCGGCGTCGGCGTCAACGCGAACGTCGATCCCGAGACGCTCCCCGCCGGCGCGACCTCGCTGCGCGCCGAGACGGGGGGCGACGTCGACAGGCGCAGGCTCGCGGCGACGCTCCTCGAACGGTTCGCGACGCTCGCCGAGACGGCCGACCGCTCCGACCGGACACTGGCGGCCTGGCGCGACCGAGCGAGCACCCTCGGGCGACGGGTCCGCGTGGAGACCCCGAGCGGTCCCGTGACGGGGACCGCCGTCGACGTCGAGTCCCCCGGCGCGCTCGTGATCGACACCGACGACGGCACGCGGCGCGTCCACGCGGGGGACTGCGAACACCTGCGCGACGCCGACGACTGACGGCGAGCCGGCTCAGTCGGTCGACTCCGTCCCTCCGGGCGACTCGCGGGTCGCCGGCTCCTCGGCGGTCGCCGCGCCGTCGTCGATTCGGACCGTCAGGACGGGGACCGCGGCGGCGCGGACCACCTTCTCCGCGACGCTCCCGAGCAGGAGCCGGTCGATTCCGCCGCGCCCGTGGGTCCCCATGACGACGAGGTCGCAGTCGTTCCCCTCGGCGTAGCGGACGATCTCGCGGCTGGGCGACCCCTCGACGACCGCCGTGCTCACGTCGACGTCGGTCCCCGCGGCCAGCTCCTCGACCGCCTTCACGGCTCCGTCGGCGTCGCTCCGGAGGAGCTCGCCGAGCCCCTCCCACGAGGCCTCCATCGACATCCCCGCGTAGCTCGCCGTGTCCACGACGTGAACGGCGTGGACGGTCGCGTCGTGGACCGCGGCGAGGTCCAGTGCGTGTGCGACCGCGCGCTCGCCCTCGACCGAGCCGTCGGTCGGGACCAGGATCCGGTCGTAGAGTGTCATCTGTTCACACTGATCAACGTGCGCCGCGCGCATAACTCTTTACAGATTTTGCCGGTTTTGCGAGCGATCCGACCGGGAACGCGTTTAAGCCGCTTCGAGGCGATAACGAACTATGACAGACGAGATATCACTCTCACGCGTCGAAGGCGAGTTCGAGGCGTTTTCCTTCCCGACGACCCGAAGCGACCTCGCCGAGTCGTGCGCGGGGACGACCGTGCTGTTCGCCGACGGCGACGCCGACCTCGGCGAACTGGTCGCCGAAATCGATCAGGAGCGGTTCGAGAGCCCCGAGGACGCCTACGTCGCGCTGCAGAACGTCCTGCCGATAGAGGCGGTCGGCGAGCCGGGGCAGTCCGACGGCGACGCCTGATCGGGGTGCCGGCGTCCGAGCGAGACTCCCCGTACGTCACCGCACCGCACGCCACGGGGCGTCTCGCATCGCTTTTCACCGCGGGTCGCGCACTGCCGGTAATGAGTTACCGGATCGGCCTCGTCGGCAAGCCCTCGGTGGGGAAGTCGACGTTTTTCAACGCCGCGACCATGAACGACGTGCCCGAGGGCGCGTACCCGTTCACCACCATCGACCCGACCGTCGGCGAGGCGTACGTCCGCGTCGACTGCGCCGCCCCCGAGTTCGACGAGACCTGCACCCCGAACGTCGGCGTCTGCCGCGAGGGGACGCGCTTCGTCCCGGTGAAGCTCGTCGACGTCGCCGGGCTCGTCCCGGGCGCCCACGAGGGGCGCGGGCTCGGCAACCAGTTCCTCACCGACCTCAACGAGACGGACGTGCTGATCCACGTCGTCGACTTCTCGGGCAAGACGGACATCGAGGGGGAGACGACCGAGGGGCACGACCCCCGCGAGGACATCGACTTCCTGGAGGAGGAGCTCGACGAGTGGTACCTCGACGTGCTCCGGAAGGGACTCGATAAGTTCGAGACGCGGTATCACGGATCCGAGGCCGCCATCGAGGCCGAGTTGGCCGACCAGATGTCGGCGTTCGGCATCGACAAGGACCGCATGAAACGAGTGATCCTCGCCGAGGGGCTCGAACTCGACCCCGAGACGTGGGACGACGCCGACGAGGCGTCGCTGGCGCGGGAGATCCGCAAGCGCACGAAGCCGATGGTCGTCGCCGCCAACAAGATGGACACCCCGGAGGCGCAGGCGAACTGGGAGGAGATCACGAGCGACCCCGACTACGACCACCTCTCGTTCGTCGCCGCGAGCGCCCACGCCGAGAAGGCGCTGAAGAACGCGAACGAGGCCGGCGTCGTCGACTACACGCCCGGCGAATCAGACTTCGACGTCGTCGACGACGTCTCCGGCGAGCAGGCGGCGGGCCTCGATCGGATCGGCGAGTTCGTCGCCGACTACGACGGGACCGGCGTGCAGGGCGCGTTAGAGGAGGCCGTCTTCGACGTGCTCGGCTGTATCGCCGTCTTCCCCGGCTCCGCGAACGGGAGCAAAGACGAGAAGGGCGTCTTCCGCGACTGCTTCCTCCTCCCCGAGGGGTCGACGACGGAGGACTTCGCGTTCCACATCCACTCGGACATCGGCGAGGGGCTCCTCCACGGCACCGACTGTCGGAGCGGTCGACAGGTCGGGACGGACCACGAGCTCGCCCACCGCGACGTCATCGAGCTGATCTCGACGAAGCAGGCCGCGCCGTAGTCCCCGGCCGCCCGCAACGCCCTATTCGCTACCGCCGTCCGGACCGGGCCCGTTTGCCGCGTCCCCGACCGGCGTCGCCGCGTCCGGGAGGTCGCTCATGCCCAGTCGGTCGAGCAGCGCCGCCGTCGGTCGCCCCTCGTCGTCCCACCCCCGGTGCGCGTAGTAGCTGTCGATCAGGGCCTCGAACGCCTCGGGGTCGAGGCCGTCGCGCCCGCCGTCGCCGCCGGCACCGCTCCCGCTCTCGGTGTCCCTCGTCAGCGCCTCCGGAAGCCGGTCGTCGCTCCGCGCGAACCCCTCGCGGAGGTTGAACAGCCGCGTCAGCGTCCACGTGCGCTCGCCGAGCAGTCGGAGGTCCTCCGGGTCTCGCGCGTCGCCGAGCGCCGCGAACCACTCGGCGGCCGTCGCGGGCTCGAACACGTCCGCGAGGAAGTCGTCGGCCACGAGACACCACACGGCCGCGCGTCGGTCCTGCTCGTCGGCCACGGCGGCGGCGCGCTCGGCGGGGCTCCGCTCGGTCGGCGCCACCGCCTCGGTCTCGACCGGGCGCGCCCGCCGATGACACCCGCCGCGGTCGCTCGTCGCGAACGCGAGCGCCATCGTCTCGGCGCCGCGCGGGTCGTACGAGCCGAGTTCCATCCCCTTCACGGTCGGGATCAGGTCGGCGCCGCCGAACCGGTCGGCCGCGGCCGCGACGCCGTCGGCGAGCGCGTCGCCGAGCGGCGACGAGCGCGACGCGATGTCCTCGATCAGCGCTCGCGCCGCCGCCTCGTCGCCGAAGGAGAGCCCCCGCTCGACGCCGTGATCGCTCCGGTCGATCAGGCCCGCCTCGCTCGCGCGGACCGCCCACGCGACCGCGTTGCCCGCGGAGATCACGTCGATTCCGAGCCGGTCGCAGACGCCGCCGAGCGCCGCCACCGCGTCGAAGTCGTCGATCCCGAGCCCCGCGCCGAGCGCGATCGGCGTGCCGCCGCGGGGGACGGTCTCGTCGCCCTCTTGCGACTCCGCCGTCCCGTCCGCGTCCTCGGTCTCGCCCGCCGCTTCGGTCGGGATCCGGAACCCGCCGGGGACCGGCTCGTCCGCGCGCTCGCGGCCCGCCTCCCGCTCGGCCGCGGGCCCCACGCCGACGTCGTCGGCCCCCGCGAACCGGCGCGACTGCCAGCCGCGCGTCGGAAGCACGCCGGTCTCGTCCGCGAACGAGACCGTCTCCAGGGTGTCGCTCGCGGCGAGCCACCGGCCGGCGTCGCTGTCGGCGAACCGCTCGGCGTCGCGGTCGCGGAGTTCGCGGAGGGCCGGCGGAGTCTCCGGCGGCGGGTCGCGGGCGACGACGGCCTTCAGGTTCTTCGACCCCATCACGGCGCCCGCGCCGCCGCGGCCGGCGTGGTGGTCGCCGCCGTCGGAGGCGACCGTCGCGTAGCGCACGCCGGCCTCGCCCGCGGGGCCGACGCAGGCGACCGCGGCGTCCGGAAACCGGGCGTCGGTCTCGGCCGCGTCGAGCCCGCGGAGGTCGCTCGCGGGGGCTATCGTCGCGTCGCCATCGGCGACCGAGAGCGCGACGGGGCCGTCGGCCGCGCCCTCGATCACGACGCCGAGGTGGTCGCCGAGCGACCCAGCCAGCCGGCTCGCGAACGAGCCGCCGCCGTAGGAGTCGAGGAAGGCCCCGGTGAGCGGCGACTTCGTGACGGCGGCGTAGCGCGGCTCGCCGGGGAGGTGTCCCGTGAGCGGCCCGACGAGGAACGCGAGGGGGTTCGCGGGCGCCATCGGGTCGACGTCGGCGCCGGCCGCGTACAGGTAGCGCGCGCCGAGTCCCTTGCCCCCGACGTAGCGCTCGCGCCACGCCGTCGGGACGCGCTCGCTGCGGACGCGGCCGGCCGAGAGGTCGACGCGAAGGATCCGGTCCGGGGCGGTCATCGTCTACACCGTCGCCCGCGACGCGAATTAAACCCACGCCGCCGCGGGAGCGCCCCGACCGAACCGCTTTCGCCCCCGGCGCCCGTTGCCACGGGCATGAACGACGTCGTCGACGCGCTCGACGCGGCGGAGGGAACGACCTGTCTCGTCGGCGCCGGCGGGAAGAAGACGACCCTGTACGCGCTCGCCAACCGGCTCGACCGCGCCGTGGTCACCGCGACCGTCCGGATCCCGATATTCGACGGCGAGGTCGCCGCCGTCCGGGTGACGACGGACCCAGTCGCGGCGATCGAAGCGATCGGCGCGGCGGGCGGCGCCGAAGCGAACGGTGACGCCTTCCCGCTCGGACTGGTCCCCGAGCGCGAGCGCGACGACCGCTACCGGGGGTACGACCCCGCCGTCGTCGACGAGTTGGCCGCCGCCCACGACGGCCCGGTGCTCGTGAAGGCGGACGGCGCGCGGACGCGACTGCTCAAGGCGCCCGACGAGCGGGAGCCGCAGGTCCCGGCGGGCGCGGACCGCGTGGTTCCGGTCGCGAGCGTCGGCGCGGTCGGGGAGCCGCTGACCGCGGAGACCGTGCATCGACCCGAGCGCGTGGCCGCGATAACCGACTGCGAGGTCGGCGACGAAATCACGCCCGAACTGGTCGGCCGAGTGCTCGCCGACGAGCTGGGCGGCTTAAAAGACGTGCCGCCGGACGCGACGGCGATCCCGCTGATAAACGCGGTCGACGACGACGCCGACGAGGCGGTCGCGCGGTCGATCGCTCGGGTCGTCCACGACCGCGCGGACGTCCCCCGAGTGGTGCTCGCGCGGATGATCGCGGGCGAGGTCGTCGACGTCGTCGAATGAGGCCGGCGGGCGAGGGGAGACGACGCCGCGCCGCCGGACGCACTTATAAGACCGCGCCTCGCCTATCCGCCCCCATGGAACGTACCGTGACGGTGGTGCCGGAGGCCGGCCTCCACGCGCGCCCGGCCTCGAAGCTGGTACAGGCGGCGAACCGGTTCGACGCCGACGTGTCGATCGGTCGCGCTGACGACGGCGACGACGGCCTCGTCCGCGCCGACAGCATGCTCTCGGTGAGCGGGCTGAACGTCGGCCACGGCGAGTCGGTCCGGGTCGTCGCCGAGGGCGCCGACGCGGAGGCCGCGCTCGACGCGGTCTGCGACCTCCTCACGTCGGCGGTCGACGAGGGAGGAGAGAGCGGCAACGATGGCGACGGTGAGGCGGAGTGACGACGCTCACCGGCGTCGGGAGCACGCCGCTGTCGGGCGCCGGCACGGCGCGCTGGTACCGGCCCGAGGCGGACCTGACGCTCCCCGACCCCCCGGAGCCCTCCGCGGTCGACGCCGACGCCGAGCTGTCGCGGTTCGAGGCCGCCCGCGACGAGGCGCGCGAGGCGATCCGGCGCGCTCGCGACCGGACCGCGGCGCGCGTCGGCGAGGACGAGGCGGCGGTGTTCGACGCGCACGAGGGGTTCCTCGACGACCCGGAGCTCGTCGGCGACGTCGAGGACGCCATCGGTGACGGCGTCGTCGCCGAACACGCCGTTCACGACCGGTTCGCAGCGGCGATAGAGCAGTTCGAGGCGCTCGACGGACGGATGGCCGAGCGCGCCGACGACCTGCGCGACGTCCGCGACCGCCTGCTGCGCGCCCTCTTAAACGTCGACGGGCTCACCGACCTCGGCGACCTCCCGGACGGGACCGTGCTGCTGGCCGAGCGGCTGACGCCGAGCGACACCGCGGAACTGAATCCGGACGCAGTCGCCGCGATCGCCACCGTCGCGGGCGGTCGGACCGCCCACGCGGCGATCATCGCGCGCTCGCTGTCGATTCCGGCGGTCGTGGGCGTCGGCGAGTCGCTGCGAGACGTCGCGGACGGCGACGACGTGCTCGTCGACGGGACCGACGGGCGGGTCGTCGTGGACCCGGACCCCGCCGAGCGCGCGGCGGCCGACGCCGACGAGGCCGCGGCGATCGCCGAGCGCGTCGCGACCGCCGACGGCCGGCCGGTCGAGGTGGCCGCGAACGTCGGGAGCGAGGCGGAGTTAGCGCCCGCCGCCGACCGAGGCGCCGACGGGATCGGGCTGTTCCGAACCGAGTTCCTCTTCCTCGACCGCGAGGCGCCGCCGAGCGAAGACGAGCAGTACGAGGCCGTGACCGCCGCCCTCTCGGCGTTCCCCGACGACCGAGTCGTCGTCAGGACGCTCGACGTGGGCGGCGACAAGCAGGTGCCGTACCTCGATCTGCCGAGCGAGGGCAACCCCTTCCTCGGTCGCCGGGGGATCCGCCTCTCGCTCGACGAGCACCGCGACCTGTTCGAGACGCAGCTCCGCGCGCTGCTCCGCGCGGCCGCGAGCGAGGACGGCGACGGCCTCGCGGTGATGTTCCCGCTCGTCTCTCGCCTCGAAGAGGTCGACGCGGCCCTCGACGCGGTCGAGTCGGCGGCCGCCGACCTCGACGCGGCGGGTGTCGACCACGCGGTGCCCGAACTCGGCGCGATGGTCGAGACGCCGGCCGCGGTCTTCCTCGCCGACCGCCTCGCCGACCGGCTCGACTTCCTGAGCATCGGGACGAACGACCTGGCGCAGTACGTGATGGCGGCCGACCGCGAGAACGACGGCGTCGCAGACTACCACGACCCCCTGCATCCCGCCGTGTTGCGGGCGGTCGACCGGACGACGTCCGCCGCGGCGGGAACCGACGCGTGGGTCGGGATGTGCGGCGAGATGGCGGGCGACCCGGCGCTCACGGAGCTGCTCGTCGGGCTCGGCCTCGACGAACTCAGCATGAGCGCGGTGACCGTGCCGGCGGTGAAAGAGCGGGTCCGGGCGGTCGACGCGGCGGACGCGACGGCGCTCGCCGAGGCGGCGCTCGCCTGCGAGACGCGCGCCGAGGTCAGGGACGCGCTCGGTCTCGACGGGGACTGACCCTCACAGCTTCTCCATGCCGCGCGCGGCCTCGGCCTGCTCGCGGACCGAGTCGAGCGTCGCGGACGGGTCGGTCGCGGCGACGGCGGCGTTGACCGCGCCCTCCAGCACGGGCGCGTCGGCGATGACGGCCTCGGCGTCGCTCAGTTCGACCGCGACGTCCGCGTTCATCACGGCGCTCCCCAGGTCGACGAGGACGACGACCCCGTCGCCGTCGTCCGCGGCGCCGATGGCCGCCTCGATGGCGTCCGGGACGGTGCCGATCCCGCCCTGCCCGTCGCCGCCGACGGGCTCGATGCGGGTGTCGCCGGCCATCTCCGCGGCCACCTCGACGATCCCCTCGGCCGCCCGCTCGCTGTGCGAGACGACGACGAGGCCGACCATCAGTCGCCGCCCTCCGCGGCCGGGTCGGTCGCCTCGTCGTCCGCCGCGTCCTCGTCCGGGATCGTCGGCGAGGTCGCGTCGACGTCGGGTATCTCGGCGCCGAGCGCGTCGGCGGCGGTCGCGAGCACCTCCTCGAGGATGTACAGCGTGCTCGTCGCGCCGGGGTCCTGATGGCCGACGGAGCGCCAGCCGAGGTAGGAGGCGCGCCCCTTCTTCGCGCGGATCGGGACGGTGAACGCCACGCCGCGCTCGGCGGCGTCGACCGCCTTCGCGAGCGCTTCGAGCGGGGGCAGGTCGTCCGTCTCGACGGACTTCTTGAACGTGTGGACCGCGGGGGTGAGCGCGTCCACCATCGTCTGGTCGCCCACGCGGGCGTCGCCGCGGTCCTCGACCTTCTCCAGGTAGGTCTCCGCGAACGCCACGGCGCTCTCGGCGGTGACGCCGCCGTCGAGGTCGGCGCTCGCGAACACGAGCGAGCCGCCGAACAGGGGACCGGAGGCCCCGCCGACCTCGGCCATGAGCGTCTTCCCGACGGTCTTACAGACGGTCTGCGGGTCTGGGTCGTCGAGGTCGCGAGCCGCCTCGGCGGCGGCCGCCCAGCCCCGGGCCATGTTGCCGCCGTGGTCGGCGTCGCCGATGGCCGAGTCGAGGTCGGTGAGGTGCGC
>Ga0102936_1000293_pt1 | contig 19647 bp, 16 predicted proteins | sample SalPon2_A_H2O_MG_FD_78502 | JGI IMG/M metagenome (GOLD analysis project Ga0102936, IMG submission 78502) | Salt pond water microbial communities from South San Francisco under conditions of wetland restoration - Salt Pond MetaG R2_A_H2O_MG | ecosystem: Environmental > Aquatic > Non-marine Saline...
AGTCGTCCTGCCCGACGGCGAGGTTGCCGCCGACGTGGGTCGGCACGTCGACACCGGCCTCTGCCAAGGGCTGGTGGAACCCCTCACAGTCCTGCCGGGCGTGCCCGTACAGCGAGGAGACCAGTACAGCCTCGGCGTCGTGGGATTTGGCCGCGGCGGCGAACTCGCCCTGTGAGGTCTGAACTCCGAGGTTGACTACCTCGAAGCCCGCGGCCGAGAGCGCCTGCTCTAAAATCGTGATACCGACGACGTGCGCGTCGGAGCCAATCACGCCGAGGATGACGGTGCGAGGCATGTACGTTGGGGTGGTTCCGGGGCGGGTATAAATGTAATGGTTTTTCATGATAATACGTCCTCTAGGAATTTATAATGATTTATCACCAAGTTTTAAGCCCGCGCCGTCACTCGGTTCGGTCATGGGTGCGCTTGCCGACCTGCGTGTGCTCGACCTGACGCAGGTGCTCGCCGGGCCGTACTGTACGATGTTGCTCGCGGACATGGGTGCGGACGTGGTGAAAGTAGAGCGACCCGGCGGCGACCTGATTCGCTCGAACCCGCCGTACGTCAGCGACGCCGACGCGGAGGTCTACGGCGGCTACTTCCAGAGCGTGAACCGCGGCAAGCGCTCGCTGGAACTGGATTTGCGGACCGACGAGGACCGCGAGGCGTTCCTCTCGCTGGTCGACCGCGCCGACGTGGTCGTCGAGAATTTTAAGACTGGAACGATGGAGCGGTTCGAGTTAGGCTACGAGACGCTGCGAGAGCGCAACCCCCAGCTAATCTACTCCTCGATTCGTGGTTTCGGTGACCCCCGCACGGGCGAGACCGAGCGACAGGGTCAGCCCTCCTTCGACCTCATCGCCCAAGCCTTGGGCGGCGTGATGGAGATAACGGGGCCAGACGACGGCCCGCCGACGAAGGTCGGGCCGGGCGTCGGTGACATCTTCACCGCTGCCCTGAACGCCGTCGGGATTCTGGCGGCCGTCCACTACCGCGAGCGCACCGGCGAGGGCCAGTACGTCGACACCGCGATGTACGACTGCATGGTGTCGCTGGCCGAACGCTCGGTGTATCAGTACTCCTGTGACGGCGACGCGCCCACGCGACAGGGCAACTCCCACCCGACGCTGTTCCCCTACGACGCCTTCGAAGCGTCGGACGGCTACGTCGTGATTGCCGCCTTCTCCGACGGCCACTGGGAGACGCTGTGTGCCGCGATGGACCGCCCCGACTTGGCCGCGGAGTACCCCGACGCCCCGACACGGCGTGCTAACCGCGAGGCGTTGCGCACCGAGATTGCCGAGTGGACCCGTCGGCACGGGTCGAGCGAGATGCTCGACCTGCTCGACGGCCGCGTGCCCGCCGCACCGGTGCAAAGTGCTTCGGACGTGTTCGACGACCCCCACGTCCACGCCCGGGAGATGCTCGCAGACGTGTCCCAACCCGGCGTCGACGAGACGATGACGATTGCCGGCAGCCCTATCAAGATGACCGAGACGAATCCGCGGCCCCGAGGGCGTGCACCGCTGTTGGACGAACACCGGGCGGAGCTGCTCGGGGAAGGCGCACCCGTGGGAGACCGCCACCCGGCCGAAAGCGACGACTAACCGCGACAGGGTTGTCACTACTTTACCGCCCGCCGAGCGGTTCGCCGGACGATGCTCGTCGAAGTCGTACTGTTTCTGGCCGGACTGGCGGCGCTGGTCGCGGGGTCGGATCGGGCGGTTACCGCCGCCGGCGACCTCGCGCTGTACTACGGCGTCTCGCCCTTCTTCATCGGCGTGACGCTCATTTCCGTCGGCACGTCCGTCCCCGAGATGGTCACTTCGATTTACGCCGCCTTCTACGGCGCGGGCGACATCGTCGTCGGCAACATCGTCGGCTCCGAGACGGCCCAGATTACGCTTGCCATCGCCGTCGTCGCCGTCATCGCGCCGTTCGTCGTCGACCGGCGGAGCGTCCTCGTCTACGGCGGTGCGATGATTCTCGCGATGATTATCATGATACTGGCGCTGGAAGACGGCGTCGTCGGCCGCTCGGAGGGACTGTTGATGATGCTCGCGTACGTCCAGTTCGTCTACACACTGTACGGCAACGAGGGCGGCGAGGAGATCACCGAGGAGGTCGTCGAGAAGCCACGCACGCCCGGTGAGAGCGTCCCGTGGATAGTCGGCGGACTCCTGCTGGTGGTCGTCGGCGGGCAACTGATGGTGACCAACGGTATCGCTATCGCGCGGTCGCTCGGCCTCCCGGCCTTCCTCGTCGGCCTGCTCACCGGCCTCGGAACGACACTGCCCGAAATCGTCGTCGCCGGCATGGCGGCCGCGGCGGGCCGGAAGGGTATCTCCGTCGGCTCGATTCTGGGGAGCAACATCACCGACCCCGTGTTCTCGCTGGGCATCGGTGCCGTCTTCTTCGACGTGGTCGTCACGGACCCGGCAGCTATTCGCCCCTCGCTTCTGTATATGCTCGGCGTCTCCGTCGCGGTGCTCGGCCTGTTCTACTGGCGATGCGGCATCGACCGTCGCACCGCGGTCGTCTGTCTGGCGCTGTATCCACCGAGCTTTCTGTTCCTCTGAGCGGACTGAGGTCTCCCGTCGAACGCTACGACGACTCGACGCTCTCACGCCGCCACGCGGCGAATTCATCGAGTTCGTCATCCTCGTCGACCCGCTCGATACACGGCACGTCGTAGGGGTGGACGTCGACGACGCGGTCGCGCAGGTCGGCGTACCGCTCGTCGGTGGTCTTGGCTAGCAGAATCTCCTCCGTGTCGGTGTGGACCTCGCCCTTCCATCGGTAGACCGATTGGCAGTCCACGCGGTTGACACACGCCGCGAGACGTTCCTCGACGAGCGTCCGAGCGATATCGTCGGCGGCCTCAGGCGGGGCCGTGATGTAGACGGTGGGCATAGCCGCGACGACACTGCGGCCGGGAATCAGCATGTCGGTTCGGTAGCTAACGGCTCCGTCCGCGGTGTCAGGGCCCCGAGTCCTCAGAACGAGACAGTCTCGTCTTTCGGCCCCAAGTCGGTATCCGCGGGGTTGCCACCTCGGTCGTCGTAGAACTTCCGCCCGATGTACTCGTCGCCGACGTTGCCGATGATGGTCTCGTACAGTTCTTGGGCGGAGTCGTATGACTCCTGACCGACGTTGCCGATGATAGCCGATATCCGTTCAGTCTCGTCCCTGTCGGGCGCATCGATTTCGACGGTCCCGATGCGGTCGAGGACCGAATCGTGGCTGAGTGAGTAGGTGAGTTCTGATTCGAGGTACTCCGGCAGCTCGTCTATTTGCATGATAGTTGGTTATGGTTCTGGCGCGTAAATACGTTGCCGTTCCAACACGATTGCCGTCTCGCCGCCGAAGTACCACGGGCTATCCAACCCGGTGGCGTATACTGGTCGCGCCCGTCCGCCCGCGAGCGGTGACGCTGCTCGTCGTCGAACGCGGCGGCGTCCGTCGGCATCGCCGTATCGACACTGCAGCCGAAAATCAGGATGTCGGTCGCGTAGCCCGTCGTCGACGGTCGGTCGGGTCGCGACAGACGGCGATGGGCCACTCGTCCGATGTTGTCTGGTCTGCCGAGCGAGTGGCCGCGAGCGCGACAACTGGACGCTCAGTCCCGACCGAACAGCCGCTCCCGGAGCGAGCGCTCGGTCGCCCGCTCGGTGAGCAACACGGAACACTCCACGTCGTCGACCACGGAGAGGTTCAGCGAGTCGTGGACGAGTCGAGAGAGCAGGCCCCGTTCGGTCGCGCCGATGACGAGGAGCGAGTGGTCCCGGGCTTCCCGTGCGATTGCACCCTCGACGTCGCCGGCGTCGTCGACGACGTGTTCGGCGTCGTCGAGGCCGTGTTCGCTCGCCCACTCCGCGAGGAACTGCTCGCCCGCCGGCCGGTCGTCGGGACCGTCGACCACGTGCAACAGCGAGAGGTCGGCCCCGGCGACCGACCGGAGCGTGCCGGCGACGTCGGCGCTCAGTTCGCAGTTGTGGCCGCCCTCCGTCGGGACGAGGACGCGCGAGGGGTCGAACCCGCGGTTCTTGAGCACGAGGAAATCACAGGGGAGTTCCCGGGTGAGGTCGCTGAGCGAGCGGTCTGCTCGCCCGGCACCCCACACTCTGTTGTCGTCCCACTGCATCACCACGCGGTCTGCCTGCTGGCGTCGCGCGACTTCGAACAACGCCTCGAAAGAGCGCTGTGAGACGACAGTCGAACTGTCGTAGTCGACGCCGTACTCCTCGGCAATCGTGCCGAGGTCAGCCATCAGCGCGTCCGACTCGTCGACGATTTGCCGGCGCTGTGTCGTATCGTACCGCCCGCGTCTGTCGGGCGTCTGGACGATGTGGACCGGGGCGACCGTCGCGTTCGGGCGTTCGCTCGCCAGCACACAGGCCAGTCTGACGAGGTCGGCCTCCGTCCGTGGGTTCAAGATGGGCACGAGGACACGGTATCCCCCCTCGTCGGTCACGGCCGGAGCGTCCTCGGTGTCGAGCAGCGGCACGTACGACCGACCGGCGAGGCTGCCGAGCGTCCACTCCGACAGCGAGAGCTGTCGTTGTGCGCCTTCGAACCGGGCCGAGTCCAACCGTTCCTCGGTCGTCTGGAAGTAGTTGACGACCGTCACCAACACGACGCCACCGACGGTGTTGCCGAGCAACACCGGCAGGACGAACTCGATCAGGCCCACCATCATCGAGAGGTCGCCCAGCAGGACCAGATACACCATCTCGGTGAAGGAGACGACAGAGTGGTACAGTCCGCCGAGCGGAATCGCGAGGAAGGCGAGATAGACGACGACGAGCCGGGAGATGGTGTCCCGGGCGGCGTACTCGACCCAGACGACGCCGGCGACGATGAGGCCGGCGAAAGCCGCTTTGCTGAACAGGCTCCACCACGGGGTCGCCACGCCTTCCTGTGCGAGTTGGGCCGCGACCATCCTCGCTTCCGGAGAGAGGACACCACCGAACGCGAGCGCCGCCGCCCCCATCGCACCGCCGGCGAAGTTACCGGTCAGGACGACGACCCAGTTGCGCAGCAAGGCCGGGATAGACGCCAACCGTTCCAGCGTCAGCGCGACCGGCGGAAGCGTGTTCTCCGTGTACAGTTGGTAGCCGCCGATGATTATGTAGATGAACCCGAGCGGGTACAGCAGCGCGCTCAGCACCGGGTCCGACCCGGTCGCGGTCTTCATCGAGACGTACAACATGAAGGTAATCGTGATGGCAAAGCCACCCGCAAGCGCCGCGAAGAACAGTTCTCGGGGGCCGGCCGTTATCTCCTCGTCGGCGGCGGCGACGATACGCTGGAACACCTCGTCCGAGGAGAACCGGTCACGGACGACGCTGCCGACCGCTGGCGCGCCGCTTCGTGAGCGCTCGACGGCCTCTCGGACAGACTCCTCGGGAGGCCTATCTCCTGAATCACTCATCGGCGGCCCTACTCGATAGGCCGTCTAATCGGTGTCGTTGTGCGCCGACGGTTTCGCGACCCGCGTCACGGCGGCGTCCACTCGAATCGATACACCACGTTCAGGACACTGTCCGGGAGCAAGACCGTCACGCCGTCGTCGCGTTCGACCGCGCTGACCATCGCCGGAAACCACAGGTCGCCACCGGCGGTCTGGCCGCCGAAGGTGCCAAAGGAGTCGAGCGGCGTCTCGGGTAGCGAGCCGTCGGCGCGTGGTTCGAACACCTTGATGGCTCGGTTCACGAGGTCGACGACGAACAGATACCCGTCCGCGAACGCCATACTCGTCGGTAGCAGGAACTCGCCAGAGTCGTCGCCGTAGCCCGCCGACCCGACGACCTGCCAGCTGTCGCCGGCGTCGTACTGCAAGCGGTCGTTGCTCCGGTCTGCGACGTAGCGAACTCCGTCGTTGACCGCCACGTCCGATGGGAGCCAAAACTCCCCGGCGTCGTGGCCGAAACTGCCGTACGTGTCGTCGTCGACGATGTCTCCACTGCGTCGGTCGACCGTCCACGTGGCGACGCGGCCGTTGAGCGAGTCCGCGACGTGGACTCTGGCGCGGTCGGTGTCGAGCGGTTCCACGTCCATCCCGCGGGGGAGTCGCGTCTCGCCGCCGAAGTAGCCCCAGCTACCGAACGAAACGACGTGCTCGGCGTCGCGCCCGTCAAGCCGGTAGCAGTGAATCTGCTCGTCGTCGTCGAACTCGGCGGCGTCGGCGTAGTAATCCGCGACAAAGAGGTACGTCTCCTCGTCAGCCGGGTGCCACGTCTCGACCGTCGCGGGAAAACGGTTCTCGCTGAGGGCCGACGGCGCGATGGGGTCCCCGAACCCGGATTCGGTGTACTGCGCGCGGGTGTTACCGCCGTCTCCGACCCACAACACCGGGTCGTCCTCGGGCTGTTGGACCGCCGACCCCGACGCGTAGTCGAACTGGCCGGGCCGACTGCGAAGGCCGTCGACAGTCGCTAGCTGTTCCTTCCGTTCGGCCACGAAGCGGAGTTTGTACGCCGAGACAGCGTGGGCGAGCGCTTCGGTCACGAGGACGCGCCCGCGGATAGCGCCCGTCGGCTCGCTGTCGGGCCCGGGGTCGTAGCCGGTGACGGCCATCGGCGCGCCGAAGCGTCGCGTCTCGATGTCGGGTGCGATGACGGAGGGGACGTCGCCCCGCCGGTCGCCCTCCAGCGAGTAGGCGTAGAGTGAGCCCCCGGCGATGTCGGGCACGACGATGCGTTCCTCGTCGGGGAGGTAGCTGACCGCCCGCGGCACCCCGAACTCGTCGTCGAGTACGGCGCTGCCGGTGGCGGGAAACGGGACCGCTCGGCCCTCGTCGTCACAACGGAGGACGTTCGCGTAGTAGTGCGGTCGGCCGCCCTCGCTGGCCTGCTGGCCGTACCCAGTGTTCGCAATCAACAGGTTCCCGTCGGGGTCCGTATCGAGCCCTTGGGGCCAGTACAGCCCGATGGCGTCGTCGCCGTCAGTGACGGCCCGGAAACTGTTTCGCTGGCGGCCATCGCCGTCGAAGACGACAATTCGGCTCCGCGTGTCCGTCGGGTCGTCGTGGTAGAACTCGTCGGCGACGAAAATCGAGAGGTCGCCGCCGTCCTCGTTGACCGCGATTCCGTTCGGATGGAAGTCGTCGCGGTCGGTCGAGAACACCCGTTCGACGGCGACGGCGACACCGGCCTCGTCGGGCGCGCCACTGGCGTCGGCCGCGTCGTAGCTCAGTTCCTGTATCCGGGCGTTGCCGAGGTCGGTGACGAACACGCGTTCGTCACTGGGGTGGTGAGCGAGTCGGAAGGGGAGGTCGAACTCGCCCGCGTCGGTGCCGAAGGTACCGACCTGCCCGAGAACGCGGTTCAGTTCGCGGTCGAAGACGAGCAGTCGGCTGTTACCGGCGTCGGCCACCCAGACGCGACCGGCGGAGTCTTGGACGACGCCGACCGGCGTCGAGAGCCCGATATCGTCGGCTGGTTCGGGAAACGGGGGTTCGAGGTCCGGTGAGCGGCGACCGTACGTCTGGCGGTGGTCGGCTGGCATCGTGACTTGGCTCACGGCCCACTCATGAAGACCTATCGACACCGGTGCGGTCCAACGCCAGCGTGAGCGTCGTCCCGTCGTCGCCGCTGTCGAACGAGAGGGTCCCACCCGAGCGACTGACCACCCAGTCGATGAGCCAGAGCCCGGCCCCGCTGGTGTGTTGGAGCGGCGTCTCCTCGCGCTGTTCGAGGGCTGCCAAGTCGGTGTCCGGAATCCCCGCGCCGTCGTCCGCGACCCGCAGTTCGACACGGTCGCAACTGACTGACGCGGTGAGCCGGACCCGTGCCGCTTCGGTGTGGACCACCGCGTTCTCGACCGCATTCTCGATGGCGGTTTCCAGCGCCGGATGGGCGACGACGTCCACCGACGGCACGTCGACCTCGTAGGTGGCGGCGGGGTAGTCGGATTCGACGCGCTCGACAGCCCGGTCGACGACGGCGGCCACGTCGAGTCGCTGCCGGTCGATGTCGCTGTCGACCAGCCGCTCTATCTCCCGGGCCTTCTCGGCGGTGGCCAACAGCGATTCCACGACGTCGAGCACCGCCTCGCCGGCGGCGGTCGGCTCGACGCTCTCATCGAGTAGCTGTTCGGCGTACGACTGGACGACGGTGAGTTGCGAGCGGATGTTGTGGCGCAACACGCGAGCGAGCACCTGCTTGAGCAAGTCGAGTTCGTGGGTCCGTCGGTTCCGCTCGGTCACGTCTCTGAGCGTCCCGACGGTGCCCGCGAAGCCGTCCTCGTCTCTGAGCGCGCCGACAGTCGCCTCGTAGAGCCGGTCTGTCATCCCCTCGCTCACGCGGATTTCGTACTGTTCCCACTCGCTTTCGCCGGTCCGCAGGCTATCGAGCAACGCGCCGAGTTGCTCGCGTTCGGGCGGTGAGAAGAGCGCGGTCAGCGACCGGCCCGCGAGCCGGTCGGCGTCGACGACCGACACCATCGGTTCGTTGAACAGCGTGATGTCGCCGTCGGCGTCGAGGACGAACATCGGGTCGCGGGCGGCCTCGACCAGCTTGCGGTACTCCTGTAGCTCCCGCTCGCGTTGTTTTCGCGCCGAGATGTCCCGAGCGACACCCATGAGACCGGCGTAGCTGCCGTCCTCCGCCGGCAACAGCGTGAAGTGAATCGCCAGCTCGAGCCGCTCGCCCGAGCGGGTTCGAAACGTCATGTCGACCGTGGTACTGTCCCGGTCCGGGTCGTCCAGTAGGTCCGCGACGCGTGCCTGTCCCTGCTCTAGCTCCCCGTCGACGAGGACCGACGTGGCGTGTCGGCCGATAAGTTCGTCGGGGTCGTAGCCCAGCATCCCGGCGAAGCTCGGATTACAGAAGTCGATGTTCCCCTGTGCGTCGAGCGTGTACAGCCCGTCTCTGGACTCCTCGACCAGCACTTCCAGCAGTTCGATACGGGCCTCGCGCTGGACTTCCGGGGTGACGTGCTCGAACACTTCTAGCCGGAGTGAGTCGAGTTCGTCGGGGAGCCGGTAGCCCGCGTGGACGAAGTGTGACTCGCCGGCGGCCGTCGGGACCGAAAACGACTCGCGCTCGCATCGCGTCGCCCCGCGTTTCGTCCGGAACACCGTCGAGAGCGCGCTCGGAGCGTCCGCAAGCAGCGCCCGCAACTGCGCGTCGAAGTCGTCCGTCTCGGGCGGTCGCGTCGCCAGTCGGTCGACGGGGAACACGTCCTCGAAGGGCGCGCTAGCCCACGCGACCGCTCCCGCGTCGTCGACGAGAAACTGGTGCGTCTCGCGCTCGTCCGCCACGCCCGCACGGGAGAGCGCTCGTGCCAGCGCGTAGTCGGTTCGCCCCTCGCTGCCGTCGGCGAGCGAGAGCACCTTTCGGGCGAGAAAGTCCGGTTGGCCGGCACCGCGGCGCTCGACGAACGTGTCCGCGGCCGCCAGTAGGTCGTCGTCGACGTCGACCGGGGCCAGTGCCGTATACAGCGTGACCGGCGCGTCGACGTCGGCCAGAAAGCCGGTCGACGCGACGTTGCCGACGACGACACAGTCAGCACGCAGGTCCGCCGGTACCGTCGCTGCGCGGTCGGCCGACGGCACCGAGAGCACGTCGACCGCGCCCTCCGTTGCGGTGAGGGCAGCGGCTGTCGTCGCCCGCACGTCCACGTCGGGGTCGACGTGGAGGACGAGGCGGTCGGCTGCCGCGAGTCCGTCGGGGTCGGTCGGCCCGGAGTGTTTGACACCGTCTCTCATCGCTGCTAGCGGCCAGCTGTGGTCACTGGCGTTACTACTACCGGGAGGTTCGGTCCGATTGTGATAAAAGTGCCCCCGAATCCAGCGGTTGAAATACGGTGCCGCCCAACGTCGGTGCGATGGGACAGACCGGAGGCGAGGGCTGGCGCGAGTACTTCGGCTTCGAGGAGCCGTACGCGAACCAAGCTGACGCCGTAGAGCGAGTCATCGAGGCCGGGAAGTCGCGGGGCTTTCTGGCGATGGAGGGGCCGTGTGGCACCGGTAAGACCATGGCCGCGCTGACCGCTGGCGCACACCTCGTCCGCGAGACCGACCTCTACGACCGAATAGTCGTCGTGACGCCGGTCAAACAGCAACTGCAGCAGTTCGTCGACGACCTGCGGACGCTCAACGCCGGCATCGAGCGGCCACTGGCTGGCATCTCCCTCGTGGGCAAGCGCGACCTCTGTCCGTACGGCCGGGAGGGGAAGTTCCCCGACGACGCGAGCACCCACGACCGCTGTGAGGATTTGCGCGAGGCCACGGCGCGGCTCGTGGAGGGCGATGGTCGGAGTAGTGACGCGGCCGGAGCCGTTGCCGATGCCGCCATCCCGAACCCCGTCGACGAGGAAGAGCAGTGGTGGGACCCGAAACTGGGCCAGCAGTTGGCGGCGGCGGCCCGCCCCGAGGCTACCGAGCAGACCACCATCGGCGAGGACACGCTCTCGACGGCCGGCGCGGCCTCGCCCTATCGACCGACCCAGCCCACCGCCCCCGAATCGATGGCCGAGAGCGATGACCCACCGCTCTATTGCCCGTTCGAGGCCGACTGGTACGCCCGCAATCGGGGGTCGCCAGTCGACTTCTCGGTCGGTCCGAACAATGTCGTCGAGATGGATGACTACCTCCCGGCGGCCACAGAGCGGGGCACCTGCCCCCACCGAGTGATGGGCGTCATGCTGGAGTCGGCCGAGGTGGTCGTCGGCAACTACAACCACCTGTTCGACCCGACGACGCGGCCCCTGTTAGCGTCGATTCTGGACGACAACACGTTCGTCGTCGTCGACGAGGCCCACCGCCTCGAAGAGCGGGTCCGCGACCTGCTGTCGGACCGACTGGGCAAACAGAGTATCACACAGGCCCGCAACGACTGTGACCTGCTCGTCCAGCGCGCCCAGCAGACCGCGGACCACAAACGGCAGGTACGAGAGGTGCTGTCGGCCCGCGAGGTCCCGCTGGCGGCGGTCGACCGCGCCCGGAAGTTCTACGCCGACCTCGAACGCTGGCTGGACGACCGCGTCGAGACGTTCCTCGATAGCGAACACGAGGGGTGGCGCGCGAACCCCCAAATGCTCCCCGAACACGACCGCGAGATTCCGCTGCGCGACCCCGACACCGTCGAACAGGACGAACTCACCGCGTGGGCCGAAAGGAAGGGGTACGACGGGGGCCTGTGGCGCTCGCTGGGCGAAATCGGCGCGGCCGTCGAGGACGCCATCGACCAACTGGGACTGACGCGCCAGTCGGTCGTCGCCGCCGTCGGGACTATCGCCGGCGCGTGGTGGGAGCGGGACCACTCGACGTTCCTGCGGGAGATAGAACTCGAACACTCACCGGACGAGCGCCGCGCCACCGACGCCGACTACGAGGGCGTCTACACGCCCGGACTGCTCTGTTACAACTGCATGCCCGCCGTCGCCTTGCGGGACACCTTCGACGAACTGGGCGGTGGCGTGTTGATGAGCGCGACGCTGGAACCGCTCGACGTGTTCACGAAAGTGGCCGGCCTCGACGGACTGGCCGAGGGGGAATCAGACAACGATAGTGACGACGAAGACGGCGGGGAAGACACCCCTCGTACAGTCCGGTCGACCACCTACGACCTGCGGTTCCCGCCGGAGAACCGCGCCTCGTATCTGGTCGACGCGCGGCCCTTCACCGCCCGGAATCGCGGGAGCCCCGAAGACATGCAACCGCTCGGAGAGAACTGGAACCGGACCCGCGACGAGTACGCCCAAGCGCTGCGGGCGCTCGCGCGTTCGCCGGGCAACGTCATGCTGGCGATGCCGAACTACCGGGAGGCCCGCTGGGCCGGCGCGTATCTCGACGACGCGGTCGAGAAGCCCGTAGTCGTCGACGAGTCTTCCAGCAACGAGGAAACGGAGCGGACGAAACAGGCCTTTTTCCGGGGCGATGGGAAGGTACTGGTCACATCGACCCGCGGGACCCTCACCGAGGGCGTCGACTACGACGGCGAGAAACTGTCGACCTGTGCCGTCGTCGGCGTCCCGCTCGTGAACATCGGCTCACCCCGCGTTCGGGCGGTCCAGCGGGCCTACGGCGACACCTTCGGAGAGGACACGGCCTTCGAGTACGCGCTGACGGTGCCCGCGGTCCGGCGCGCGCGCCAAGCCATCGGTCGGGTCATCCGCGGGGCCGACGAGGTAGGCGTTCGGGCCTTCGTCGGCCGGCGCTACACCCCCGACGGTCGTCACTCGGTGTACCCGTTTCTCCCGGAAGGCGAGCGCGAAGAGTTCACTCAAATGACACCAGAGTTCCTGTCGAGCCAACTGTCGGCGTTCTGGCGCAACCGGGGATAACGGGCCGTAGTTCGCCTGAGCGGCGTTTGTTAGCGGCCGTATTTGGCTGTAAACAAAAAGCATTTACATCATTATTCCAGTGTTACTAAGGATGCCCGAGTGTCAAAACTGCGGTGAGTTCGTAACCGAGCAGTACGTGCGGGTGTTTACACCAGAAGCCTCCGAAGCACACGGGCCCCGGGTCTGCCCGAACTGCGAGGACAAACTCCGTGACGGTGCCGATGTGCGCGAAGCGCGCTCTTCGCGCCAGTAACCCACCGCCAATTTTCGGGAACTACTCAAGTGACGAGGCGTAGCTTCAGGTATGAGCAACCTCGACGTCCAAGCGGTCGACGATATCGACGCGCCCACGGGTGTCGACGCCCCGGAGTACGTCCTCTACGGCGGCAAAGGCGGCGTCGGCAAGACGACGTGTGCGGCCGCAACCGCCCTCGCGTCCGCCCGCGACGGCACGGCCACCCTCGTCGTCTCGACAGACCCGGCCCACTCGCTGTCGGACACACTGGAGACGGCAATTCCGGCGGAACCGACCCGTATCCGCGAGGACATTCCGCTCTTCGCTGCGGAAATCGACCCCGAAGCGGCGATGGGCGAGGGGCCGTTCGGGATGGACGAAGACGCCTTCGGCGGTCTCGGTGGGATGCTGGGCGGCGGCGGCCCGATGGCCGGTGACGGTCCAGCAGACGAGGCCGCGGCCGACGACCCACTGGGCGGCGGCGAGGGCCTGCTCGGCGGGTCGATGCCCGGGGCGGACGAGGCCGCGGCGATGCGCTTGCTCTTGGATTTCATCGACGACGACCGCTTCGACCGCGTGGTCATCGACACCGCGCCGACGGGCCACACGCTGCGCCTGCTGGAGCTACCCGAGACGATGGACTCGATGGTCGGCAAGATTCTGAGACTCCGACAGCGCTTTTCGGGCATGATGGACTCCGTCACCGGCATGTTCGGCGGGAGCGACGACGAGGTCGACCCGGAGGCCGGCATCGAGGACTTGGAGGCCCTGAGCGAGCGCATCGAGCAGTTGCGGGCGCTGTTGTGCGACCCCACCCGAACGGATTTCCGCATCGTCATGGTGCCCGAGATGATGTCGGTGCTCGAATCCGAGCGCCTGCTCGGCCAACTCTCGGAGTTCGACATCCCGGTAAGTACGGTGGTCGTGAACCGCGTGATGCAAGACCCCAGCGAGGTGTTGGGCCGGCCGGTCGACATCGCCGGCCCGAACCACGACGACTGTGAGTTCTGTGCCCGCCGCTGGCAGGTTCAGCAGGATGCGCTGGCTCGCGGCCAGGACCTTTTTCGGGGGCACGAGGTACAGCGGGTACCGCTGTTTGCCGAGGAGGTCCACGGTGAGCGCCTGCTCAACGTCGTCGGGGCCTGTCTGGACTAGTTGGAGAGTTTTCGCACGACGCCGAAGGCCGCGTCCCGCCAGCGCGCGGGCAGCCACCGAGCGAGCATGAGCAGTTTCGCGCCCTCGCCCACAGGGTAGCGCGGTTCGGGGTCGCTGGCGTTGGCGGCGTCCCGAATCGTCAGCGCCACCGTCTCCGCCGTGACCGAGAGGGCGTCCTGTACGCCGGCGAGTCGGGAGTCCTCGTGAGCGCGATACAGCCAGTCGTAGGCCCCGGTGCGGTCGCCGTTCTCGCGTTCCTCGGTGGCGCGCTCGTCGAAGTTGGTCTCGACGGGGCCGGGTTCGACCAGCACCACGTCGATACCGAACTCATCGGCCTCCACCCGGAGCGCGTCGCTCAGCCCTTCGAGCGCGAACTTCGAGGCCGCGTAGCCGCCCTGCCCCGGGACGGAAAGTCGCCCCGAGACGCTGGAGACGTTGATAATAGTCCCGTTCTCCCGGGCGCGCATGTGGGGCATCGCCTCCCCAATCAGTCGGTGCGGCCCGTAGAGGTTCACGTCGAACTGCGCCTCTAGCTCCTCGGTTGAGACGTCCTCGACGGCTCCGAACTGTCCGTAGCCGGCGTTGTTCACCAGACAGTCGATGCGACCCGCCGCGTCGACGACAGCCGCCACGACGCGCTCGCACTCTCGGGCGTTGGTCACGTCGAGTTCCGCCGTCTCACAGCCCTGCGCTCCCAAGTCCTCCACGTCCGCCTCGTCACGGGCGGTCGCCCACACCTGCCAGTCGTCGTCCAGAAACGCCTCGGCCGTCGCGCGTCCGATGCCCGAGGAGGCCCCGGTAATCAGCACCGTCTTGGTCATGTCATGGCCGACACACCCCGGGCCATTAAGTGTCCACGGTATCAGCCCGCAACGAACCCGACGGTCAGTAGTCGGCTTTCACCGAGTCGGCGTACGAGTCCGCGAGCCGCGTCGGTTCGGGCAGTTTATAGCCCGCGGCGGTCGCCACCACGAGGTCGGCCGCCGTCTCCGCGCTCACCCGGTGGCCGGGACTCACGAGTAGCGGATTGATGGCGCGGGTTCCGGACTCGTACTGGCGGCTCTGGACGGCGTGGCCGATGACCGTGCCGTTTGTAGCCGTCGCAACTGCGTCGTCGGCCTCGATTGGAACTCGCTCGCCGACCGGGAGTTTGCACTCCAGCGATTGGACTGGCGTGCCACACAGGAGGTTCTTCGCGACGCCGACGGTCGGCACGTCGAGCGCGACGCCGATGTGGGTCGCCAGTCCGGCCTCCCGGTAGTGAATACGGCCGCTGCCGTCGACCAGCACCACGTCGGGGTCGCAATCGAGTTCGGCAAAGGCCGACAGTATCGCGCCGCCCTCGCGAAAGGAGAGCAAGCCCGGGACGTAGGGGATTTCGGCGGGTTCGACCGCCGAGACGCGTTCGACCACTTCGCGGCCGCGCAGGACGACGACAGCCGACACCGCGTCGTCGCCGCGGAACGCTTGGTCGACGCCGGCGACGAGCGGGCGCTGGCGGCCTTCTGCAGGACCGCCGCTCTCACCGAGCGTGGACTGTCCAGCGGGGCCGTCGAGTTCGACGGCGTCGGGGTCGAACCGGAAGTCGTCTTCGAAGACGGCAGTTGCCGCGATATCTCGCTGTAGTGCCTCCATCTCCGCCGTCGACAACGAGGCGTCGGGGACGAACTCCGGACGAACGACGTCCATCGGTCAGAACGGGCCGCGCCCGCCGGGGCCACCGGGGCCGCCGGGGCCACCGCCCGGACCGAAGCGAAGATTGCTCGGCACCCGGACCCGGTTCTTGATGCGCCGGCCGTACCACAGGCCGATGACCAACCCGATGAGGTGGGCAGTGTGGGCGATGTTACCGCCGAGTAGCGTCGCACCCGGCGCGAGCGTACCGGCAGCGCTGAGGATGGCGTAAAAGCCGGTGATGGCCCAGATAGGCACCGGCAGCAGGAAGTACAGGTACACTCGGAGGTCGGGCTTGATGACGGTGAGGAAGGCCAGAATCGCCAGCGCCGCGCCGCTGGCTCCGAGGACGCCGTAGGCGCTTGAGCCGCCCTGCAGCGCCTGCAGTCCGATTTGACCGAGGCCGGCGAGCATCCCGCTGCCGAGGAAGAAGACGGTGAACTTCTTCGACCCCATCTGCTGTTCGGCTAAGCGGCCGAAGAAGTAAATGATGATGCCGTTGCCGACGATGTGGCCAAAAGAGAAGGGAGCGTGCGAGAAGACGGACGTGACCCACGTCCAGACGTACAGCGGGTGACTCAGGCGGAGGACGAAGAGGCTCTGGAACGCCCCTGCCCCGAGCGTGAGGATGACGACGTGCTCTAAGACGAACACGACGGCGATGATGGCTAAAAAGAGGTACGTCATGTTTCCGCGGAAGTAACCGAAGACGCTTCCCGGGCCGGTGTCGACACCGAAGCGGTCAGTCACGCTTTCGGACGACCCGCTGTCGTTCACCGAGTCGTCGAAGCCGCTGTCGAACACCCCCTTCGGGTCGTTCCAGTTATCCAAACCCGGGCAGTCGTGGGATTCGGGAAGTCGGTGCTCAGCGCAGTACGTCCCCCCGCAGTGCCCACACTGGTAGGGCATGTTCTCCTGTCTCCCACAGACGTCACACTCCGACATTAGCTATTCTTGGAGTGGGCGGTGCAAAGGGGTTGTGCTTATGAGTGTGGTACTCGCGGTTTCGCTCACGCCATCAGACACCGCCGTCCAAACGACACACCTCCGGACTGAACAATCAGCAGTTGCGACGGGTGAGCGAAGCGGGTAAGAACCCCGGGGCCGAAAACGTGAGTAGTGCAAGGGTTCGAGCGCAAACGACTGTTGGAGCGCATCGAACGGGAAGGTGCGACCGTCGGTGTGACAATCCCCGACGAGATTGCCGTCCAGGGCGAGACTATCGACCTCCAGTCGTTCGTCTTCGAAATCAAACGTCGGGAGACGATACCACGCGGCGAGCGCGAGCGGGTCGACCGAGCGAAAAAGAACCTTCGGCGGGAGCGACTGCAGCGAAAGCAGCGCATCGAAGACGGCGAGGTTAGCTACGACCGTGGCCAAGAGTTGGCCGAGGCGGTTATCGGCATCGACCGAGCGCTGAACGCCCTCGAACAGTTGGGGCCGGCGAACATCGAACAGGAAGCCAGAGCACAGGAGACGGCCGACAAAAAACGTTGGATGTCGTTCCTGAAGCAGGCGCTCGGTCACGAGGACGCCGATTCGGGCACCGGCCGAGCCAGCAGGGGGCGATAAGATGAGCCGAAACGACGAAGTCGCCACGCGCTTAGAGGAGTTCGCTGACCTACTAGACGCGAAGGGTGTCGAGTACAAACCTCGGAGCTACCGCCGCGCGGCCGAGAACATCCGGGACCACCCCAATGCCATCGAGGGGCTCGCCGCCGACGGCGAGGGCGCCGTCAGCGACATCGAGGGCGTGGGCGACGCTATCTCATCGAAGGTCGTCGAGTACATCGAGACGGGCGAAATCGAGGAGCTGAGCGAACTACGAGCCGAGCTACCAGTCGATATGGCCGCGCTGACCGCCGTCGAGGGCGTCGGACCCAAAACGGTCGGCTCGCTGTACGAGGAACGGGGTATCACGACGCTCGACGAACTCGAAGCGGCCGCAGAGGCCGGCGAGATTCAGGAGATCAAAGGGTTCGGCGCGAAGACCGAACAGAACATCCTCGACAACGTCGACTTCGCCCGCGAGGCCCACGAGCGAACGCTACTGGGGGAAGCCCACCCCTACGGCGAGGAGGTCCGGGCGTACGTGGCCGACACCGACGCCGTCGAGGAGTGTGCGCTCGGTGGGTCGCTCCGGCGCTGGCGACCCACCATCGGTGACGTGGACATACTCGTGGGGAGCGACGACGCCGAGCGCGTGGTCGACGCCTTCACCGACTGGCCGGAAGTCGAGAGCGTCATCGAGGCCGGCGAGACGAAAGCCAGCGTCCGCGCCGGGGGCCTCCGGGTCGATTTGCGCGTGGTCGTCCCCGAGGAGTTCGGCGCGGCCATCCAGTATTTTACGGGGAGCAAAGACCACAACGTCGCCGTGCGCAATCGCGCCATCGAGCGCGACCTGAAGGTCAACGAGTACGGTGTTTTCGAGGTGTCCGACGTGGGCGACGACGAGGACCACCAGCGGGCCGGCGAGCGCGTCGCCGGCGAAACCGAAGCCGGCGTCTACGACGCGCTCGGGATGGACTGGGTACCCCCGGAACTCCGAGAGAACCGCGGGGAAGTCGCGGCCGCCGCCGACGGCAATTTGCCCGATTTGCTCGAAGAGAGCGACGTTCGCGGCGACCTACACACCCACACCGAGTGGTCCGACGGCGGCAACACCGTCGCGGAGATGGTCGACGGCGCGGCGACGTTCGGCCACGACTACATCGCCATCAGCGACCACGCGACGGGTCCGGGGATGGTCGGCGGCGTCGGCGTCTCCGACGAGGACTTGCTGGCGCAACTGGAGGACGTGGAGTCCGTCGCCGCCGACGCCGACATCGACGTGTTCAGCGGTGTCGAGGCCAACATCGGCGAGGACGGCTCCATCTCCGTGGCCGACGACGTGCTGGCCGAACTCGATATCGTGGTCGCCTCCCCCCACGCGGCGCTGGATGGCGACGGCACCGACCGATTGGTCGCGGCGGCGAGACACCCCGAGGTGGACATAATCGGCCATCCCACAGGGCGGTACCTGAATCGACGCGCTGGACTGGACGTGGACATCGAGCGGCTAGCGAGCGTCGCCGCCGACCACGACACCGCTCTCGAAGTCAACGCCAGCCCCGCCCGGCTGGACTTGGGTGGCTACGCCGTCAAACAGGCAATCGAGGCCGGCGCGGCCGTCGTTATCGACACCGACGCCCACAGCCCCCGGAGCTTCGAGCAGCTCACCTACGGCGTCCACACCGCCCGTCGTGGCTGGGCCGAAGCCGCCGACGTGCTCAACGCCCGCTCGGCCGACGGGATTCGGGAGTTCATCGATGACTGACCGCGAGCCGCTCGCGTTGGACGCGATGCTCGGGAAGTTGGCGACCTACCTCCGAATGTGTGGCTACGACGCCGCCTACGCGCTGGACCGCGACGCCGAGGCCGACGCCGACCTGCTCGCGCTGGCCGAGACGGAGGGCCGACGGCTCGTGACGCGGGACGCAGAACTGGCCCGCGAGGCGGACGACGCCCTCTTGCTGACCGAGCGAGAGATTGACGAGCAACTGCGGGAGCTACTGGCCGCCGGCTTCGAACTCGAACGCTCCGAGGAGCCGGTCCACTGTGGCACCTGCAACGCCCCCGTCGAGCCCGTCGACCGGACGGAGCCGACCCCGGAGTACGCGCCCGACCCCGCCGAGACCGACATCTGGCGCTGTCGGGACTGCGGCCAACACTTCTGGAAAGGCAGTCACTGGGCGGACGTGGCCGACCAGATTCGAGGGCTGTAGTCGTCGATAGAAGGAGGGTGGGAGCTGTTGCCGCCTCTTTCTGGCTGTTCACATCCGAGACGGTCGCCGAGGGACGATAGCAACCGGTACTGAATTGTGCGTTGCCAATGCCCGCTACGGCGACGGAATCTCACCCCCGAAGCGCTTCGACGGGCGGCTCCCACGCGGCGCGATAGGCCGGATAGAGCCCGCCGACGAGCGCGATAAAGACACCGAAGGCGAACGCGCCGAGCGGGACGACGGCGTTGCCCGGCAGCAAAACGGCCCACAGCGGCAGGTCGGTTTGCGTGGCCGTGAGGATGACGGTGACGACGCCGAAGAGTGCGCCGACGGCTCCGCCGACCACGCCCAGCAACGTCGCCTCGACGAGCAGCGTCCGAAGCACCTGCTTTCGGTGGATACCGACCGCCCGCAGGACGCCGATTTCACCGCGGCGCTCGGCAACGGTCATCAACATGACGTTGAAGATGCTGACGCCGGCGACGACCAGCGAGATACCGGCGATGGCCAGTAGGAAGCCGTTGAGGA
>Ga0102936_1000294_pt1 | contig 19640 bp, 18 predicted proteins | sample SalPon2_A_H2O_MG_FD_78502 | JGI IMG/M metagenome (GOLD analysis project Ga0102936, IMG submission 78502) | Salt pond water microbial communities from South San Francisco under conditions of wetland restoration - Salt Pond MetaG R2_A_H2O_MG | ecosystem: Environmental > Aquatic > Non-marine Saline...
CCATAGAGGTTACCGTTCTCGGTCTTGGGGTTAAAGGGATCGGTTATACTCCATTCTCCTTCGGGTTCTACAACATCTAGATGTCCATTGAGGCAAATAGAAGTTCCTCCCGAACCTGTTTCAGCTACTAGATTGTAAACGCCATCTATTTCTTTAATTTCAACTTCTACCCCATGCTCTTCTAGAATTCCTTTCAAGAACTCAAATATTTCAGGATCTTCTACGGGAGAGATTGTTTTGTAGCTTATTAGTTCTTCAGCTATTTTTTCTACTTTCATTTTGTTGCCTCGTAGTCATGATGTGATGCTCTTTCCTTGGTTTTAATTGCGTCTTCAGGCGTTTTAACATTTGCGTATTCCATAAGTTCCTCGTTCACGGTAGGTGTTTCTGGGTCAAGCCAGTGTTCCATATCTTCTCTGTAGGTCTCTGCAAACCATTCAGCAAATATCTCAGATTCCTCGTCATAGTCAGAATGAGGGTCATTCCTAGTCTCAGCGTTAATGTCTTGATACTCTAAAAGGCCACCAAATGAATCAAATTGGCTCATTACCTCTCCAAAGTCATCATACTCTTCGTTTTCAGCAAGTTTCTGAACTACATATGGCGTTTTTTCTTCAAAACCTTCACGAACTCCTTCTTCAAGAACTGGAAGTAGTTCAAATCTGTAAAACTCTCTGAGCGTATCAAATTCACCTAGTGTGGAGTTCTCAGATTCTGATGTCCAATTTGTATCGTATGATGGGATCTTAGTATCTAAACCATTCCTTACGAAATCATTCCTCATCTCTTCGGCGTTTGAAGATGTGACGCCGGCTTCGTAGAACTTTTCCTGTATTTTTTGATACTTATCAACCATTGCTTTCTGTGTTAGCAATGCATGATGGCTTCTATCGCTATGTGTAAAGTTTCTACTCTCTACTATGCCGCCTATTTTTGCAGCTACGTCCGACCGAGACATTGTATTTTGAATGGCCATATATCCGTCCATCAAATCCTCAAACTCGTCTTCGTCCATCTCTGAGTGATCAACTATGACATCAACCATTTCGCCATCTAAAAGCATCTTACCCTTGTATTTTCTTTCTTCTTCAAGTTGCTTGATATTCATCTCCTGTCTCTCTTGATCAAAAAGAACCCATTGGTCACTTTGCTCTCTTTCTTCATCTCTTTCCTGAAGGTATTCAAGAGAATTATTTTCTTCATCAAATACTTCTTCATCTAGTACTTCCTGTGGGTTCTCAAATCTTATTTGGCTTGGATTAACTTCAGGAGCTAGTTTAGCAGGTCTTGACATCTTTACATCAACGAAGTCTTCTACTGCCGACTCTCTTCTTATCTGTGTAAGATCTTCTATACGACCATAATTTTCATTTGTTGGAAGTGCTTGATCAAGTACATCTCCCCATCTTTCTTCAGCCTCTTTTCTAGAAACAGCATTAGATTCTGATACAAAAAGATCATATATCATGTCTCTGCCGGCTTCAACTTCTATCTCGTACTCTCCATCATTCTTACTAAATAAGCCATCAGCTACAAACAACGAGCTTAGTGCAGGAGATATTTCTGGCAGGCTAGCTTTTTCTCCAGCATTAAACATTTCATAGAAGAATTGATCTGTTGAAAGTTCTTCTCCTACAGGAGTTCCATTATTGCCCTGTGTTCCTTTAGGAGCTCCCATTGCATGGAACGCAGCACCATCATTCTGTACAAATCCAAGATATCTGGGTTTAGGTCTCCTGTGGCTTTCATCTGTCTTTGCCTCACCATTTACAAGTTCTTGTCTATTATGAGGTCCATTTACATCAGGAAACATCACTTCAGGTTTTAAACCATATTCGAAAGAACTGTAGCCTTCAGGAAGGTTCCTGTCTCTTATTCTTCTTGGTCTTTCCACAGCCCATAAAAGGTCGCCTGGATTATCTACAGGAGCACTGGCTATTTCTCCTTGATGAGGACTAAAGTCGGTATCTATTTTTGGCTTGAAACCATCTTCCTCTAAGACGAAAGGTGAATCTTGTACTTCTACTCCTATTAATGCCTCTTCGTCCTCTGAAACTGGGACTGTTGTCCTATTTACGTCAACTCTTGCATCTTCGTAAATATTTTGGAATGTCTCTTCTACTTCTTCATTTCCAGCAGCCTGTAAAGTTTCCCTATGATGAAGAGCGTCTTCAATTTCTCCCCCAGTCAATTCGTTAGGATTGTCTCTGAAGTTTTTCTTTATTTTGGAGGCAGTCCTAGTTCTTACACTAGATTCTCTCTGTTCTTTCCTATTTTTAGCTTTCATCTTGATACACCATTTTTCTCATCAGAATGCAGAAACAAGGCAAATTAGTTCTTCTCTGAGGCCCCGCCCGCTTCCACATTCCACCGGATTAGAGGCCTCATTCAAACAGTTAACGAGATAATAATGATAGCAATCAGGCTGATACCACTAACAGCTTCCACAACTGTATCATTTAAATCAGCCTTCTGCATATAATCACGGTTGTCACGTAATAGTTTTAAATGTTCTTTAATTCTCTGGGTTCGAAAAGATAAAGGAAGTTTTTGGAAATCAGCTGACAGGATACTGGTCTGAACCACCTACAACCATGTCTTCATCATCGTATAAGACTTCCCCATCAACACTGACACCTTTTTCTTTTGCCATCATCTCTCCAGGAGTTAATCCATTCCCTACCAATTCATCCATAGTTTCTCTGTAATCTTCAACACTGTAAGCATCCATGGAATCTTCAGTCATCTCTCCAACTCCATCGGAGATAATATCTAATAGACCTGTCTCCATTCCGGTTCCTAACCATGCATCTTGGAGTGTAATGTCTTCTTCCTCGTTGATTGTGTAATTCATTCCAACATTGTCAAGATAATCAGGATCGTTTTCATGGTCTGCATCCATGCCTTTAACTCCTAGACGGAGTCTCTGTGCGTCACTTTCACGGAGACCTAATTCATCTTCCGCAAATTCCTGTATTTCTCTCCATTTTCTAAACGCGCCTACCTGTGTTGCTATGCCAGCATCCCTAAATGGGTTGTTGCACATATCTCTGTACTCAAAGGCAGGCATGTTCGGACGCATGCGCCATGACTCCCATACAGCAGTTGCATCTGCGTTGTAATGTCCTTTTGCTGTTTCTGTGAACTCTTCATCATCCATGTCAGAGAACATTTCTTCATCTTGGTAATCTACTACTACTCTCTTCTTCTCACGATTCCCTTCATCATCTACTACATACACTGTTCCTTCAAATCTTTCGTGTTCTGGGAGCTCATTTGTCTTAATTACATTTCTCCCATCAGGTAAATCCCAGTCCTCATGACCTACACGGATTAAACCAATTTCCTCTTCTCCAAGGAAGGTATCATCAGCAAGAGTATCATAATCTGCCTCTGGATCATAAGTTTCACCTTCTTCTACAACTTTCATTTTTCCAGCTTCTGTAGGCGCAGAGAAAGTCCATTCAGAATCTGCTGGGAAGTCTACTTGATCCTCCATATCCTGTATTTCAGCAAGTTCAGGAGAGTATGCAGCCTTGGAGTTCTCGGTTACATATTCTCCTTCGTCTTTTCCTTTTCCTTTTGAATCATGTTCGTTTTGGAATCCTTGTCCATAAGCCTTGTCTCTTCCGTTTAATGTTTCTATTACTTTTTCGAAATCTTCCCCTTCTGCATCTTTAGCTGATACTCCTTCTGGAAGAACCTTATCTATCACTGGAGATCCTTGGAAAGGTCCATAGATGAGTGGGCTCAAAGCATTCATTCCTATTCTTTCTCCGCCGCCTGAAAAATCTCTAACCCAAGCATCAGGATCTCCTTCATGATCCTCGTATATCTTAGGCCTCATGCTTACCTGTATAGAACCTGTTCCTGCAACCTGCATCACACCATCATAAGTGTCATCAAATGCGAAGTATCTTGGGGCTCCTGAAATCATCTCAGGACCTGGATAGATGCCTGCTTCCGCTTTATCCCAGTCAAAGTCTTCTCCCGAACCTCGAACCATCATAGAGGTAAGGTGGCCTTGTCTTCTGAACACTACGTCATCTTCGGGGTTTGTTTCTGCAGTTACTTCTTCAACTCTATCAAGATTCTCAATTATCTCATCTATACTTCTTACAAGACCGGTTACATCCTCTTTTTCTACTGCTCCAACATCGACGTCGCTTACCCCTGTTTGACCGTTCTCAAATTCTAGTTCAACATTCGCAATTTCGCCATTATCTGCTGTGTTTATCTCATTTATTTCTGATGCGGTATCGTGTTCTGAAATTGCCTCCATGTGCTTCTGGGTGAATTCGGTACTAACTGGTTCTGGTGTCCCACCATTCTCTCTTTCGGCTATGTGCTCTGCCTCAGCACCCATCATGTCTTTTTCTTGGAGGTCTTCATTATCTTCTGACCTCTGTTCATCATGTTCTGGGAATGTTTCAACTACGTCCTCAGCCTGAGACTTACGTATATCATCCCAGTCTACGTTGAATCTTCTCTTATTCTCTTGTTTTCCAGTTTTAGACATTACTGAGCACCTGTCTGAAATGAGTTAGAATTATGGTTTTGAGAACTGAATGATTCAGTGGTTGTAGAAACGGCTTTCTGAGAGTAGAACGCGTCCACCCTTGATTGTTGACTGAGCCATAACGATTGTAGTAGGGTAAAGGCATTTAAACCCTTTCCGAGATATCGTTCTGCTTGAGCTTAACCAGCCACCGGTTCATCTATTTAAAGATAAGAACTCATATCTTTACTTAGAGTATTTGCTTCGCAGATTTTTCTGGGCGTGATAATCATGCAAAACGAGAAAGTACAAACTAAAGATATGGATGAATTTGAAACCGGAACCACAACACTAGGACTTACTACAGATCAAGGAGTTATCCTGGCAGCTGACAAGCGTGCAGCACTGGGAGGAAGACTGGTAAGTAATAAGCACGCACAGAAGATATACAAATTAGATGATAAGATCGGCCTAACTATTGCGGGAAGTGTTGGAGATGCTCAGAAAGTTGTTAGAATGATGAGATCTCAGCTCAATATGAAGAAGCTTGAAACCAGCGAACTATCAATTAAAGGTGCAGGTACACTACTTGCAAACATTTTACATGCTAATAAGATGATGCCTTTCATGAACCAGTTCGTACTTGGAGGTATTGAAGATGGTGAAGGAATTCTTTACAGCCTTGACCCTGCAGGAGGACTAATGCCTCACGCAGACTATACCGCAACAGGTTCTGGAAGCCAGATGGCTTTCGGTGTCCTAGAAGATGGATTTGAAGATGGACTAGACCATGAACAAGGAAAGGAACTTGCGATGAATGCTGTCAAGTCTGCCATGGAAAGGGACACGGCATCAGGAAACGGCATCATGGTTGCAGAGATCACTGAAGATGGCTATAATGTCATCGAAGATCTCGAAGAACAGCACAGCTTGGAGTGAATCTCAAGCACTCCCTTCAAAATTTCTTGAGAAAAACTTTACTTACTATATTTAGTTGATTAAGAGGATTGAATTGAAAAATGGATGACTTAGAAGATGTAAAAAGCCTTTTACCTGCTGATTCTAATGTAAAGGATCTAAAGTATGAGGCTTCAGACGTAGTACTATACACTGGCAGTGAGGATTTCTTTCTTGACAACTCACAGACAGTTAAAGAAATAGTTTCAAAGATTAAGAAAAGAGTTGAAGTAAGGCCAACTCAAAAACTTTCTCACGACCCTGATAAAGCAAAATCAAAGCTTAAAGAGTTACTTGATGATGAAGCAGGGCTTGAAGAAATAATTTTTCAACCAAGCCTTGGAAAAGTTATAATTAGAGCAGAAAAACCTGGAAAAGTTATAGGTAATAACGGAGATGGTCTCCAAGAGATTAGAGAAGAGACACTATGGTCTCCACAGGTTGAAAGGGTACCAGCAATTGATTCCAAAGTAGTTGATAGGGCTCGTGAACTAACTGTAGAGGATCCTGACTTCAGAAAAGACTTTCTACATGAAGTAGGAGAGAAGATCCGATTGAAGAAGTCTGTAGGAGATGAATGGATAAGAGTATCTACACTAGGAAGCTGCAGACAGGTCGGAAGGTCATGCTTCCTACTGCAGACAGAAGAATCAAACGTGCTACTGGACTGCGGTATAAACCCTAGTGCAGAACCAGGGTCGGCTGAAAACTTCCCGTATTTGAATGCTCCAGAACTAGACCTCAGAGATCTGGATGCAGTAATACTAAGCCACGCACACATGGATCACTGTGGAATGATCCCATACCTATACAAAATGGGTTACGATGGTCCACTGTACTGTACAGAACCTACCAGAGACCTGATGATCATGTTAACTCTGGACTACATTGGACTAGCACATTCAGAAAGTGCAAATGCGCCTTATGACTCATCACACATTAAGAAGGCGGTTAAAAGAACAATTACGCCAGAGTTTGGAGAGGTAACAGATATCACTCCAGACATGAGGCTTACATTAAAGAACTCAGGTCACATAATTGGTTCTTCACTTTGCCACATACACGTAGGAGAAGGACTACACAACCTCCTATACACAGGAGATTACAACTACGATAATACTGAGATGCTTCGTGCTGCAGATACTAACTTCCAGCGCGTTGAAACCATGATCACGGAGTCTACATATGGAGGGAAAGATGACGAACAGACACCTAGAGAAGAATCTAATAAGAAATTCCTTTCCAAGATGAAGCAGACACTGAACAAGGGAGGTAAGGTAATCGTACCTGTATTTGCAGTAGGAAGATCACAAGAAATACTAGGATTGCTAGCTGATGAAATGGATAGAGACTACTTTGATTACCCGGTATTTATCGACGGAATGATCCGAGGAGCAAACGCTTTACACACAGCTTACCCAGAATTCCTATCCGAAAAAGTACAGGACAAAGTACACAGAGATAATTCACCTTTCCTAAAAGAAAATATTGAAACTGTTGGGAGTTACAATGAACGTCAAGAAGTATTTGACGAAGGACCATGTGTAATACTGACTACATCAGGAAGCATAACAGGAGGACCGGTAATGTCCTATCTGAAGGAGTTTGCTGACGAACCTGATAACTCACTAATCTTTGTAGGTTACCAGTTTGCAGGTTCATTAGGACGTACAATTCAGAATGGTGCTGACCAAGTTGAGATAGACGGTGAGGGAATAGATGTAAACCTAGATGTTTCAAGTGTCTCAGGTTTCTCCGCTCACAGTGACCGTCAGCAAATAATCAATTACTGCAAGAACCTGAGATCCACGCCTAACAGGATTCTATGTAATCACGGAGAGGAATCAACCTGTTTCAGCTTGGCTTCCACTCTTCATAAGGTTCTACATGTGGATACGTCTGCACCCCAGAATATGGAAGCACTAAGGCTGAACTAAATGGGTTAGGAAATCATCACATATTCTTTCCTTACTTTTTTGTATTTGATCTAATAGGAGCTCCATTTTGGATAGAATCTCTATATTACAGAAATAATCCTTGGTATTGCTTATTTCGGTACTATATATCAGATTGAATATATTTGGTTGTGAAAAATTGTAAAAATGATTCAAGCTAACAATTTTTCTTAAGATATTAAAACCAAAGATGAACTGCAATAGACATTTTGTTTATGCAGGTTGATAAACCATAGAAAATAAATTACATAAAGTAAAACCCTTCGACGTGCTAAGCAGAATTTTAGGTATTTTTGGTGATTGTCAATTTGAGGAATACCTCTCTGAATCAGACAATTTAACTGATGGTAAACTTCAAGAAATTGAAGATTATCAGGGGGAGATAATAGAGAGCGATATTTTGATTACTCTGTTGTGCTGTGTGGAAGGTAAAGAAGGAGGCGACATAACTGGAAATTTTAATACAAAGAAAAGGTTCGATAAGTTTATAGAATTGCTGAATTCTATGGGTTTAAACTGTTACGTTGATTTCAATCCTTCGCTTACGCAAGCAGAAAATATGAAAGGATTAATGGATGAAGAGGAACTTAGAAAGCTTGAGGAAAGGTTTGATAACTCGGAAGTAAGAGCTCATATTTTTATGACTAAAAAAGACGAGTACGACATTGATTTTTTCAGAAAACTGCTTTTCTTTCAAGGTAAAACAGTAAGATATCACAGAATGTACGGAGACTTCCTAGGGTTTCCTGAACAAAATATTGATTGTTTTACTTTCAATCAAAGAAATAAGTTTGCCAAGAAATTACTGAGGTTGTTAGGTTGCGGTGAGCCAGATATGGTCTCTGACTGGGATTTTGCTGAGAGACATGAAGATGAGCTTTCACGTGAGGAATATGAAGATCTTAGAGCCTTTGTCTATTCGATGTATCCAGACGTAGAGGGGTCTCTAAAACATGCTCTCGAGAACGCAAGTGAGAAGAGAAAGTTGCTTGAGCAGAATGGTGTCGATACTAGGAGTTACATAGAACTATTTATGGACTGGTAAATATCTCTTATCGGTAAGAAACTTAATTCACAAAAATAAACTTGGAACTATTATGAACTCTGAGTTCCATCTATCAACACACGAAAGTGAGAAAGTTTCTGAGCTTATAGGAAATCTGAAAAACCTGAAAACTGATGAAACTGTTGATATGGAAACCATTGCAGTAGTTTTGAATGCCGATGGAGTTCATACTGTCCTTAAAGGGGAGTCTGCATCTGAATACTTAAAGGTCTTAGCGGAAGAAGGTGTAAAGTTGAAGGTTTGTAGTAATTCCATAGAAGGTCAGGGTATAGATCAAGAGAAAATTTTGCATAATGTTGAGGTTGTTTCATCAGGAGTTGCCGAGTTAAATAGGCTACAAGAAAAAAGTTTCAATTATATTAAGATTTAATTGCTTGATACAATTTCAATCACATCAAGATGCTCCAGTTCGTGGTCTGAACCTATTTGACGGTTTTCACGACAATCAATTGCGTGTATGAATCCTTCTCCTAGGTCGGAGTGTATTGTGTAGGCGAAGTCTTCTGCGCTAGCCCCTTCATGGACAAGGAAGCAGTCTGGAAGTATGTTTCCGTGTTCGTCTCCAAGTCCATCAGCCCCTCCTGGAAAGATTGCCATGACTCCTAGTTCGTCGAAAAGAGCTGTTTCAAGCGCTTGCTGAACTCCTGTACCACCGTACTCATTCATGAAATCTCTTATTTTTTCCAAGCCGTTCTCTTTCTCATTTGGAAGATCGTCAGAAAGTATTTCGAAGTCTTCGTCACCAGGGTAATAATCCACAACGTCCTGTTCTTCTGCATTCTTCAATGCTTTTTCTGCGTGAGCGGAAGCAGGTACAAAGTCTAGGTGTTCATATTCTGGATCGTTTGTTATTTCGTCCCAGTTTTCTTGTGCCTTCTCAGTATCCATCTTGTTAGCTGCAATAATCATAGGCTTGGTCTTTTTTCTTATTGTACGTGCTAACTGCTTCTTATCTTCATCGTCCCATGTATCAGGGTCCAGTTCAAGGTCTTCTTGTAGTATTAATTGTTTTATTTCGTTTTTGTTTGTCTGGAAGGCGCTCATTTGTTCAGCTAGTTCTTCCTCTAGTTTAACGTCTTGAGGGCCCTTTTTGGATTCAAAACGATCTATTCCTTTTTCCAATACTTCTAGATACCACATGTCCAATTCTTCTTCCAAGAAATCAATGTCCTCTCTTGGATCATGGTTTTCAGTTGGCTCTCCTTCAATATCCGTTTCTCCTGAGAAGTCAACAATATGAATCAGGACATCTGCTTCGTTAAGATCGGTTAAAAATTTATTTCCAAGACCTTTACCCTTGTGTGCTCCAGGAATTAAACCTGCAACATCTACCAGCTTCACTGGTATATGTCTTGTGCCATCGTGACAGAAACCTACTCTTGGATCACAGGACTCGTCAAAGTCTGGTGCTGCACAGTCCACTCGGACGTATGCCTCTCCGACTGATGGATCTATTGTAGTGAAGGGATAGTTTCCTTCGTCTACTGAGTTCATTGTTGCTGCGTTGAAAAAAGTTGATTTCCCTACGCTTGGTTTCCCAACCAGTCCGATTTTATAAGGCATAACTCTAATCAAGTTAAAAATTCTTTTTAACCCAATCGAAATTCTAGCAGAAACTGTTAGGCTTAGATTTGCTTCTAATGTTAAAACTTTCGAATACTTATTACGGGATATGAGGAAATTGAAGCTTCCTGGACGAGACAAGTCCATGCCTAGATTGAATGATCAGGATATTGAACTGATCAGTGAGATCGGGATTAAGGAAGTGAAAAAACAGGCTAGAGATATAGTTGTAGAGAAGCTTCAGGAGCCATGGGAAGACGAAAGGGAAAAAGTACCTAATGCAGGAAACCCTGTCTACAAAGCCATGCATGCCTGCCGTTGTTCGTCTAGAAAGAAACTTTCAATGGCTCATAGAATACCTAAAGAAAAAGAGCTGAGTGAAAAAGACATAGACTCTGTTGTTAACTTGTTGACTAGATGGATTGCAAGAGAATACAATTTCTTCAAGAAAGAAGCTCCGACTAATCAAAAGAAAATTAAGGAGTTCTAATGTATGAGAAGTTAAAATTAATATGAGTCAACAATAATTTCTGATACATGAGTTTGAAAGAGATAGTGTCTGGTTCTAGAGAAAAAATTTCAGAAATTCAAAATGTATTCGAAGGTATCCTCGAGGATGACGAAAGTACACTGATTGAGAAAAAGGATAAGTTGGAAGAGAAAGTGCAAGAATTGCCTGTGTCAGGTAGAGAATGGAAAAATTTCTCAAGTAAGCTTGATATGGAGAAGCATGATTCTGCTGAGGAACTGGCGGAAAATTTCGGCTGGGACAGTGATACGGAATTTGAGGTAGCTAAGATTTATTCAAATATGACTTATTTTGAAGCTGAAATTGCGCTCTCAGAAGCTCAAAAGAGTGTATATGATGCTGGAAATTTCTTGAGAGAACTTGAAGAATACATTGAAGGGGGAGGCAGGGAAGAAGGAAAAATTGCTGAAGAATATAATCGGGCGCGCGAAAAGCTAAATGAAGCAGAAGAAGAATTTAAAGAAGCTGAGAAAGAGTTTGACCGTTCAAGAGCTACAGTAGACTACTTTGGTATCTCAGGGACGCTAGAAGAAGAACTAGCTGAAAAAGAAGAGATAACAGACAAAACCAGAGGAGAAATTAAAAGCGTTATGAAGCATCTAGTGGAAATAAAAGGAAAAATAACTTAGAAATATAAGAAATCTAATTCCCAATGAAGTCTTCTTTCCTTAGATGTTCTAAAACTTCATCCTTATTTAGATTTCCCTCTTCACCAGTCTCCATGTGTTTCATCGTAACTTCATCGTTTTCAAGGTCTCGTTCTCCTATTATCAGAACTCTTTTTGCATTCATGTCGTCGGCGTATCCTAGTTGTGAACCAAATCCTCTTCCAGCAAGATCGGTTTCAACAGATAACCCTTCTGATCTTAAACTGGTTGCATAATCAAGTGCTACGTCTCTCACGGATTCGGATACTGTCAATACATATACATCCGTTTCAACTTCTTTCACAGGGTACCTGTCTTCCTTTTTCAGGAGTTCGATAGTTGTGGAATAACCGAATGCAAATCCTACTGCAGGAACTTCTCGATCACCGAATTCACCTACTAGTTCATCGTAGCGTCCTCCGCCGAATAGAGCTCTTAGTTCTCCTTCTGAATCGAAGGCTTCGAAGACCAGTCCTGTATAGTAAGCAAGCCCACGCACAATTGAAAGGTCGAAATGACACATATCTGCCACGCCGTAGCTTTCAAGTGCTTCTCCTAAACTTTCCATCCTGTCTACTGAGTCTTGAACTTCTTCAGGTGCTTTTTGCCTTAATTCTTCTATATTTTCGAGTATTGGACCTGAAATATCAGTTAACTCGTCTACTTGCTTAGCTTCTTCAGTGCTTAGACCTCTATCTTTAAGGTCTTCTAGAAATTCTTCCTTACTCATTTTTTCTTTGTCATCGATAACCTTCATTGCTGCTTCTGTTTCTTCAATCCCATGAGATTCTAGAATTGATTCAAGTAATTCTCTGTCATTTATCCTGAAATCTACTCTGTCATCCAGATCAAGTTTTTTGTAGATTGTTGCTGCAGCTGCTATAACCTCTGCATCCGCCTCAACACTTTCAATACCAAATATGTCAAAGTCTCCTTGGAGGAATTCACGATCTCTTCCACGAGTAACATCCTCATATCTCCATCTCTTGGATGTGCAGTACCATTTTACCGGTTTCTTGAGGTCCTTTCTTTTTTGGATTAGCCTAGCGCGTGTAGGAGTTTGTTCTGGAACCAATGTGATTTCGTTATCTCCCTTATCAGTAAACGCATACATCTCATCTGTTACAGAGTCTTCTTCTTTTTCTGTCCACAGTTCTTGTCTTTCAATGCTTGGAGGATCAATATGTCGGAAACCAAATTCCTCTGCTGTTTCTCCAACTACATCTTTAAGGTACTTCCAAGTCGTCCAGTCTTCAGGATACCTGTCATAGGTTCCTTTCAAACTCTCAAGATTAATCGTCATTTTTTATCTTCCCCTTGTTGATAGATTCTTTCCTCGACTTTTTCAAGCCTTACCGCTTTAAAACCAAATATTTCAGGGTAGCTTTCTGCAAAAAGCACCGGTACAAAAGACTCCTTTGCCTTAAGAACTTCCTCCTGCGATGTTGCAAATATCTGTCCAGGATTTACTTTTGTGAAGTTCTCAACTTTTGCCTGAAAAGCTTCTGATGGTCTTTCCTCTACAGAGTAAACAGAATATATTTCAGGCGTTGAAATTTGTCCATCTCCTTCGATGACATTGTTGTTAATGAAAAACCTTCTCAATATCTTGTAAGCTTGTTTGACTGATTTCTGTGTGCCTCTTGGACCTGTCTCTACCTCTACCCCTCCATAATGATTGATTCCGCAGCCAGGCGTGTAGCTGATCTCTACAGCTTTTTCAACACCTGTACTTTGAAGAGTATCAATCGTTTTCTTGTCCATCCAAGTAAAGAGAGCGAAAGGAGTTGGGGAAGACTTGGTCTCGTGTAAATCTAAGACCTTAACTTCCTTCAATTCCTCCATCATCTCAGATGCTAATCTTTCCTCATAGCTGTCTGAATCAGAGTCTCCGGGGAAACTTCGGTTCAAATCAGTGTCTATAAACCTTTCACCTTGTTCATAGGCTTTTTCGTTGGCGAAGACGAACTTGACTCCTTTTTTGAATTCAGGTTTTTCATCCAACAGTTTTTCAACTGCTTTTTTACCTGCAGCTTCATTTCCGTGTGTACAATACACGACTGCGACTTCAGGTTTGCCCGGTCCTTTTTCGGTTACTTCCATGTTTTTTCACCTTCTAGTTCTTGGAATAAATAGAGTCTTTCATCACTGCCTTCATTGCCTACAAACTCTACTTCTTGAGTGACTGGATTGTTTTCTTCTCCTTGAAGTAACGTGTTGAACCCCATTCTGCCGTCAAGTCTTAGTTTCCCAGTATTTTGACCACTCCACTGAGTTCTCTGCATAACTCTATCAATACTTTCTTGTTCATCCAGCTCTTGGAGAAGTTTTGACTCGAGCTCTGTGCCAATACCTTTTCTCCGGTAATCAGGGTCTACTCCTATCTCGTCAAGCATGAATGTTCTACCGTCATACATGCCTGGTTCGACATCTTCAATACCAGATGGAAACTTTTCTTGTGGGTCAATTAGCTCATTTGAAGGATCAACTTTGTAACCCCAAGTGAAGCCGGCTAACTCATCATTTGCAGTATCGACAGCTATTAAACCACTATAATCTACTTCCGAGGTCCAATCCAAAAAGTCATCGACGTCTTCGTAGCTCCAATTCTCGTCGTAGGGAGAGTTCTCAGCTGTAAATACTTCCTGAAATGTCTCTATGAGCTCATCTCTATACTCTGGATCATTAAGGGGTCGGGAAGTGTCTTCTTCACCGAAACCGAAGGGAACGTACTCGATATTACTCACTGAGCACCACCTCTAAAACTTCTCCGTCAAAATTGAAGCTCTCAACTTCTCCAAGTTTTGAGATAAACTCCAAGACTTCTTCTTTATCTGAAAATTCTTTTCTTACTACTCTATTCCCGTTTAGAGCTAAAGGTACTTGTTCTCCTTTCTGCAGATTGAGTCGCTTCCTGATACGGGCAGGTATTGTGATTCTGCCTTTAGAATCAAGCTGTGCTGAAAATCTGCATGTGAACTTCGCAGATTTCCTTTGGATATCTGCTCCATTCAACTCCTCTTGTGAGGAGGTGAAAACAGCCACCCTTAGTTGAAGTAGCCTTAGAGTCGGTAGAGTTGGAACTGTTTGGAAGATTTTGACTATTTTTGGAAACTTGTTTTGCTCCCTCTTGTTGAGGGATGATCGTAGTCACCTTTCATTGAATAAATCGCCTTGTATCTTATTCCTTCATTGTTATTTTTAAACTGGTTTGGGAAAGTTGTGGGAACAGTTCAAGACTCTCCTCATCCAAAGCTGTTGTTTTTTATCAGTAACGAGACATAAATCTGGATAAGATGCCTAGAGGAGACACTATCTTAGGTCATGAAGAATATGGAGATCACAGTGAAGAAGTTGAAGCCTATCTAGATGATATTCACGGTAATGTATCCAGGACTTTTGAAGCTGCTCTAACACAACTCCAGGATGAGGAACTGAAGAATCAGGTGAGAGATAGTTATCTTCTTTGCCGTATTGCAGACACTATTGAAGATACCAAGTTATTTGATGGAGAGACAAAAGCCGAACTATTGAGTTCTTATTCTGAGCTATTGGATAGCCAGGTTTCAGGTGAAGCAGGATATCGTGAGGTTGCTGAGTGGGTTAGAACGGTTTCAGATAATCTAGACGATCTACACATTAACGACTTAGATGGGAGTAGAGAAGATGTTGATGGTGCTTATTGGAGTCTAGTAAGAAATGCTCATACAGTCTTCAGCAGTTATGAACAGTTCGATGAAAGCTCAAAGTCAAATATGGGAGAAAGTATAATGGAGATGGCAGAGGGTATGGCAGAGTACGTTGGAAGAAAAGAAGAAGGTATTAGGATCCAGGATGAGGAGGACCTTCATAATTACTGTCATTATGCAGCCGGGACTGTAGGCGATCTACTCACAGATCTTTTTGCAGAAAAATCAGAAGTAGATAAGAGCGTTCTTGAAGAAAATTCTGAGCCTTACGCACAGCTACTACAGAGGATTAATGTTGCAAGAGATCCTGTAGCAGATATCAGGAAAGAAAATGCGATTTTTACTCCAGAGACATTTCTGGACAATTTTGATCATGAAGATTTCAAAAAAGAGATCGAACACGTTATGGAATTAGGTTTGGCTCCATCCAAGAACTCAGAATTGGTTAATTCTGTAGAAAAAGTTTTGGATTCTGCAGAGGAAAGAGCTGAATCAGCTATAGAATATATCACAGAGTTCGACGAATCAGAAAATAAAGGTATCCGAGCTTACCTTGAGACTCCTCTACTGCTTGCTTTGGGAACTGCACATCAAACCGAGCCTGAGGATGCTTTCTCGAAATCTGGTCTGAAGGTAGAGCGTGAAAATGTAATGAAGATACTTGAGAGTGCAGGAAATATATCAGATGAAGAATGGCAAAATAGAGAAGGTTTACTGGATGAAATTCTAGAAAACTAAAGCAGACTATTCTTCGACTCTCTACTTTCTTCTCTGCTTCTGAAGATGCTCAGGTATCTCCTCACCAGATGATGATATCTTCATCTCCAATACCTTTGAAAAAGGATAAAACAAGTTTTCGTTATTTTCGTTTCTTATCCAGACTCCCTCATCCCTCACATCAATGAATACAATGTACTCATAAGTTGAATTGAAAGTCTCTTGAGCACCATCAGGCAGTTCAACTGTAACCTCTACAATCCTATCAAAAGAAACATAATCTGGAACATCTTGCATACAAAACTTGTTTGGTATTGAAAGCTGAAAAACTTGACTATTATAGGGTATTTTGATTGAATTGGCTCGAGCCCGTAGGGATTTGAACCCTAGACCTAGCGGTCCGAAGCCGCTCGCTCTGTCCAAGCTGAGCTACGGGCCCTCTAATTAACTTCTAAGTTAAGAACCCTTAAATAAACAGTTCGAATAAATCAAATTATTCTAAGATAATCAAGTGAACTACCCGCTACCATCTCTCCGCTTTACGCTTCGAGGTGGAAGGGGCTTCCTGTTTCAACGACACAACTTGCAGACACATCACAGAACTGAATCTGTTCTTTGTGTTCCGTAGAGGTTGCAGTCTCCGCAGGCGTATCTTCGGCAAGTCCCTTGCCTAAAATGTTTTTAGCAGCTTTATAGTCTCTGTCCGTCTTATAACCACAGGACGGACAACTATGTTCTCGCTGCCACAGGTTTTTATCCGTCTTAACTCCGCACTGGGAACATTCCTTACTGGTATCCTTCGGGTCAACCAAGACTACTTCTGTATTGGCACTCTCAGCCTTATACAGTAGTAGTTCGATGAATGTTCTCCAACTGGAATCAGCAGTATTCTTACTGTTCATTTCACCTTGAACCATTTCACTAATGTTCAAGTCTTCCAATACTATCTTATCGTAGTTTTGGACATAGGCATTGGAAAGTTTGTGCAGAAAGTCCATACGCCTATTCTTCACCCGTTTGTGAAGCGTAGCCACTCGCTTCCGCTGCTTCTCATAGTTATTACTGCCTTTTTCTTTCCTCGACAGGTTTCTCTGCTCTTTCTTTAGCCGTTTTTCGGCTTTTTCTACATTTTTCGGATGTTCTATCCTGTTGCCTTCACTGTCTACTATGAATTTTTGGATGCCTAAGTCGATTCCTACTGCTTCAACATTTTCTGATTCAGTAGGTTCTGTTTCAAGTTCTTCTTGTTCTGTCTGGAATATAGCATACCAGTCGCCAGCACTATCCGTCTTGATTATTACGCCTTTGACCTCTCCTTCTATTTCTCGGTGTAATCGAATCGGCATTCTACCTATTTTCGACAGGTTTAGTTGGTCTAAACGGTTGTCTGCCTTTTTCAGTTTGAATCCTGACTGATTGTATTCTATGGTCTTGAACCATCCTTCTCCTTTGTAACGCAGGCTTCCGACCTTGTATCCGTTCTTCTTTTTCTTAGATAGAGAATTGAAATTATCGTAGAGTTGTTTCAACACCATTTGCAGGACTTTACTGTGAACTTCTTGAAGTTCTTCCCATTCCTTTTTGAGTTCTGGAAGCTGCCTCTGAAGTTCATAGCGAGAAGGGATTTCCTCTGCCTCGTTCAGTTCTTCAAGGAAGTAATTATAAACCTGCCTACATAGGTCAAGATGCTTCTCTAACTCTTTCTTATCCTGTTCTGAAGGATAGAGACGGTATTTGTAGCTTCTATTCAAGTATCTCCACTTCTTCGTTTGCTCTTCTGCATCCTTGACAGTAGTCTTGAGTATTGGATACAGGTTTAGAACAGTAAGGCATATCGCAGGTAAAACTTCCTTGCATCATTCTTCTCCTTGATTCTCTACATATTCTTTGAGTTGGTCAAGCGTTACTTCGCCAGTAGTAATCAGACAATAGCTATCGCTCCAGAACACATCTTCCCACAGCTTGTCGGAAATATCGAATCTGTGTCTGATAGCTTTGCTTGTCCCTGTTTTCAGTGCGTTGATGAACTTGACCAAATCAGTAGTAGGTTTTGAGGAGAACAGTATGTGGATATGGTCTTGGTCTACTTCTTGATTAGTGATTTCCACACCGTAGTTTTCACTGATATTTTTGGTTCGACTCTTCAGTTCATCCACTATTTCACTGTTATCGAATATTTCTCGCCTATACTTTACTACCAGTATAAGATGGTAGTTCAGGCTGTAAACCGAGTGTGATGAACTATCCAAGTCATAATCCATACTGTTATTCTCTCTACAACTTTTTTATTGGTTCGGGTGATTATCCCCAACCTAAAATCAAAGATTTGAGGAAGGGGACTTCTCACCTAAAAGTTAAAAATTGAAGAAAGACTAAGGTTGATGGAATTGATTTTTCTCTATGGAAGAGACTCTAAAGGACTTTGATGTGAAATAAGATAATCCATGATTTAGATTGATCGGATCTGTCTTTACTGGTAGACTTCTTGATCAACGACCTTGTTTTGATTTACTTCTATTTGTTTGATTTTAATTAATGATCTTGTGGCAAGACATAGGCTTTCAAATTTGTATCGGACTAATGTATTTTTATGGACAGTATATCAGTTTTAATTCGACGTGAAGACAAGTTCTTTTTTACAAGAGAAAACGATAATGAAGATTACTCACCGATTTCAAGTGAGTTAGAAAGAGGTAATACACTTCGTGAATCACTTAGAGAAAATATTAGAGAGAATACAGGTGTAGAGATTGAGATTGAAGATAAACTCAATCGTATAGAAGACTCTGAAGATAGGATGCATTGGTATCTTGCTGAAGAAGTAAGTGCTTCAGAGGAAAACCCCGATCCAGATGAAATTAAATCTGAGGATGGTCAATGGTTAAGTCTAGATGAAAAAGAAAAGATAGATGATAATACTGTGGAGTTCATTGAAAATCACAGAGATAAGATTATAGATAATTAGGTGTTTTTCAGGGCCTCGATTAGAATGCAGGTCTATACATCTTCTCCATCATTTTTTCATAATCCAATAAACCAACCTTTCAGGCCTCTTTTTATTTCATTTTTGACCTCCTTACTGTTTTAAAGAGTTGATGGTTGGATAGATGTTCATGAGCGAAGAGTTCTCCTTTGAAAGATACGATACTGATGATTTATCCATCAATGAGTACATGATTTACTTTGTAGGTTTAGGAGAGGGTAAAAAGAAGAGTCTTAGTGTTGAAGAACTCGTAGAAAAGGTGCCAAGAAACACTCAAAACGTTGCACAAGAACTGGAAAAGTTGGAAAAGGATGGTTATCTAGAAAGTAATGAAAAAGGAAGTTACATCATTGAGAGTAAAGGTTTCAACGATATTCTAGAAGATACCAGATTCAAAACTGTAAATCATGACGTATCAGAGGATGGCAAGTATTTTTGGTTGGGCGATAAAGGATTAGCTTATGTTGAGTCAAGAGATTTGGAGAAACTTAGGCCAAGTATACAATATGCATTTGAATCTGAGTAGGCCCATTATCTTATTATTTGGGCTTGATCAATCAGTAATTGATGACTAGGAACGTATCATATTTCTCGATGGAGATAGGGATTAAACCTGACATAAAGACCTATAGTGGCGGACTAGGAGTTCTAGCTGGAGATACGTTAAAAGCAGCTGCAGATCATGGCCTTAATTTTACAGCGGTAACCTTGATGTACAGAAAAGGATACTTTAAACAAATAGTAAAAGATGGAAAACAAACTGAGCAACCCCAAAACTGGGATTATTTTGAGAAACTGGAGGATACAGGTGTAAAAACAAATGTAGAAATAGAAGGTAGAGAAGTCAGTATCAAGGCCTGGAGATATACCTATGAAGGTGAAAATGGTGAAGTAGATATCTACTTCTTAGATACCAGTTTGGATGAAAACAGTGAGGAGGACAAAAAGTTGACAGAAAGGCTATACATGGGCGGCCAGAAGCAGAGGCTTGCTCAGGAAATAATACTGGGGGTTGGCGGAGCCAGAATGCTCACAC
>Ga0102936_1000295_pt1 | contig 19634 bp, 25 predicted proteins | sample SalPon2_A_H2O_MG_FD_78502 | JGI IMG/M metagenome (GOLD analysis project Ga0102936, IMG submission 78502) | Salt pond water microbial communities from South San Francisco under conditions of wetland restoration - Salt Pond MetaG R2_A_H2O_MG | ecosystem: Environmental > Aquatic > Non-marine Saline...
CGGACGAGGTCGGTGTAGCGTCCGGTTCGTCGGGAGCCGTACAGCCCGCCGTTGGAAGGGCAGCGAGCGCGAGTGCCGAGAGGACCGTTCGACGGCGCATATCGGGCGTTCCGCAAAGTCGGGTAAGTGTCTTGTGTCAGTCGGCGTTGCCCTGCCGGACTTTCACGGCCATCCCCGTCTCGAAGTCGGCCATCCCCGGGCCGGGCAGTTCCGCCCGGCCGACCGCGAGCAGGTCGCCGTCCTCGTGGACGACCAGCACTTCGTCACCGGGCCGGAGCTCGGGGTCGGCTCGCTGGACGAACTTGGCGAACGTGTTACGCCCCTCGCGGACGAACGGTTCGCTCTCGTCGCCCACGACGACGCGGTGTCGCGGCGCCTCGAAGGCGTCTCGCAGTCGCCGGCCGCCGGCCAGTCCGAGCACGAAGCGACCGTCGGTGGCGTAGGTGGCCACGCGACCCTCGTCGGCGTGGACCTGTCGCGGTCGGCCGGAACTGGTGTGTGTTATCTCCACCGCCGACCGCGAGGGAAAAAGCGCGCTGCCCCCGTCGCGGCCGAACTGGTAGTCCGCGGCCCGACACAGGCCTCGGTACTCGCTGTCGCTCATTACCGACGCTGGCGGCCCGGCGGATAACCCGCTTTCGGTCCGTCGCGGTGCCGTGCAACGTTGCCGACGACTCGGCCAAGTAACGACGTGTTTGTCACTACCTATCACGGCTTTATCGGGCGGTTTCGGGTGAATTTATACTGGATGGGTAGCTAGTAAGAGGTACAATGGCTACAGACACGCGAAAGGTGGCAGTCGGGGCGGTGTTGCTGCTCGTCAGTACGGTACTCATTCTCGTGGCCGGTCCGATAAACGTCGGGATTCCGGGTGTGGTCGCTGGCCTCGCGTCGCTCGGACTGGCCGCTGGCGCGCTGCTGGTCGGCACCTCCGAAGACGGCCGTCCGGTCTAAAGCAGGAACGTCTCGGTGTCCTCGCTCAGGTCGACGAAGCCGTCGACGGCGGATTTCAGGTCCGCAGAGGAGGACTCTTCGAACCCCATCGCTTCGATGCGACAGCCTTCGTGACGGACGTACCGACAGACCCGAGCGAAGTCGCCGTCGCCGGTACAGAGGACGATTGCGTCGTTGTGTTTCGCGAGTGTCACCGCGTCGAGGCTCATCCCCACGTCCCAGTCTGCTTTCTGTGAGCCGTCCTCGAACGTCTTGATATCCTTGATTCGCGTCTCGAAACCGATGTCGGTCAACGCCTCGAAGAACGACTCCTCTTCCGGGGAGTCCGCACGGATGACATAGGCGATAGCGCGTGTGAGTTCGCGGCCGTCGACGGCCGCAGCGAGCAGTTCCGAGTAATCGATGTTCCGCGAGTAGAGACTCCGGGCCGTGTGATAGAGGTTCTGCGCGTCGGCCAGTACGGCCACGCGCTGTCCCGGATGTGATACGGTCATAGCTGCCTTTCGCCCCCCGCACGGGATATGTTTTCGGGGTTTGTCGGTCGCGTGTCTGTCTCATCGTCGAGTTCAAAGCCACAAACGCAGTCCGCCGGAGAACACAAACGATAAGTTCCCGACGAACGCTGTCTCGGACATGCGACGACGCGTCGCTGCGCTCACCGACCGCGTACGCTCCACGGAGCGCGTCGTCTCGAAGCCCAAACGCAAACCGCCTTTCTGATGGCTCGCGGCGGGCGTAGCGCCCCCGTCCCGGGTCGCTTTCCCGGGTATCGACGGACCGTACCACCTATCCCACAGCGACACCACACAACACAGCAATGACAACACTAGACTTCCACGGCGTCTACCCCGCGATGTGTACGCCGTTCAACGACGACGACGAGCGCAGTATCGACTTCGAAACACTCCGACGAGACGCCCAGCGGCTCGAAGCCGCCGGCGTCGACGGTCTCGTTCCGGTCGGCTCTACGGGCGAGTCCGCGACGATGACCCACGACGAACACATCGAGGTGGTCGAGGCGGTCATCGACGCTGTCGACGACGTGCCGGTCATCGCCGGCACGGGGTCGAACAACACCCGCGAGGCGCTCTCTCTCTCCCAGCGAGCGGCCGACGCCGGTGCTGACGCCCTCCTTCTCATCTCGCCGTACTACAACAAGCCCGAGCAGCAGGGGTTCGTCGACCACTACGAGGCCATCGCAGACGCCGTCGACTGTCCCCAAATCGTCTACAACGTCCCCTCGCGCACGGGACAGAACATCGAACCGGACACTGCCGTCGAACTGGCGAGTCACCCGAATATCGCGGCGTACAAGGCCGCAAGCGGCGACATGAACCAAATCTCGGAGATAATCGAGCACACTCGCGACGAGGACTTTGCGGTACTGTCGGGTGACGACGGCATGACCCTGCCGATGCTCTCGGTGGGTGCGGCCGGGTGTATCTCCGTGGCCGCCAACATCGAACCCGAACGCACCTGCGCGATGGTCGGGGCTGGACTCGCCGGCGACTTCGAGCGCGCACGGGCGCTCCACCACGAACTCGGCGACCTCTTTCGCGCACTGTTTATCCAGACCAACCCCATCCCGGTCAAGGAGGCCATGCGTATCCGCGGGTACGGCCCCGCGCACCTTCGCTCGCCGCTGACGCGCCTCTCGGATTCGCATCTGGACCACCTACGCGACGTGCTTGTGGCGCTCGAACAGGAGGAGTTAGCGGACGCCTACGCGGAGGTCGAGCGATGACGCGGGTCGCCGTCAACGGCGCGGCGGGACGGATGGGACAGACGGTTATCGAGACGGCCGCCGACCGCGACGACGTGGAAGTCGTCGTTGGCTTCGACGTCGAACCCGGGGAGGTGGACGGTGTGCCGGTCGTGGCCGACGACGTGGCCGACGCGCTCTCGGCGTACGACGCGGAGGTGGTCGTCGACTTCTCGGTTCCCGAATCGACGCTCCCGCTTACCGAGGCGTGTGTCGAAACCGGGACTGGCCTCATCATCGGCACGACGGGGTTCGACGAGGACGGACTGGCGACGCTGGACGAGGTCAGCGAGTCCGTCCCGTTGTTGAAAGCGACGAACTTCTCGCGGGGCATTCAGGTGCTCCAGCGCACGGTCCGAGAGGCGGTCCGGGCGCTTGACGACTACGACCTCGAACTGATGGAGAGCCACCACAACGGGAAGGTCGACGCGCCGTCGGGTACTGCTAAGACCCTACTGGAGGTCGTCCAGTCCGAGCGTGCGGTGGACCCGGTCTACGGCCGCGAGGGCCACGCTCCACGCAACGACGACGAAATCGGCGTGTTCGCCCGTCGTGCGGGAGATATCCGCGGCGAGCACGAACTCATCCTCGCGGGCAACGACGAGGTGTTGTCGCTCTCGCATCACGCCGAGGACCGCGCCGTCTTCGCCGCCGGGGCGCTCGACGCCGCCGCGTGGCTCGCCGGACGGGACGCCGGCAGCTACGAGTTCGGGACGGTCGTGGACGCATAGCGAGGGTCCAAACGGAGAGGGACCCGCGGTCCCTCACGCAGTCGAGCGCTTCGCGCCCGACAACAACGAGTGGCCTCGAAAGCGAGTGTCGGATACCCGCCGATGGGTCCTCTACCATCCTTATACAATCTTCTCAATATAACGCACAGCCTTATACGCACTCGTCGCCCAGCTGCGGCTATGACGACAACACGACGTACGCAACTGCCAGCCTCGCGATGCCCGCACTGTGCCGGTGAGTTTACACCGTCCGGTACTGTGACACACTGTCTCGACTGTGGTTACATCCCCGGACAGGGCGCGGACTGAGAACGACTCCTTCTGCTGTGTGGAATCCAGTGGCGCTATACCGTTGGAGTCGGTAGCGGCGGCCACATGCAAGACCTCGAACGCAACATCGCTGACCTCTGGACAGCCTACGAAGACGGCGCGACCGTCGAGGACATCGAACCGCCGCAACTGGACACGCTCGACGACTTTCTGACAGCACTAGAGAACGGTGAGATTCGGGCCGCCGAACCGGACGGCGGCGAGTGGGTGGTCAACGAGTGGGTCAAGTACGGTATCCTCCTCAATTTCGCGTTCCGCGAGACCTACCCCCGTGAGTACGGCGGCGTCGAGTACCACGACGTGCTCCCGTTGCGCGACACCGGCGACCTCGGCGAACGCGGCACCCGCAACACGCCCGACGGCACGACTATCCGCCGGGGCGCGTATCTGGGCGAGGACTGCATCATGATGTCGCCCTCCTTCGTCAACATCGGGGCTCACGTCGGGGACGGCACACTCATCGACTCCTGTGACACTGTCGGCTCCTGTGCCCAAATCGGTGAGAACGTCAAACTCGGTGCGAACACGCTCGTCGGCGGTGTGCTCGAACCCGTCGAGAGCACCCCGGTCATTATCGAAGACGACGTGTCGCTGGGCGCTGGCTGTCGTGTCACCTCCGGCTTCCTCGTCGGCGAGGGCAGCATTGTCGGTGAGAACACCCTGCTCACGCCGCGCATCCCGGTCTACGACCTCGTCGAGGAGGAAGTCATCTACGGCGAACTCCCGCCCGAACGCCGGGCGTTCCAGCGCTTCGTGGACTCGTCGGTGGGCGACCACGACCTCATCCCCGGCGGCGCGTACAAGCCCGCGGTCGTCGCCACCCACGTCGAAACGGAGACGCTTGAAGCGACCGAGCGCGAAGACGCGCTTCGAGAGTAACACCGCCTCGGCGGCGTCGGCTCAGTGCCGAGGCGGGCCGAGCGGACGACGTACGCACGCGAACGAACTGAGCCCCCAATTCGAGAAGACCCGGCGCTCTCTCGGGCGACAACGAGCTCTCGGACCCGAGCGCATCGGGGCGCTATAGCTGTAACGACCCGCCGCAGCGCACTGGTACGTAACGCCGACTAGCCGTCCTTTCGCAAGCTTTTCACTCGGACCTCTGCTGTGCTCAGGTAGTGAGTCGTCTCAGTCAGCCGCTCGTGCAGGTCGGCGGGGCCGCATTGTTGACTGTCGGCTGGGTCACAGTCAGCCTGCTCGGTCTCCACTTCGACACCGTCGCCACCGTCGCAATCAGTGGGCTGGCGGTGCTGGGCGCGTCGTTCCTGCTGGCGGCGACCGGCTGGGCCTTCTTCGTCCCGTTGGGCGACGGTATCGGCGTCCTCGACACCGTGTTGCTCGTTGGACTGTACGTCGCCTACATCGGCCTCGTACTCAAATCGGGCGTCGAACAGTCCGACCACACCGTCGGCGTCCCGAAGTACTTTCAGGCGTGGTCTCTGCCGTGGCGGCCACTCGTCGTCCTCGCGCTCTTTGGCTATTCGGGTACGATGATATTCACCGCCGGCGAGCCGTTCGCCCACGGGCTGGCGGAAATCGGGCTCACCCTCGGTATCCCCTCCTTTTTCATGATTCAGTGGATTGCGCCGCTGGCAAGCGAGTCGCCGGAACTCGTCGTCGTCGCCGTCCTCGTCAACAAGGCCCGGTCGACGGCGGGGTTCAACGCGCTCATCTCCTCGAAACTGAACCAGTGGACGCTGCTCATCGGGACCATCGCCGTCATCTACTCCATCGCACTCGGCAGCGTCGGCACGCTGCCGTTCGACGCCCGCCAAGACGCCGAGATATGGATTACCGCCGGGCAGTCGCTGTTCGCGCTCGCGCTGCTCTGTAACTTCGAAATCTCGATTCGGGAGGCCGTTGTCCTGTTCGTCCTCTTCATCTCGCAGGTGCTCGTCGAGTTCGCGCTCATCCGCGAGTACGTCGTCCTGCCGATTACCAGTCAGGAACTGCTGTACGGCTACACGGCGCTGTATCTCGTCCTCGCCGTCGGCATCCTCGCCGCCCGGCGACGGTCCCTGCTCGACCTGCTCGGGCTGGCCGGCGATGCCGTCCGAACCGCAGTTGGCCGTGAGCCGGTCCACGAGGAGATGGTCGACTGATGCTCGCTATCGTCGTCTCCCGGGCCGACGAAGCCAGCGTACACATCGGCGAGCAGCTGCGTGATATCGCGGATTGGGCCGAGACGAACGACGAGAACCGTCCCGACAGCGAGGGCGGTGGAACCGTCTACCGAACCGATGGAGCCGAACTGCGGGCGTTCGACTCGCTGCATCTCGATATCGAGCGTGCCGCCGACGCCTTTTCCCACCCCGACCTACTGGTGTTCGCGTCCCGACACGCGGGCGACACGGGCGAACTGCTGACCGCCCACCACACCGGGAACTTCGGCGCGGCGGAATACGGCGGGGAGTCGGGGCGGTTCGCCCGGGCGTGTCCCAACGCCCACCGCGAAGTCGTCGCACGGCTGAGCGAACACGCTCCCGAGCCCTACGAAGTGGGCATGGAGTGTACGCACCACGGGCCGACCGACGTGGGCGTCCCGTCGATGTTCGTCGAAGTTGGCAGCGCCGAACCACAGTGGCGCGACCCCGCGGCTGCTGAGGCCGTCGCCCGGGCCATCCTCGACATCCGCAGTGTGGCAGCCGACACACGGACAGAAAACGGCCACCGTCGCCACCTCGTCGGCGTCGGCGGCGGCCACTACACCCCACGCTTCGAACGCGTGGTTCGGGAGACCGACTGGGCAGTGGGCCACATCGCGGCCGACTGGTGTCTCGACGCACTCGACGAGAGCGGCGCGGACCGCGAGACGGTGCTCGACCGGTCGTTCGCGGCCAGCAACGCCGACTACGCGTTGCTTACAGACGACCGCCCGGAACTCGCGGCGACCATCGAGGAACTGGGCTATCGCGTCGTCGACGAGACGTTCGTCCGGGAGACGACAGGCGTCCCGCTGAGCGTTGTCCAAGCGGTCGAGGACGCGGTGGCCACGGTCGACGATGGCCTCCGCTTTGGCGAGCCGGCGACCGCCGAAATCACGTCGCGGCGCGTCGTCGACGTGCCCGAAGAACTCCTGTCCGAGGCCACGGGTATCGACGCCGACGCCGTCCGCTCGTGGTTCGGAGCCAACGCCCTCGCGTTCGGCACCGAACAGAGCGGCACCGTCGTCACCGGACCGGTCGTGCTGGCCGAGACGACGCCCCGGTCGGCCGTCGTCTCGGCGCTTGCGGACGTGCTCCGGGAGCGCTACGACAGCGTCGAGCGCGACGGGGCGGAACTGCACGCCCACGAACGGCGGTTCGACCCCGAACTCGCGCGCGCGGCCGGCGTGCCCGAGGGCCCGAAGTTTGGCCGGCTTTCGGCGGGCCAGTCGGTCGCGGTCGACGGCGAAGAGATTCCGCCCGAAACCGTCCGTAGCGAGCGCTTCCGTCGGTTTCAGCTGTAGGAAGTCGGCCGCGGCTGCGTCAGCCGCCCGTCAGACACAGGGGGAAAACTAATGAGTGTCCGTCCGGAATGGGGATTTAAATATGGATTCGATTATCGACGATGCCATCGACGAGGCCGAGGCGGAGGACGCCGCCGCCGACCCAGTCGACACCGGCACCGATAGCGGCCCCACGCGGGACGACGTGTCCACCTCGGGCACGATGACAGACGACGAACTCGCGAGCGTCGTCAAGGACTTGGAGACGAAGATAACCGTCGTCGGCTGTGGGGGTGCCGGAGGGAACACCGTCACGCGGATGATGGAAGAGGGTATCCACGGCGCGAAGTTGGTCGCCGCCAACACGGACGCCCAACACCTCGCGGACGAAGTCGCTGCCGACACGAAGATTCTCATCGGCCGAAAACGCACCGGTGGTCGCGGTGCGGGCTCGGTCCCCAAAATCGGAGAGGAAGCCGCCCAAGAGGACATCGAGGACATCCAGCAGTCCATCGATGGGTCGGATATGGTCTTCGTCACTGCTGGCCTCGGTGGTGGCACCGGCACGGGTGCCGCCCCGGTCGTCGCCCAAGCCGCCCAAGAGGAGGGCGCACTCACCATCTCAATCGTCACGATTCCATTCACTGCGGAGGGCGAGCGCCGTCGCGCAAACGCTGACGCCGGCCTCGAACGACTACGCTCTGTATCAGACACCGTCATCGTCGTCCCGAACGACCGCCTGCTGGATTACGCTCCGAGCATGCCGCTGCAGGACGCCTTCAAAATCTGTGACCGCGTGCTGATGCGCTCGGTCAAGGGCATGACGGAACTCATCACCAAGCCCGGTCTGGTCAACGTGGACTTCGCCGACGTCCGCACCATCATGGAGAACGGCGGCGTCGCCATGATAGGTTTGGGTGAGTCAGATTCGGAGAACAAAGCCCAAGACTCCATCCGCTCGGCGCTGCGTTCGCCCCTTCTCGACGTGGAGTTCGACGGCGCGAACAGCGCCCTCGTCAACGTCGTCGGCGGCCCGGACATGTCTATCGAGGAAGCCGAGGGCGTCGTCGAGGAGATTTACGACCGCATCGACCCCGACGCTCGCATCATCTGGGGTGCCTCGGTCAACAACGACTTCGAAGGCAAGATGGAGACGATGATAGTCGTGACGGGCGTCGAGAGCCCCCAAATCTACGGCCAGAGCGAGGCCGAACAGGAGCGGGCGGCTACGCAGGTGGGCGAAGATATCGACTACGTGGACTAGTAGTACCCGTCTCTGAACGCTTCTTTACAGACCCTCAGCGTGTCTGACTGCTGGGTGAGTCTCGTTAAAAAGCCCCGCCCGCTGAGCTTGGTCGACCAGCCGATACGGGGCAGGACTTTCTGGCGGTTCGCGTCCACAGTTCCGCTGCCAAAGCGGATAGCGAGTCTTCGCGACCGCCGACCACAATATAGAAAAGCCACCGGTGGATAGCCCACAGTATGGACGTTCCGTACGACCTCACCTCCTACGTTCGCGTGCTCAAGCTAGCGAGTACGCCGGACTGGGAGGAGTTCTCTCAAATTGCAAAGATTGCCGGTGCCGGTATCCTGCTCGTGGGACTCATCGGTTTCATTATCTTCGCCCTGATGGCGTTCATACCGGGCAGCAAGCCGGTGTAAGCAGATGGGAATCTACGCAGTCAAAACCACGGCTAGTCAGGAACGCACCGTCGCGGACATGATAATCAACCGTGAAGAGCCGGATATCCACGCGGCGTTGGCCCCGGATTCGCTGACCAGTTACGTGATGGTCGAGGCCGACGACGCCGCGGTCTTCGAACGCATCTTAGACGAGATACCCCACGCCAACGGCATCGTCCAAGGCGAGTCCTCGATGTCCGAAGTCGAGCACTTCCTGTCGCCGAAACCCGACGTGGAGGGTATCGCGGAGGGCGACATCGTCGAACTCATCGCCGGCCCGTTCAAGGGCGAGAAGGCGCAGGTCCAGCGCATCGACGAGGGGAAAGACCAAGTGACGGTCGAACTGTACGAGGCGACGGTGCCGATTCCGGTGACGGTGCGTGGCGACCAGATTCGGGTGCTGGACAGCGAAGAGCGCTAGAAGCGCCTCCGGCGGCTTCGCCGCCGCTTCACGGAACCGAACGGAGTGAGGTTCCGCCTTTTTCGCCCACGTTTTTCGAGGAGCCGTCCCGCAGCGAACGAAGTGAGCGAGGAACGGCGACGCGGAAAAAGGTGGAGGCGACGGTGCCGATTCCGGTGACGGTGCGTGGCGACCAGATTCGGGTGCTGGACAGCGAAGAGCGCTAGAAGCGCCTCCGGCGGCTTCGTCGCTGTCACTCAAACGCCGATTTGACCGTTCCTCGCTTTTAGGTCGGTGTCGGCTGACCTCCGAGCTAGACGATGGTAGCGATACGGACGCGTGAACTGACGAAGCGGTTCGGTGACGACACCGTCGCCGTCGACGACCTGATGCTCAGTATCGACGAGGGGGAGGCCTTCAGCTTTCTCGGCCCGAACGGAGCGGGGAAGTCGACGACTATCAACCTCCTGCTGGATTTTATCTGACCGACCGAGGGCAGCGTCGAGGTGCTCGGCATGGACGCCCAGCAACGCCCGTCGGCAATCAGAGAGCGCGTCGGCGTCCTGCCCGAGGGGTACGGCTTCGACGACCCGCTGACCGGCCGGGAGTATCTGGCGTGGACCATCTCGACGAAAGAAGCCGACGACGACCCCGACGAACTGCTCGAACTGGTGGGGGTGGCCGACGACAGCGAGCGGATGGCCGGCGATTACTCGAAGGGGATGCAACGGCGCCTCGCCTTCGCCATCGCGCTGGCGGCCGACCCCGACCTAATCGTTCTGGACGAGCCCTCGACGGGGTTGGACCCCAACGGCATCCGGCAGATGCGGGAGGTGGTCCGCGAGCGGGCCGACGAGGGGACGACGGTGTTCTTCTCCAGCCATATCCTCTCGGAGGTCGAGGCGGTCTGTGACCGCGTCGGCGTGATGAACGCGGGCGAACTGGTCGCCGTCGACACCATCGACGGCTTGCGCGGGAATGCGGGCGGCCACGCCACAGGACTACGAGCAGCGGCGGGCGCTGACCAGCATCGTCGTCGAGCGGCCGCCGGACGCGGACCTCCCGCCGGCGGACGAACCCATCGAGATGGCCGAGTACGAGGCCGAGGAGCGCGAGTCGTCGGTGAACCAGTCCGAAATCGAGCGCCAGCAACGACAGACTGCCCGTTACGACGTAGTAGAGGTGACTCGCGGGACGCCGCCACTGACGGCGTCGAGTACCCTCCTGCGACTGGGGGCGATTGCCTTCGGCGTGGTGGCCGTCGGCATCGGTGGCTATCTGCGGGCGTCGCCGCGGCGGAACGGCGAGTGAGCGAGGAGACGACTCAGCCTTCGAGTCGCTCGATGACTTCGTTCATGTCGGCGGCCGCTTCGACGGACTCTTTGATGTTCTCGCGGCGACGGACCTCCGCGGCGGAGGCGTCGTAGGCGCGGACGTACTCCGCTCTGGAGTGTTCGTCGAAGGCGTGTTTGATTGCGAAGTAGCCGTCGGGGACGACGGTGCCACACACCTGACAGGTGATGCGTTCGTGGACCTGTGACTGATGGACGATGAGGTCCTCGACCCGGTCGAACTGTTCGTCGTCGCCCTCGATAGCACACTCCCAGCGTGACATTGCTGTGTGGCAGGCTACCCACAAATAAAAGCGTTCGCCACGAGACACGTGGCGAATAGAAACCCATAATGGGCACACAGAGAAACTCCGAGGCGTGACGAGTCAGGGGTTCACCGTCGACCTGCACGTGAAAGTACTCGACGAGCGGGTCGTCGAACGAGCGAAGGCGCGAGGGGTGGACGCGCTGGTGTACGCACCACACTTCACCCGTCTATCCGATATCCGCGAACGCGCCCGGTCGTTCTCCGACGACGAACTGACGATTTATCCCGGCCGGGAACTGTTCACTGGCACGTGGCAACAGCGCCGGCACGTCCTCGCCGTGGGCCTCGACGAGCAGGTTCCGGACTTTCTGACCTTGGACGGGACGATGGCCGAACTCCGCCGACAGGACGCCGCCGTGTTGGTTCCCCATCCGGGGTTTTTGAACGTGAGCCTCGGCCGCGAGGAGATAGCGCGCTACCGAGACACCATCGACGCAATCGAGGTGTACAACCCCAAACATCTCCCGCACCACAACCGTCGCGCCCAACGGTTCGCGCGGGAAACAGGGTTGGCACAGTTCACCTCCTCCTATGCGCATCTTCGGAGCACCGTCGGGGAGGCGTGGGTGGCCTTCGAGGAGTCGTTCGACGACGCCGACGCGTTCGCCGCCGCCCTCAAGTCAGGCGTCGACCGAGAGATACACCGCCGCGACGGCGTCGGCCACGCACTGCGGCGCGGGCTGGAGTTCGCCCATCTGGGCTATGAGAACAGTTGGCAGAAGTTCGACCGTGTGATGTTACAGGGAACCGCACCGACTCACCCGGACCACGTCGCCTACGGCGGGGCGTTCGACGACGTGAAAGTGTACTAAGCGACCGACCCGATACTGTTGGCCAGCGCCTCGGTCGCTACCGGTGGCAGGTACGCGGGTACGACGTGGACCAACACGGCGATGCCGACCAGTTCGAAGACAGTGACAGCGACGGTGACGGCCTCTGCACGGTCGCTCGACGTGGTCACGCCCGTCGGTGAGCCGTACTCCGTGTTCGAGAACGGGTAAAACAGCGCGATACCCCGCTTCGAACCCAGCATGTCGAGCACGTAGTGAGTCAACACCCCGAGCCACACCCACTGGAGGTTGCCGCCGTGGTAGATGGGGTACGCCAGAAAGACACCCAGTACGAGCAGATTGTGCAGCGTCTTCCGGTGTTTCCCGAAGGCCGTGTCGACGTCGGGAAAGAGCGCCCCGAGCACCACTGGCAGGAACACCTCGGTGATTGTCTCGAACGTCTCGATGCCGCCCGAGGGTTCGAGGACGTAGCCCAATCCGATGCTCAACAACACGGCGTTCAGCACGTGCCCGCGTTTGTTCATCCATCGGGTCCGACGATATCGCCCGCAAAAGCTCTTGCTACTGGGTTCGTGTCGCCGTCAGGAGGTCCGAGAGCGCCTGTCGAGCGATACGGTCTTTCACCTCGGTGCGGGACCCCTCGAACTCGTAGTGAGAGACTGTACAACCCGACTGCTCGCTCTCCCACGGAGCGGCGTGAGCAACGGCGATGTACACCGTCCCGACGGGCGTCTCGGGGCTGCCGCCGGTCGGCCCGGCGATGCCCGTCGTCGCAACGCCCCAGTCGGTTTCGGCGGTGTCTCTGACCGCGCGGGCCATCTCCCGGGCGACGGGGTCAGACACCGCCCCGTGAGCGTCCAGCGCCTCCCGCGAGACCGCCAGCGCGTCTTGTTTGGCGTCGTAGGAGTACGTCACCACCGAGCGGTCGAAGTACGCGCTCGACCCCGGCACGTCCGTCAGCAGCGAGCCCACGAGCCCGCCCGTACAGGATTCGGCCACAGCGACGGTCTCGCCCCGCTCTCTGAGCGCCGCGCCGACGCGTTTCGCTATCGGCTCCTCTTCGGTCATGCGTCGACTTGGTGTCGGCACCGAATAAGCCTGCGCCACGTGGCGTCTCACGCCGCCGTCGAAACACTGCGAGTCACCGCTGCTCAATCGGGTGTTTCACTGTCATCCAGAAGGGACGACACGACGAGTCGTTTGATTCCACGTCGAAGGAGACCGCTAGCCGCCGGCTGTGAGATATCCAGGTCGGCGGCGACCTCGCCGAGAGTTGCGGTCCGTGGCTCTTCGAAGTACCCCATCTCGAACGCAACGAGGAGCGCCTCCCGTTGGCTATTGGTCAGTCCGCCGTCTGTCGTCCCTAAGCTAGCGTATTCGTTCACGCGCAGTAAATCGATATCAATCTGATTCTGGCGTGCGTAGTCCCAAAGTTGTATCAGATTCGTCCGCTCGGGCATCCATACGGTTAATATCCATGCCTGTCCCTCGTTCTCCATTTCGAGGATGACACCGTTCGCGGTGGAAATAACCGGTGAGAGAATCTTCGCTTCGTCCGTATACTCGAAGCTATAGATTGCCTCCCCGTCTCTGGTTTCGATAACTCGCTCGAACTCGCCAACGGTGTTATCACTCCGTAACCCGTCCTCGAACTGGCAGAAATCTGCAGACTCTATCCGGTAAAAGAACTTTCCGGACGTCGGGTCAGTTCCCGCCTCCGACACAGACTTCACTTTCGAGGTTCGGTCGTGGGCGACCGTCTCTGTGAGCACTATGTCGGGATGCTCGACTCGAACGACCGCTTTAATATCGGTCATTGTTCTGTCTCGGTTTCGCTGCGTGGACTGTTACGGGCACCTGTCTTCGGGACGCCCGGCAAAAACATGTATGCACTGCTTGCTATTGGGGTCGCTGTGTGAGTGCCCGAGTGAGTCGGTCGTCCATGCTTTTCGAATACGGGGGTGTTGTTCAACTACGTCCGCTTTCTGTCGGTCGTCCAGACCGAGAGAGCGAATCAGTGAGTGACTCTCTCAGCCGAGCCGACTGTTTCGATGCGTTCGTTCGCTGCTACTTCGGCGTCTCGATGCCGTGGTTGAACAGCGTTGCCCAGATAGCTTCCACCCGGTCGGTGACGAATTGCTGGGTGGTCCCGGCGGGGAGGTAAAACTTCGACTCGGTAGCGCTGTCTCGACCGTCGGTATGGGTTCGCTGTGACATACGAGTAGAGAAACGGCGCATAACTGCATTGGTCTCTGGCTTAATCGTATAATCCGTTTATATAGGGGCCAATCTCGCCGGTCGACACCGACGAATCGCCCAGTCGGAACGATTTTCTCTCTCCGGACAGGACGAGCGTCTATGACCACACACCAGTACGACGTGGCCGTCGTCGGCGCGGGTACGTCGGGCTGTTACGCCGCCGCGACACTCGCGGACGCCGGCAGAAGTGTCGTCGTCATCGAGCGCAAAGACGCCGAGGAGGCGGGCCACATCGCCTGTGGGGACGCGCTGAAGGGGGCCAGTGATTTCCCCGACGCCATCCCGAAGTCCCAACTCGAATCCGCCTTCACGAACACGGGCGTCGACCACGGCCGCTTCGAGATTCCACAGGAGGACACGGTCCTAGAGATTCCTGTCCCCGGCGAGTTGGCGGTCATCGACCGCTGGGAGTACGGCCGCTGTCTCATCGGGGGGGCCAACGACGCGGGCGCACAGTTCCACTACGACACCGTCGTCAAGGACGTCAAGCAAGCCGACGACGGCACCGTGACCGGTCTCTCGGCGATTCGCAAGGGCGACCCCGCCGAGTACGAGGCCGACATCGTCATCGACGCCGCCGGGGCGCTCTCGCTGTTACAGGACAAGGTCACGTTCGAGGACTCGACGTTCGACACCAACGTCCGCTACTCGCAGTTCTGCTCGGCCTACCGGGAGATCGTCGAGGTCGACGAACCAGTCGAGTGGGACGATGCCCTCGTGTTCAAACCCACCGAGCGGTCCGCGGGCTACCTCTGGTACTTCCCCCGTACCGACACGGAAATCAACGCCGGACTGGGCTTCCAGATGAACGAGGAGCCGATGGAACTGGTCGACGACCTCAAAGCCGACCTGCGTCAGCGCGAGGAGTTCGCCGACGCGGAGGTGACTGACAAACTCGGCGCGGCCCTGCCCACCCGCCGGCCCTACGATTCGGCGGTCGCGCCGGGGTACATGGCCGTCGGTGACGCCGCGGGCCACGTGAACCCGACCACCGGCGGCGGCATCGCCGGGGCGGCTTACGCCGGCCAGTACGCCGCCGAGCAGGCGCTTGAAGCCATCGAGGACGGCCGAACCGACGACGAGTCGGCCCTCTGGGAGTACAACGTCAACGTGATGGACCACTTCGGCGCGCGCTACGCCGCACTGGACGTGTACAACATCTTCACCACCGCCTACGACGTGGACGACCTGATGGCCCTGCTCGCCGCGATTCCCGGCGAGAAGCTCGCGGAGGCGCTGTACGGTGGGTCCACGAGCGTCGGACTGGGCCTCAAAATTCGGGCTGCAATCAAGACCTTCGGACACTGGGGCACGATTCGGGACCTCTACCAGACGAAGAAGGCCGCCGACCGACTGCTGGCTCACTACGAGTCTTACCCCAGCGACCGCGACGGCTTCGAGGCGTGGCAGCGCGAGCGCGATTCGATCATGGACGGCATCTACGAGATTACCGGCGCTGACGCCAAGTACTGACGGCTCACCTGTCGATTTCTTCCGAACAGTTGTCAGCGATTACCGCCTGTGGAGACTGCGCTTCCTGTGGATACCGATTCGGTGTCTGCAAAGCGCGTCGTAGAAGCAGGAAGTCCTACCCTCAAGGAACGAGTCGCGTCAGCGGCGAGTGAGTAGGGTAGGGTAGTTCACGCTGTTGTTAGCGGTGACGACGGCGGCGGTGTTTCTCGGTATCGGTGACGGCGTCGGCCACCCCTCGCCACAGACCGCCTTCGAATTCGACTACACCGACGACGGGGCCGGGGCGGACTCGCTGCGTATCCGTCACGCCGGCGGAAACACGCAGACCGTCGGAACCGTCTTCGTCGTCGAGGGGGCCACGCCTGCCGGTGCGAACGGCGAGTACGCGCTTGCGACCTTCGGTGCGTTCAGTTCCGGCGACTCGATGCGAGCCGGAGAGTCGGTCACGCTCGACGCCGGAACGTTCCCGGGCGTCTCGACGCTCTCGCTTCGCGGGGCGACGGTGACGGTGGCGTGGGACGCCCCGAACCGACAGCGGACGGTGACGCTCTCGACGTGGCGCGACCGGCGGTCCTGACCTACCAGAGCCGGGCAGTAGCGCCGGCTAACACGTCGACGCCGATTTCGAGCGAGCGCTCGTCCACGTCGAAAGTTGGTGTATGGTGGCCGCCGGGGTGGTCCGTCCCGACGCCAACGTACGTCGCCGTGCCGCCCAGTTTCTGTACGCGGTCCATCAGGTACGTCGCGTCTTCGCTGCCGCCGAGGTCCGCGGTCCGGAGACGACTCTCGACGCCGGCCACGTCCCCGGCGGCATCGTAGACCACGCCGGCCAGTTCGGCGTCGCTTTGTGCGCTCGGAGCCTGTGCGAGGGTCTCGGTCGCCGCCTCGCAGCCGTGCATTTCGGCGGCGTGCTCGGTGACAGTGTCCGCGCGCTCGCTCATGTACTCCATCAGCGCTGTGGTCTCGCCCCGAACTTCACCCTCGATGGCCGCTCGTTCGGGAACGATGTTGGTCGCGGTGCCGCCGGAGACGACGCCGGCGTTTACTCGCGTTGCACCGTCCTCGTGGCGGCGGATGGCGTGGAGGTTTTGGACGGCGGTCGCCAGCGCCTGAACGGCGTCCCGGCCGGCCGCGGGGTGGCCGCCGGCGTGGGCGGACTCGCCCCGGAAGGTCGCCTCGAACTGCCGGACCGCGAGAAAGCCGTCGACGCCGGCGACCACCTCGCCCGTGGGATGGTCGAGTCCGACGTGGACCGCGAGCAGGTGGTCCACGTCGTCCAACACGCCGCTCTCCGCGACGGCCTTCCCGCCGCCGATGACCTCCTCCGCTGGCTGAAAGAGGAGTTTGAACGTCCCAGAGAAATCGCTCTCCGCGACGGTTTCAAGCACCCCGACGCCGAGCGTCACGTGGGCGTCGTGCCCGCAAGCGTGCATGTACCCCTCGTTCTCTGAACGAAAGCCGGCGGCGGGCGCATGGTCCGAGTCGTCGGCCTCGGTAATCGGTAGGGCGTCGATGTCGACCCGTAGCGCTACGGTGGGCCCCTCGCCCCGTTCGAGGATGGCGAGCGCGCCGGTGAACCCATCCGCACACTGTTCCAGCACGTCCTCGCGTGTGCCGGCCTCACGGGCACGCTCGTGCCACGCGACGAGTTCGTCGTCCTCGGGGACGGCCATCCGGTCGTCCGCCGAGAGGAGAGCGGGGCCCACGAGTAAGTCGTCGACGCCGATACGCTCCAGTTCGCCGACGATACGGCCGGTCGTATAGAACTCACACCACGCGGGTTCGGGATAGCGATGGAGGTCACGCCGAAGCGCGACCAACCGCTCGCGTCGCTGTCGGTCCATAGCAACACATGAACGCCGACCGACTTATACTGAGTATTGTAGCGAGGTCCCGGTACGCGCCGACCCCGGAGGCCGCGCTGTCCAGAACTCCGCTGCAGTACGCAGTATTAGCTTCCCAGTTGAGTACGCTGTTCGACACCGGCCTCGACGTGGACGCCATCGGGGAACGCCTCCTCGGTCACTTCGCGGGCGAACGCCTCGTAGCCGACGATTTCGATGGTCCGGGTGTAGACGGTGTAGTCCCACGCCTCGAACCGGTCGGGCCCGGGACCGAGCGTCTTCGACTGCGGCACGCGCAGTTGCTCTGGGGGGTTTGGATGGGGTCCTTTGAGTTCGACGCCCTTGCGCTCGGCGCGTCCCTTGATATCCGCCACGACATCGTCGAGGCGGTGACGGTCCCCACTCGTAAGCGTGAGCGTCGTGACGAACGGCATACTGGGTCCTGACCCGCGAGGTGTAAAAGCCTCTCCGTTTCTCCCCCTCGGTGAGAATGCGAGCCACCCGGTCGCCGTCACCCCGAATGCGGGCGGTTCGTCGGTCGATGCCGTCTCCGATATTCTCTTAAGTACCGGTGTGTTAAAACCGGACAATGATAGAGGCCACGAGCGCGGGAGCCATCCTCTTTCGTGATACGCGTGGCCGGCGGGAGTACCTCCTGCTCAAGAGTCGCCCCGGGGACTGGGAGTTCCCCAAAGGCGGCGTCGAGGGCGAGGAGGAACTCCAACAGACCGCCATACGCGAAGTGAAAGAGGAGGCCGGAATCGGTGATTTCCGGCTCTTAGATGGGTTCCGCGAGGACTACGACTACGTGTTCGAAGCCAACGGCAACACGATTCACAAGACCGTGCACTTGTTCGTCGCCAGGTCCTTCGAAGCGTCAGCCGAACTGTCGACCGAACACCGCGACCTGCAGTGGCGCGACTACGAGCAGGCGATAAACACCGTCACGCAAGACGGCCCCCGCGAGATACTGGAACAGGCAGACGAGTTCCTCGACGAGCGCGAGGACGAGACCGAGGAGTGACGGATAGCTCCCGCGGGGTCGCCCGTTCGGTAGCAACAGCACTCGGCTCTCGTAGCCGTCACGCTCCGGAGACGTGCCGGAAAAAGTGGGCCGCGACCCGCTCCTCAGAAGTTGGCTCCCGCGCTGCCACCGCCGTACGTGGCGTCACCGAAGCCCAGCAGCGGGTAGAAGATGAACGAGAGGAAGGCGAGGCCGAGACCGAAGCCCAGCCCCTTCCCGAAGTTCTTCGCGATGTCGATACTGACGAGGATGAGAACGAGGAAATTGATGACCGGGATAAACAACAGGAGGAGCCACCAGACCGGCCGGTCCGCGATTTTGAGCAGCAGGTAGGTGTTGTATATCGGGATGATTGCGCCCCAGCCCGGTTGGCCAGCCTTCTCGAACGTCTTCCAGAGCCCCGCGATGACGACGACGAGAACGGCCAAGTACAGGAGGAAGAACAGCCCTCCGATGATGCCGCCCAAGAGGCCACCGCCGCCGTTGCTACCCTGAAGCAGTACTGTGCCGAACGCCGCTGTCGATGGTAAAACCATGTCTGGAGGTAACTTAATATTTGTATAAAATACTTCCTGTCCTGTCAGAACGGCGGTGCCGAGTGCCGTCCCAGCACAGGGATAGCGCTTTGACGCTGGACCCCACACCGGGCGATGTGGACCCGGACTCCGAGTTCGCGTTCGAACTGTGCGTCTGCCAGTGGGCCGAGCGGACGTGGTCGCCCGCGAGTGGGGATTCGGCCGTGCTCGTCGCCCGCCAACTCGGGACGAAGTACCGCCGCTGGGACACCATCGTCCTCGAATGCGACCCTGACGGACTCCGACAGCGGGCCGCGTTCGGCACAGCGGCGTTCGACTCGGACCACCTGCATGTCCTGCGATACGCACCGGCCCAGTGGACGTACTACCGCGACGCCCTCCCCGACCCCGGCTACCCGTGGCGCTACGTTCGCGAGTCGATTCACGAACTGGCCGACCGAGATGCGATTGACACGCGCAAGCGGGGCAACCGAATCGAGATTCGACGCCAGCAGCCCTACCCGGACTGGGTCCGTCGAGTCGTCGCCATCGAGAACAAACCCGACCTGACCGCGAGCGCGGCCCGCGATTTGGCCGGCCAACTCCAGCGAGATGTGGCGCTCGCGCTCGCGGACGACGTGTGGGTCGCCACCGCCGCAACCGGCGAGCGCGTCGAGCCGATACTGCTGGCTGACTTCCCGCCGGAGGTGGGCGTCCTGACCGTCGACACCGACACGGGGACCGCCCAGACGGCGTGGGAACCGCGAACGCTCGACAGCGAC
>Ga0102936_1000299_pt1 | contig 19455 bp, 20 predicted proteins | sample SalPon2_A_H2O_MG_FD_78502 | JGI IMG/M metagenome (GOLD analysis project Ga0102936, IMG submission 78502) | Salt pond water microbial communities from South San Francisco under conditions of wetland restoration - Salt Pond MetaG R2_A_H2O_MG | ecosystem: Environmental > Aquatic > Non-marine Saline...
GACGGTTGCGACTCCGATCGACAGCGGCTTCGACCGGTCGCGCCGCTTGAGCTCGAAGACGCGTTCGACCGCCTCGGGGTCGGTCGCGTCGACGCCCAAGCCGTAGACCGTCTCGGTGGGATAGACGGCGGCGCCGCCCTCGCGGATCCCCGCGGCCGCCGCGTCGAGCTCGGCCTCCGACGGCCCTCCGTGGTCGGTCATCATCCGGACGTATGGGCGTCAGGCGGCAAGAGCGTGGCGGAGTCCGGCGGCGACGACCGGATCACCGGATCGTCCACTCCCCGTCGTCGCGTTCGACGAGCCCCCGGTCGGACAGCCGGTCGAGCGCGGTCTCGACCCGACCCGGGTCGGCGTTGAGCTCGTCGGCGACGCCGCGGGCATCCCGGGCTCCCCTGGCGATCGCGGCGAGCACCTCCGCGTGAAACCGGCTGTCGGCCTCCGATCCGAGCCGCTCGCTCAGGGCATCGAGCACGTCGGTCACGCGGCCGTGAACCCACCGCTGCGCCAAGGAGAGTTCGCGCTCGACGTCCTCCAAGTAGGCGTACTCCTCGGCGAGGGCGGCGACGCCGTCTCCCGCTCCGTCCTCCTGCGCCGGGCCGACGGCGCCGTCATCACCCCGGCCCGTCGACGCCGTCTCCGCGGCGCCGGCACCCGTCGCCGAGTCGTCGTCGCCGGAGCCGTCGTCGCCGCACCTCTCGTCGGCGGGCCGGGGTGTGTGCCCGTCCCTCCGCGGTAGTTCGAGCGAGATGTGTTGACACCGCCCGCGCATGTCCAGGCTCCGGCTGGCGGGGTATGCGCTCTTCGCGCCGAAGCGGTACGGCGAGACGCTCACTTCGAGTCGGAGGTTCCGCGCGATGTGGAAGTACTTCCGGCGTTGGTCGTCGGTCCGACTCTCCACCAACCCCGCCTCCTCGAGCCGCCGGAGGTGGTCGATGACCGCTTTCGGACTGACGCCGAGGTACTCGCTGATCTCGGTGACGTAACAGGGTTTGTGCGAGAGGAGCCGGAGGATGCGCCGCCGGTTCTCGTTCCCCAGGAGGTCCAGGAGTACCGCGGAGTCCATAACCACAGGTAAACTCTAAGAATATATAAGCGTGCTGTACTCGCTGCGACGCCGAAATGGCGTTTTCGGAGGTTTCAGTCCGTTTTGCGGTCGAACACCCAGTTCGCGTATCCGACGACGACGACCGAGAGCACGACCGTGATGCCCGCGAGTAGTCCCCCAGCCTCGTACCGGAGCGGCGGGTAGAGCCCGAGCCCGTAGTCGAAGGCGTCGTTGAGGAGCAGAAGGGCGAGCGCGGCCACGAGCGCCGCGCGGGACGTCTTCCCGTAGTAGGGGATCACCGCGGCGTGCAACAGGAAGAAGAGGTGGGTCAGGAGGATCCCCCAGTACTCCCAGAGCAGCGCGGGCGTGAACCCGAAGTACAGATCCGGCCGAAGATTGAGCGCGACGGCGGTCCAGACGCCGTACTTCACGAGCCACACGAACGCGAGAGTGTGGACGAGCGCGAGCAGCGGGTTCGAGGGCGCCTCGTCGACCGGTTCGCCGAGACGCGGGAGCAGCGTCGCGACCGACAGGGTCGCGAGCGCGAGCGCAGTCGGGGAGTCGCCGAAGAGGGGGTACGCCAGCGCGGTGAGGTCCCGGAGCGAGGGATCGGAGTGGACGTAGAAGCTGACGCCGACAAGAAACGCCGCGGCGTCGGCCACCACCAGCCACCCCAGGCTCGCGGGGTTGCCGAGGTAGTACTGGACCCACCGCCGGGGAAACGGGCGTCTGAGCCGACCCCAGCCGACGCCGGAGTCACCGCCGCCGGCCTCCCCCGCGGACCCGGCGACGGCGTCGTCCCCTCCCGAGCGGCCGCCCGGCGCGTCGCCGTCGGCCGGATCGCCGCGTGGCTCGCCCATCGGTCTCTCCGACGCCGGGGAGCCGAAAGAAGGTGTCGCGTCGGCGGTGACACGCCGGCCCGCGAGCGACCGCGACCCGCAGAAACGAAGCCTATTCCGCGCTGCCCGCCGTGAGTGGGTGTATGCAGGTAGGACTCGTCATCCTCGACGGCTGGGGCCTCGGGGACCACGACCGGCGGGACGCGGTGAGAGCCGCGTCGACGCCGAACGTCGACCGACTGGCGGACGTCGGCGCGTCCGGCACGCTCGACGTGTCGGGGCGTCGGGTCGGCCTCCCCGAGGGACAGATGGGCAACAGCGAGGTGGGGCACCTCAACATCGGCGCGGGACGCGTCGTCACCCAGGCGTACACCCGGATCGAGGACGCCATCGCCGCGGGGGAGTTCCGCTCGAACCCCGCGGTCGCGTCGGCGTTCGACCACGTCGCGGAGACCGGCGGCCGGGTCCACTGTATGGGGCTGCTCAGCGACGGCGGCGTCCACTCCGAGGAGGGCCACCTCCACGCGCTGATCGAAGCCGCGGCGGACGAGGGCGTCGACGCCGTGACCCACGCGTTCACCGACGGCCGCGACACCGATCCCTACGCCGGCGAGGAGTATCTGACGCGGCTGGCGTCGGTCGTCGACGACTACGGAACCGGCGACGTCGCGACCGTCTCGGGGCGGTACTACGCCATGGACCGGGATCACAACTGGGAGCGGACCGAGCGCGCCTACGACGCCATCGTCCGGCGGAAGGCCCCTCACGAGGCCGACACGGCGGTCGAGGCGGTCACTGACTCCTACGACCGCGGCGACACCGACGAGTTCGTCGAGCCCACGCTGGTGCGGGGTGGCCCGGCGCTTTCGGCCGGCGACGCGGTGCTGTTCTTCAACTTCCGGCCGGATCGGGCCAGACAGCTCGTGCGGTTGCTCGCGGACGTCGACCCCGTCTGGCCGTTCGACACCGACCCGCCCGACGTTCGGGTGGTGACGATGACCGAGTACGACGCGACGTTCGACCTCCCGGTGGCGTTCCCGCCGGAGGAACCTCAGCGGACGCTCGGGGACGCCCTCGCCGAGGCGGGGTTGACCCAGCTCCGGATCGCCGAGTCCGAGAAGTACCCGCACGTCACCTACTTCCTCAACGGCGGCCGCGAGATCGAGTTCGACGGCGAGATCCGCCGGATCGTGGAGAGCCCCGACGTCCCCACCTACGACCTCGCGCCGGAGATGAGCGCCGCGGCGGTGACCGACGCCGCCCTGGATCTCGTCGACGCTCGCGACCCCGACGCGATGGTGCTCAACTACGCGAACCCGGACATGGTCGGCCACACCGGCGACTTCGACGCGACCGTGACCGCCGTCGAGACCGTCGACCGCGAGGTCGGCCGACTCGTCCCGGCGATTCAGCGGGCGGGCGGCCACGTGCTGGTCACCGCCGACCACGGCAACGCCGACGACATGGGCACGGCGGAGAAGCCCCACACCGCCCACACCACGAACCCGGTGCCGCTCGTCCACCTGACGCCCGACGGCGACGGCGGGGGTACGCAGGTGCGAGCGGGCGGGTCGCTGTGCGACATCGCGCCCACGATGCTCTCGTTGATGGGTCTCGACCCCCCGTCGGCGATGACCGGCGACCCGCTGGTGGAGTAGCGCACCGACCACCGCTCTCGGTCGAGCCGTCGAACGCCTCCCCCGCGTACGTTCGACCCGCCGCTCTCCGCATCCGAGTTTCGCCCTCGCGCCGAGGCCGGCGGGGAACGAGGCTCCGGGCGCCGTCACTCGCCGCGCCCATCCGCTGCGGCCCGACGGCGGAGCTTCGTCTCCACGCCACCCATCCGCCCGGGATCGGGCTACACGCGGGGGCTCCGCGGATCAGCGTGACCCGACGGTCTCCGCCGGACACGGGTGAATACCACACGATTCAAGACTCGTCGGTGGCAACGGTCGATCGCGCCACGGTAGCCAAGTCTGGAAAAGGCGGAGCACTCAAGATGCTCTCCCGTAGGGGTCCGCAGGTTCAAATCCTGTCCGTGGCACTCTCTCCGTGACGGTGGGGCGATACCACCCTCGCTAGCCGCGAGTGACCACTCGCGGAACCGATCGGATCGCCCCCCGCTCGACCCCGACCGGGTGGCGTTGCCTCACGGGGCCGTTCACTCGAACCGATCGCCGAGTCGCGACGGGAGCTCTCGCGCGACCCCGACCGCGACGGCGGGACCCACGACCGCAACGACGACGAGCGCGACGCCACCGCCGACGACCGCGCCGACGAGCAGCGCCAGCAGTACCACCGGGACCGCGATCACGACGCTCCCGCGGGCGAGCACGCCACCCACGCCCGCCGCGTAGTCCGCGACCGCGCCCGGAAACTCCCGGATTCCTGGACCGTCCGACATACCACGGCCGTGGTCGCCCGAGAACAAAGTCCTGTTCACTCGACTCCCGACCCTCGGCGCCGGCGGTCGGTCACCACTCGATCGGCTCCCGGTCGTGCCAGAACCGCCCCCCGGGCGATCCCGGGCGGAAGCGACACAGCCACGTCGGGGTCTCCGCGCCCGTCGCAACCGACCGGGCGGCGTCCTCGCCGCCCATCTCGGTTCTGACCCATCCGGGTGACGCGGAGTTCGCGATCAACCCCTCCTCGGCGTACTCCCCGTGGAGGTAGGCCGTCAGCCCGTTTACCGCGGTCTTCGAGACGCGGTACGCCGGCGATCCGCCAGACTGGCCCTCGCCGAGGGCACCCATCCGCGAGGAGACGTTGACGACGCGGCCGCCGTCCGACTGCAGGAGTAGCGGCACCGTATGCTTGCACACCAACATCGGCCCGCGGAGGTTGGTCGCGAGCGTCCGGTCGACCGTCTCGACGTCCTCGGAGACGATGTCGGACCCGAACTCCCCGACTCCGGCGTTGTTGACCACGACGTCCAGCCGCCCCGCGGTCCGGAAGATCTCGTCGGCCGCCGCGGAGATCTCTCCCTCCTGGGTGACGTCCACGAGAACGTGCTCCCACGCGTCGGGCACGTCGTGGGTCACCGACCGGGTCGCGGCGAAGACGGTCGCGCCGAGGTCGTCGAGGTTCTCGGCGATCCGTCGGCCGATTCCGCGGTTCGCGCCGGTCACGAGCGCGACCTGACCGTCCAGCGAGTCGTGCAGTTCCGGTTCGGGGTGGGCGTCGGTCATCGCCTCGTGGAACGTGGCGGACCGGCAAGGGGGTTGCGCCTGCCGAACGGCGGCACGCGGCGCGGACCCGAGAGCCGTGGCGTCAGCCCTGGAAGTCCCGCCGCATGGCGATCTCGAACCAGGGGCACAGCCGGAGCTGGCGGTACCACGACGGGTGCTCGTGGAGGTGCCCGTAGTCGGCCCACAGCAGCCCCGCAACCTCCGCCTCGTCGGGGTCGAGCGAGGTGTCCTCGAGGGTCACTTTCAGCACCGAGCAGACCTCCCACTCCAGACCGGCGTTCTCGTAGTAGCGCTTGTACTCGAACTTGTCCGTCACCCGGAGGTCCCGGTACTGGTCCGGCGTGATCCCGAGCTCGTCGTCGAGCCGCTCGCGGGTCGCCGCGGTCTGGGACTGCCCCTCCACGGGGTGAGAGGCGACCGTCCCGTCCCAGTGGGTGTCCCAGAGCCGCTTGCCGGGGGCGCGCTGGCCGAGCAGGATGTGACCCTCCCCGTCGAACACGAGACACGTGAACGCGCGGTGGCGGATCCCCTCGCCGGTGTGTGCGTCGAGTCGGTTGACCAGCTCCCTGGCGTTGTCGTCGGCGTCGACGGCGATCACGTCCTGCCCGGCGTTGTCGTGGACCGCCGACCCCGCCTCCCCCTCCGCCGCCGCGGGCGCGGCGTCGTCGTGGTGCTCCGTACTCATACGTGGTGTCTCACGGAGGGGGCCCAAGGAGTCTTCGATGCGTACCCGACCCGGATCGATCGCGGAGTGTGCGGCTACCGCGGATTCCGTCGGTCGACGCCCGCCGACGCCTCGACCGCGCGTCGCACGCGACGCCGGACGGCGGGATCGGTGCTCGGCCGCCCGATGCTCACGGCGTCGGCACCGTACCGCAGGTACTCCCGGACGGTCTCCCCCCCGCGAACTCCGTTGTTGGCGATCACGAGGAGCGCGGGGGCCGCGTCGGCGACCGATCGGATCACCGACTCGGCGTCCATCGCGTCGACGTGGATCGCGTCCGCGCCGGCGCCGGCGACGGTCCGGGCGACGTCGGCGAGGTCGACGCCTGACACCTCCGCGCGGACCTTCACGCTCACGGCCGCGCCGGCATCGACGGCGGCTCCGACGTACGCGCGGAGCCGCCCGGGGTCCCGGAGCAGCGTCTCGCCGCACCCCGCCGCGCACATCTCGGCCTGCCGGCAGTGGGCGTTGACCTCGACGATCGCGTCGCGGGCGGCACACACGCGGGCCACCGCTCCGACGGGCCCGGGCGCGGCCGCCCGCACGTTCACGCCGGGCCTGATCGGCGCGTCGGCGAGCGCGTCGAGTTGGGACTCGACGAACGCCACCGGGTCGGGCGGCAGGAACTCCTCGCGGTCGCGGGCGACCAGGTCGCGGGCGGCGTCGCGGGTCGGGCCGTCGAGGGCGATCCCGCCGAGGAACGCGGCGCCCGCGTGGTCGGCGCCGGCTCGCGCCCACGCGGCGTCGGCCGCGCCGCTGAGACTCGCCAGGGCGACCCGGGGCGCGAACACTCAGATCACCGCCGAAGCCCCGTCCGCCCGGACCGTCTCCGAAGGCCGCGTCACTCACACCACCGCCGAGAGCGCGGCGTCGACCGCGCGGGCAACGCGGGCGGCGTCGTCGGGGGCATCCATCCGCGTGTCGGTCCGCACGACCGGTCGGTCCGGGTCCGTGGGGTCGTCGTCGTCGAGCACGAACGCGTCCGCGAACGGGTACGCGGCCACGACCCCCGCGGTCGACGCCTCGTAGCCGACCCCGCGCATCAGCGCCGGCGCCGGCCCGGAGAACACCGTCGACCCGACGAACGGCGAGACCACGACGACGGGCGTCGACGAGAGCGCCGGCTCGACCCCCTCCATCGCGAGCATCGGGCCGATGCTGGTGATCGGGTTCGACGGCCCGATCACGACGGGGTCGGCGAGCGCGTCACGGACCGCCGGCGTCGGCGACGCCGCCTCCGCACCCCGGAACTCCACGTCCCGAACGGCGGGGTCGCCGCCGCGATCCACCCAGTAGGTCTGGAAGTGCATCGTCCCCTCGTCGGTGTGAATCATCGTCGCCACGGGATCGTCGCTCATCGGCAGCAAGTCGACGTCGAGGTCGAAGGCCGCCGCGAGCCTCCGCGTCACCTCCGTGAGCGACCGCCCCTCGTCGAGCAGCGAGGTGCGGGTGAGGTGGACCGCGCGGTCGCGGTCGCCGATCTCCAGGAACTCCGCGACGCCGGAGAACCGCCGCCACCGGGCGATCTCGCGGCCGGCGGTCTGGGCGTCGTCGTCGAGATACCGGGGGCCGGCGTCGAGCCCCGCCGCCGCCGCCAGCCGCCGGAGTTCGTCGTGGGTCGCGGTGGTGTCGCCGTCGATCCCCCACCACGTGTCGGTGTCGAGGACGCCGCCGCCGTGGAACAGCACGGTGTCGACGTCCGGGCAGACCAGGTGGCCGCCGATCTCGACGTCGTCGCCGGTGTTCGCCACCACCGTCGTCGCCGACGGGTCGAAGACGGCGTCGGCGCCGGCGAGCAGTTTCGGGGTTCCGGTCCCGCCGGCGAGGAAGGTGACCATACCCGACGTAGCACGGGCGTCGGTTTGAACGTTGCTTCGGCGCCGACGACCGCGACGGGTCGATCACGGCAGCAGTACGTGTCACACTCCACGTAGTGGGGGGCGTGCCGGCCCCCGAACGCCTCGATCGTGTACTCGCCGTCCGCACCGGTCGCCAGGACCACGCACACCGGTGCGCTCGATCCCGCCGACTCCCGCGACGGACGAATTTGTGAAAACTACAATATTGCTCGCGCACGTCGGCCCTCCGCTCCGGGTCGAAGCTCGGTACGCGTCGACCGGTTCACGACGAGAACGCCAGGATGGCGGTCAAAACGGCGTTGCGCGCGTTCGGATATCGATCCGAAGTGGTTCGGGGCGACCCACGCCTCCGTCTCTCCCGGCGTAGAAATGGGAATAAATTGCAAAACTATTAAGCGGATCGCACGAGTAGCAGGAGGTAGATGAGCGAATCAGACGACGCCGACGAGATTCGAGAACGGAGACGTCAGGAGCTGCTGGAGCAGGTCGGTGAGACGTCCGAGCCCGACCCCGCGCCGGCGGACGCGCCGGACGACCCGGTACACGTCGAGACTCGGGACCAGTTCGCCGAGATCACGGCCGAAGGGGTCGTGCTGGCGGACTTCTACGCGGACTGGTGTGGGCCGTGTAAGCAGCTCGAACCGATCGTGGAACGGGTGGCCGCGAACACGTCTGCGACCGTCGCGAAGGTCGACGTCGACCAGCACCAGGCGCTCGCGGGACAGTACGGCGTCCGCGGCGTCCCGACGATGGTGCTCTTCAGCGGTGGCGAGACCGTCGAACGGGTCGTCGGCGTCCGCACCGAGGAGCAGCTCTCGAAGCTGATCGAGAACTACGCCTGACCCTCCCGCCCCGGTCCACGGCACGGCCGAGCGGTCGTCGTACCGAGGCAACGGTCCGCCCGGTTCGAGACGATCCCCCGTCCGCTGCGGGCGTGCGGATCACGGCACACGGTGCGGGCGGCGGCCGTGGTCGGCGACGATCGAGCGGTAGTTCTCGAAGACGCGCGCAGCCTCGCGGGCGGCCGCCACGCTCTCGTCGGTGACCGTCTGCCGGACCGACCGCAGCCGGTCGTCCGAGAGGCCCTTGGTGCCGATCACCCACTCCGCCGTCTCGCGGTCGTACTCGGGGTGGAACTGAACGCCGTACGTCGACCCCAGGCGAAACGCCTGGAGCCCGTTGTCGTTGCGTGCGAGTTCGACCGCCCCGGATGGCAGTTCCGCGACGCGGTCGGAGTGGGTCTCGAACGCGGTGAACGACGCGGGCACGTCCGCGAACAGGGGATCGTCGCCGACGCGCCGGATCGTGCGGTACCCGAGTTCGTACGCACCCGTATCCACCACGCGCCCGCCGAGGGCCTGTGCGAGGAACTGGTGGCCCCAGCAGATCCCCAACATGGGCACGTCCGCCCGATGGGCGCCCCGGGCCCACGCAGTCAGTTCGTGGATCCAGGATTCGTCGTCGTAGACCGAGGTCTGCGAGCCGCTTATCACGACGCCGTCGTAGCGCCAGGCGTCGCCCGCCGCCGCCGGCGGGAACCTCCCTTCGCTGGCCGCGTAAGTGGTCGCCGTCACGTCCGGGGCGTCCAGTTCGCGGGTGAGATTTCGCTCCGCCGGCGTCTCACCGATCGAGGCGTCCACGATCGCTATTTCGATCGTCATACGTACGTATAAAATTCACAATATCTTCGATCTTCCGAACGTTGTACGGTCGATACACGACCGCGTCGTGCGGGCGCCCCGGTCCACGGCACGGCCGAGCGGTCGTCCGTGGCGGTGACGCGGTCGGGAGGCCGCCTGCGAGAGCGGCGCCACCGGCCAGTCTACCCGAGGCTCGGCGGAACGAAACGGCCGAATCGAGGCCGAAGCGTGCGTTAGACGGACTCCGGAGGCCACTCCGGCGTCTCGCGCCCGACGGTGACGGACCGTCGGCTGACGGGTCTTCACCGACCGGCGCCCGGCAGCGAAGCATTATTGTCACTTGCGCCCGTACGTATGGTATGAACGTAAACGTGGGACAAACGGACAAGACGGTTCGCATCGCTGCCGGCGCGGTCGTCGGACTGGTTTCGCTCGCGACGCTCGCGGGCGCGGTGCCGCTACCCGCACTCGCGGCGCCCGTTCTCGGCGTCGTGGCTCTCATCCTGCTCGTAACCGGGTACACCGGCTTCTGCGGGCTGTACTCGGTGCTCGGCGTCGACACCTGCCCGGCGGACGTACGGTGAAGTACCTCGGGGACGGGCCCCGAGGCACTCTCGCCGTATTTCGGTAGAGCCGTTCGCGAACCGCACAGTACGTTTCACTCGCCCGGGTGTACGACAACCGACGCCCGGGAGAGCGCGGGCTATTTGCGGCCGGCCGTCGGATCTCGGATATGCACGCGATCAAGGACAGCGTCCACGACTACATCACGCTCGGGCCGGCGGGGCGGGACCTGCTCGACACGCCCGCGGTCCAGCGGTTGCGGCACGTCAAACAGCTCTCGACCGTCCGGCTGGTCTACCCCGCCGCGAACCACACCCGGTTCGAGCATTCGCTCGGCGTCGCCCACCTCGCGGCCCGCGCGCTCGACCACTTGGGCGTCGACGGCGACCGCGCGCGCCACGTCCGCGCCGCCGCGCTCCTCCACGACACCGGTCACGGCCCGTACGGCCACCAGACCGAGGAGGTCATCCGGCGCCGTACGGGGTCCGATCACGACGAGATCGGGTGGTTGCTGGACGGCTCCGAGGCCGCGGCCGTCCTCCGGGCCCACGACCTCGACCCCGACCGGGTGGCCGCACTCGTCCGCGGGGAGCGAGAGCTCGGCCAGCTCGTCTCCGGGGAGCTCGACGTCGACCGGATGGACTACCTGGTTCGGGACGCCCACCACACCGGCGTGCCGTACGGCACGATCGACCACGGGCGGCTCGTCCGGGAGCTCCGGTACCGCGACGGCCGGCTGGTGCTCGCCGACGGCAACGTCCAGACCGCGGAGTCGCTGCTGCTCGCGCGGGTGCTCATGAACGGGACGGTCTACCGCCACCACGTCTCCCGGATCGCGGGCGCCATGCTCGAACGCGCCTCGGAACGCCTCCTCGACGCCGACGGGCCGGCGTCGGAGACGACGGAACCCCGGGACGGGGCCGGGACCCGCGGCGTCGACCACCCGGGCGACGTCGACGTCCGCCGGTTCCGCCGGCTGGCGGATCACGACCTGCTGATCGCGCTCCGCGGCGTCGTGCCCGACCTCGCGCGCCGGATCGAGCGGCGCGACCTCTACAAGCGCGCGGTCTGGGCGCCGCTCGACGCCGTGCCGGCCGAGATCGTGGACCTGACACACGGCGAGGCGCGCGCGGCCGCGGCGGAGATCGCCGACCGCGCCGGGGTCGACCCCGATTCGGTCCTGGTCGACGTTCCCCCGCGGCCGCAGTTCACGGAGTCCCGCTCCCGGGTCGTCGTCGACGGCGCCGTCCGGCGGCTCTCCGACGCCTCCGAGCTGGTCGGGGCGCTCCGGGACGTCGAGCGCGCACAGTGGCGACTCGGGGTGTACGCGCCCGCCGGGGCCGTCGACGCGGTCGGCGACGCCGCGGCCGCGGTGCTGGGGCTCGCGGGGGACGGACGTCCGGAAGCGTTCGACGCGTGACGCCGACTCCGTCCCGGTGATCGCCCGGGAGATGCCGGTCACCCGCCGTCGTGCCCCCGTCGCGAGCCCCGCTCCGGTACAGCTCAGACCGACGCGTCGGCCGCGCCGTTCGCGAGTTCGTCGGCGACGACGTCCGGGGCCAACAGCGCGGGGTCGATCGCGAGGTCGGCCTGTCCGCGCGCGAACTCCGGCAGCGAGTCGCGGGTGTAGGTCACGATCCGGACCGCGGTGTTCGCCTCCTTCGCGACCGGGATGGCGGAGGCGTCGTCCATCTCCGTGAGCACGAGCGTGTGCGCCGCGTCGAGCCCGGCGGCGTCGAGCGACTCGCGGGTGGCGATCCCCTCCACCCGGACCACTTCCGCACCGAGCGCCTCCAGGGCTCCGGTGAGATCCTCGTCGTCGGGACCGGCGAGGATGATCATTCGTACTCGATGGTCGCGGGCGGTTTGTGCGTCACGTCGTAGACCACGCGGGCGACGTTGTCGTTCTCGCCGGTGATCCGCGATTGGATCCGCTGGAGCGTCTCCCACGGGAGCTCCTGGGCGCGGGCGGTCATCCCGTCGCGGGACTCCACCGACCGGACCGACACGATCCACCCGTGGACGCGGTTGTCGCCTTTCACGCCCGTGGCCTTCCCGACCACCGCGGCGAACGCCTGCCAGGGGTCGTGTTCGGCGGTCTCCTCCTCGACGACGTGACACGCCTCGCGGGCGATCGCGACCTTCTCCCGCGTGGCCTCGCCGATGACGCGGATCGCCAGCCCCGGGCCGGGGAACGGCATCCGCTCTTCGGTCACGGCGCCGAGTTCGAGCTCGCGGGCGACCTCGCGAACCTCGTCCTTGTAGAGGTCGCGGACGGGCTCGACGATCCCCTCGAAGTCGACGACCTCGGGCAGCCCGCCGACGTTGTGGTGCGACTTGATGTTGCCCTCCGACTCGATCCGGTCGGGGTAGATCGTGCCCTGGACGAGGTAGTCGGCGTCTGCGGATTTGGCCTCCCGCTCGAACTCCCGGATGAACTGCTCGCCGATCGCGTGGCGCTTCCCCTCGGGGTCGGTGACGCCCTCCAGCGCGTCGAGAAACCGGTCCTGCGCCTCCACGATGCGGAGCGAGTCCATGTACGAGAAGGTTTCGCGGATCCCCTCGGTCTCCCCCTTCCGCATCAGCCCGGTGTCGACGTAGACGGGGGTCAGCCGGTCGCCGATCGCGCGGTACGCCAGCGCCGCGGCGACCGAGGAGTCGACGCCGCCCGACAGCGCGATGACCGCGTTGGCGTCGCCGATCTGGGCTTCGATCTCGGCGACCGCGTCCTCGATGAACGGCTCGACGTCGACCATCAGGCCTCCACCTCCCTGTCGATGTCGCGCGCGTCCAACTCCCCGGCGACCGCGTCGAGGAAGCCCACGAACGGCGGGCTGGCTCTGTCGGGACGGGAGCGGAACTCGGGGTGGAACTGCGTCCCGAAGAAGAACGGGTGGTCGTCGCGTTCGAGGATCTCCATACGGTTGTTCGCGGTGCCCGAGAAGTCGAGCGCGCCCGACTCGAGCTCGTCGATGTACTCGGGGTTAACCTCGTAGCGGTGGCGGTGGCGTTCCGTGCAGACGGTGTCGCCGTAGACCCGCTCGGCCAGTGACCCGGGCTCGATGTCGGTGTCGTGGGCGCCGAGCCGCATCGTGCCGCCCATGTCCTCGACCTCGTACTGCTCGGGCAGGATGTCGATCACGGGGTGGCCGGTGTCGGGATCGTGCTCCGCGGAGTGTGCCCTCTCCAGTCCGAGGACGTTGCGCGCGTGTTCGACCACCGCCATCTGGAAGCCGAGACACAGCCCCAGGAAGGGGACACCGTTCTCGCGACAGTACTCGACGGCGTTCAGCTTGCCCTCGATGCCGCGCGTACCGAACCCGCCGGGGACGACCACGCCGTCCGCCCGCTTCAATCGGCCCTCGTGGCGGTCGAGCATCTCGTCGGAGTCGACCCACTGCACGTTCACCTCGGTCCGGCGCTCGATCCCGGCGTGCTTCAGCGCCTCGTGGACCGACATGTACGCGTCTTCGAGGTCGTACTTCCCAACGAGGGCGATGTCGACCTCGGTGTCCCGGTCGCGGGTCACCAGCTCCCGCCACCGGTTGTCGCGGTCGGCGGGCGGCAACGCCTCCGACGCGAGGTCGAGCCGCTCCATCACGTACTCGTCTAACCCCTCGTTTTCGACCATCAGCGGGACGTGGTAGACGTCCTCGACGTCGGGGTTCGAGAAGACCGCCTCGGTGGGTACGTCGCAGAACAGCGCGATCTTCTCCTTCGTCTTGGGGTCGAGTTCGTCCTCACACCGCCCGACGAGGATGTCGGGCTGGAGCCCGATCGACCGGAGCTCCTTCACCGAGTGCTGGGTGGGCTTGGTCTTCTGCTCGCCGTTCTTCGAGTACGGCACCAGCGTGACGTGAGTGAAGAGGATGTCGCCGTCGTCTTCCTCGTGGGCGAACTGCCGGAGGGCTTCGAGGTAGGGCATCCCCTCGATGTCGCCGACGGTGCCGCCGACCTCGACGATACAGACGTCGGTCCCCACCGCGGCCTCCCGGATGCGACGCTTGATGTCGTCGGTGATGTGCGGGATGATCTGGACGGTCTCCCCCAAGTAGTCGCCCGCGCGCTCCTTCTCGATGACGTGCTGGTAGGTCTTCCCGGTGGTGACGTTGTGGTCCGACGTCATGTCCACCCCGAGGAAGCGCTCGTAGTTCCCCAGATCCAGGTCGACCTCGCCGCCGTCCTTCAGGACGTACACCTCCCCGTGCTGGTAGGGGTTCATGGTCCCCGCGTCGACGTTGAGATACGGGTCGATCTTGACCGCGGTCACGTCGAACCCCGCGTTCGACAGGAGCCGGCCGGTGCTGGCGGCGGTGATCCCCTTCCCCAGCCCGGACATCACCCCTCCCGTCACGAAGATGAACTTCCGACCCAGCGAGGGGTCGTACCCGGTTTCGGGTTCCTTCGGCATACCGAGTGTGGGCAAGGCCGCATCAAAACGGTTTCGGAGCCAGTGCCGGCCGAAAGCGGGCGACGTCCGGACGCTCGGGAGTCGATACGCGACGAAACCGACCGAACGTACGCCGTCATCCACGATCCCGAAACGAGCGTCGATCCGGCGCCGGTGCCGGTCACCCGTCGCCGGCCGCGTCGCCCGCCGACGACACTCGATCGACGACCTCGCCGTCGACCAGGTCGACGCGCTCGACCCCCTCGATCTCGAGCACCAGCCCCGGGCCGAACGCCGACGCGGGCGTGTGGTATCCCGTCGGCGCTGCCCCGTCGAGCACCCGGTCGGCGATCAGCGCCGCGGCCTCGGCGGTGAACCGGTAGGTCTCGGGGGTTCGGAGCCGCGACACCACGCGTGCCTCCGCCGTTCGGCCCTCGCCCCAGACGTGTGCCTCACCGGACGCGCGTGTCTCGGCGTCGGGACCGTCGACGTACCGGTCGATCAGCCACGACACGCCGCGTCGAGCGAGGTCGCCGTCGAGGAGCCCCCCGACGTACGGCGCGACCGCCACCGCGCGGCGACCCGCGGGCGGCAGCGCGAGATACACCTCGACGTTCGGGATTCCGGTGGTGTGGTAGGCGGTCGAGACGTCGCCCCACGGGATCGACACCGCCCGCCGGAGGCCGTCGCCGAAGTCGACCACGCGGGTCCGAGCGCCCACCGGCTCCGCGCGGAGGTCGCCGTCGCGACGGACCGCCCCCTCGCCGATCCCCGAGAGGGCAGTCTTCAGCGTTCCCGGGGAGACGCCGCCGTCGGCGTCGAGCGCGAGCGAGAGGTGCGTCGCGTCGGGCAGCCGGTCGTGGAGGTGCGCAGCCAGGCAGTCGGTGGGGACCACGTCGAAGCCGACGCCCGGGAGGAGCGTCACGCCCGCGGTCTCGGCGTCGGGGCCGCGGCGCCGGAGCCGCTCGAACACGGGGAGTTCGCCCGTGATGTCGAGGTAGTGGGTGCCGGTTTCGAGACAGGCCGCGGCCATCGCGTCGGCGGTCTCGGAGAACGGGCCGGCGCAGTTGAGCACGGCGCCGACGTCGCCGAGATGGGCGTCGGCCTCGCTCACCGGGAACGACCGGGCCTGGAGGTCGTGCGCGGTCGCGACTCCCCGCGTCTTGGTGGCGTCGCGGCCGGCGACGATCGGCTCGATGCCCCGGTCGAGCGCCGCTTCGACCACGAGGTGACCGGTGTAGCCGTACGCGCCGTAGACGAGGAGCCGGGCGGTGTCGGAATCGGACATACGCCGGGATTGACACGGGAGCGACAAAGGAACGTCGAACGCCGAGTGTGAACCGCGGGGGCGCCGGTCCCGCGCGGAGCTGTCCCGGTGACCGACACCGAAACCGTCGACCCCGTGGGGTTCGACGCCCGCGTATGGAGCTCCCACCCATCGGACTCGGGACGTACGAGATGACCGACCCGGAGACGTGCCGCGAGGCGATCGCGACCGCGGTCGACCTGGGGTACGGCCACGTCGACACCGCACAGGAGTACGGCAACGAGACGTTCGTGGCGGAGGGGGTGGCCGCCACCGACCGCGACGCCGACGACGTGTTCGTCGCAACCAAGCTGGACACCGCGAACCTGGGGTACGACGACGTGCTCGAAACCGCCCGCGAGAGCGCAGCGCGGCTCGGCGTCGACTCGCTGGACCTCCTGTACGTCCACTGGCCGCTGGACACCTACGATCCCGCGGCGACGCTGCCGGCGCTCGACGCCGCGGTCGAGGAGGGGATCGTCGACCGGATCGGGGTGAGCAACTTCCGTCCGGATCAGTTGCGGGACGCGATCGATCGCCTCGACACCCCGATCGCGGCCCACCAAGTCGAGCTACACCCGTTGTGGCCCCAGCCCGAACTCCGCGACCTCGCGGCCGAGCACGGCCACGAGCTGGTTGCGTACTGCCCGATCGCCCGGAACGAGGTGGCCGAGGTCGACCGGATCGTCGAGGTCGCGGCGACCCACGGCGCCACCCCGGCGCAGGTGTCGCTGGCGTGGGTCCGAGCGAAGGGTGCCGTGCCGATCCCGAAGGCCGCCTCGCCGGCGCACATCCGGGAGAACCTCGCCGCGCTGGACGTCGAACTGGACGACGGCGACGTCGCCGCGATCGACGCGGTCGAGCGACGGCACCGCATCGTCGACTTCGACGCCGCACCCTGGAACCAGGCGTAAGCGTCCGGAACGCGCCCCCGTGCTACCCCGACAGCGCCTCGCGGGCCCGCCGGAGCTTCCGCTCCATCCGCTCGTTGCCGTCGACGCCCGCAAGCGTCTCGGCGGCTTCGAGCGTCCGAACGGAGTTGTCGAGGAAGGATAACACGTCGCCGGGGTACGCGTACAGCAGATACTCGTCGCTCATCACGTCCACGATGGCGTCGGGGCCGAGCCCCTGTGCGCGCAACTCCAGCAGGTATTGGATGAACTGCCGTTCGGGGTAACCGGTGTAGAGGTCGTCGGGGTTCTCCGGGTCGAGAAAGTCCTCCGCGAAATCCAAGAGCCGGTCGCGCGTGGCGTCGTCGAGTTTCGTGAGCCCCTCTCCCGAGTAGAGTACGTCCATTGTCGCCCCCTTGAACGCCCCCTTCGGGATGCTCGTCTCGAGTTGGGAGACGATCTGGCGGTGGTTCTTCAGGTAGATCTTGTCCGTGATGGCCACGGTTACACGGCGTAGACGGGTGGCGGACAAAAACGTCCCGATGCGGACGGTCCGCGTGTGCGTTCGTCGCATCCCTCCCCGGAGTCGTAACGTATTTGCCTTCGACGGGGGTACAAACGGGTGCGTGTCCGGGTTAGGGTAGTGGACTATCCTTCAGCCTTGTGGAGGCTGAGACGCGGGTTCGATTCTCGCACCCGGACTTCCAATTCTCCGAAAAATACGGGGTTCAGAGCCTCTGGCAAAGAATCCGTATCCCGGCGATCACGTCGAGATAGCGGGTGTGCCCAAAGGCTGACGAAAATTCTGTTTGGAAGTCCCCACGCCGTCCGGCGATTCCGTGAAAACATCAATGCAAATACAACTATGAGAGACGGCGAACTCCCGGACAGCGTGCCACTCGTTCACGACATCGACGCAAAACACCTCAACCAACTCCAACTCGAGGACTACCGTGACCACCGCCGAGAAGTCCTCACGTGGCTCTGGCAGTCAGGGAAGACTCCAGACGAAGGCAAGGGGTATAGTGAATCGGTCGTCGAGAACACCGCCTACCGCCTCAGCAAGGTGTATCGGTGGATCTGGGATCGTGAACGGTACACGGCCACCATCTCCCCCGAACACGCCGACGCGTTCGTCGCCGAGCTGAAGAAGAAGGACTGGACTGACGAGAACAAGAACCAGTAGGTGAAAGCTCTCAAACGGTACTTCGCGTGGCGGAAACACGAGAAAGGGGCCGACGAGTGGGAACCCGAGCAAACGTACACGCCCGGCCAGCAAACCCACCACGCACGCGACTACCTCTCCCTTGATGAGCGACAACGGATCCGCGATGCCGCGCTGGATTACTCCTCTATCCCGTCGTACGACTACGTCGACCCCGACGAACGCGACCAGTGGAAAGCACACCTCGCACAACGCTTCGAGAAGCCGAAGTCGGAAGTGACGCGCGAGGACTGGGAGAACGCCACGAGTTGGAAAGTCCCCTCGCTCGTTGCGACTGGACTCGACGCCGGCCTCCGTCCGATTGAAGTCGAACGTGCCCGCGTCTCGTGGATCGATGTGCCGAACGCCGTCCTCAGGATTCCGAAGGAAGAAGACAGCAAGGGCACAAACGGCGGCGAGAACTGGACAGTGAGCCTCCGAGAGGACACCGCTCGTCATCTTGACCGCTGGCTGGATGAACGTGCTACGCGCCCGAAGTACGACGATTCCGACCGAATCTGGCTCACTAGCCACGCCAACCCGTACGGGAGTGACGCGCTGAACTACATCCTCGGCGAACTCTGCGACGAAGCCGGAATCTCGACGAAGAACCGCGACATTTCGTGGTACTCCGTCCGTCACTCCACGGGCACGTATATGACACGTGAAGAGGGGTTGGCAGCGGCGCAAGACCAGTTGCGTCACCGCTCCGAGCAGACGAGATGCGGTACGATCAAACGCCGCCAGAGGACAGGCGCGACGCACTCGACCGGATGTGACGATCACCACGAAAAGGCAGACGTACCCGGCTCACAACTGCGCGACAAACCTCAACAGACATCCAGAATTCACGGGTAATCGGAGAGTCCAGTCTGCCCCTCCAGAAATTCATCAACAGTCTGCTTGATTGCGTCTTTCCTTGCCTTCTGCGCAATCCATCTCCTCTTGTACTTTTCCGAAAGATTCGACTGAATCGTGTCCGGGTTCATTCCGTCGATACTTCCCCGATAGGAGTACAGTTCAACATCTTCACCATACCCGTGTTCTGTCGGATCTGCCTCGCCGATCAGGTTGTAGTTGACCATCCGGCTGAGAAGGTCGTCACAGATGTGTTCGGCGACCTCCTCGGTGGCGTAGTGGGTCATCGTTCGCGGATCCGAGATGACGTTCACCACCTCTCCCCGAGTGAACTTCCGAATCGAGCTGTCGGAAACGGCCCTCTTCTGCGGAATCTCGAAGAACACGTTCCGGAGGATCTTCAACCGATTTGACTCCGGGTAGAAGTCGCCGCTGGCCATCGGGTCGTTGATCACCTCAACACCCTCCCCGGTGAGATGCTGAGACAATTGACTGTCGTGAGCGGACTCGGTCTCTGACCGCTCGTCGAAGTTCCGGTGGAGACGAAGGCGTTCCTCGTTGAACGTGTGATACGTCCAGAGGAAGACGGAGTCGTCCTCCGAGTTCTCCCGTTCATCCTGATCAATAGCTCTCTGAGCGAGCTCAACCAGCGACCCGGGAACCATCAATACTTGCTCCACCTGTTCGACATCGTGACCCGTCTTCTCCTCCAAATACTCGTTGTACTCTAGGACGTTCTCCGCGGCATCTCGTATTTGTTGAAGAGCGTTTTGCGGCCTTGAGATTCCCGTCTTGCACTCGACCGTGACGACCATCTCACGCTCCGGATGCCCCAAGAGAGCGTCCGGATTCCTCATATCAGGATCCACCTCATAGAGCGGCTCCACCCCGAGAATGTACCACCCGGTTTCGTCGGTGAGTCTCGACCGCTGATTGAACGCCGACGCC
>Ga0102936_1000303_pt1 | contig 19258 bp, 18 predicted proteins | sample SalPon2_A_H2O_MG_FD_78502 | JGI IMG/M metagenome (GOLD analysis project Ga0102936, IMG submission 78502) | Salt pond water microbial communities from South San Francisco under conditions of wetland restoration - Salt Pond MetaG R2_A_H2O_MG | ecosystem: Environmental > Aquatic > Non-marine Saline...
ATCTCGTGTTCGCCCCGTCTGCGCCGGGGCGAACACGTCGAACCCTTCGAGAAACCCGAACGAGAGATGCTCGAACAACGCCAACGTCTCCGTTTCCACGACATTGAAGAACGATTATACCGAAGGATCATCTTGCAGGGTCGCTGAACTCATTCCACCTCAGCGTTTACCCTGCTCTTTGGTATGCGAACTGTTCTATGACACCCTCACCATTGAAGTCTACGATTGACAGTACTAAGATCATTTGTAGGTCAGCAAGTTTGTCTTGGTTGGCCGGTTCTTTCACCCTAAAATCGACATCCTGTTGGAAGATATGATCACTTGGCAAGATTCAAATTGACGGGGAATCTTAATCGACTATGACTAAACAAATCCCGCTTATTTTAGATATAGATGGGACCATCACCTCACCGGAAGAATGGAGACTGGATCCTCGGATCATTAATCCGATTCGATCTTGGGATGGCCCGGTCATCTTTGCTACAGGTAAGGCATTCCCATATCCTGTTATGCTATGTCGTTTCTTAGGAATCGGTGAGTATGTCGTCGCAGAAAACGGTGGAGTAGTGTATGATGGAAAGACGATAGAAAAAACTACTAATTCGACGATTCCGTTTCAAGTTGCTGAAGAGTATATCAATGCGGGATATGAACTTGGTCCCGAGAGTATTTCACTGGCAAATCGGTGGCGCGAAACCGAAATGCTCGTACACAAAGACCAACCCCTCCAACCGCTACAAAACATTATCGATCCCCATGACGTGGAGTTGATCGATACGGGGTTTGCCTATCATATAAAAGATCCAACTGTTATGAAAGGGGATGGAATAAAGATACTCGCCGAAAGCTTGGGATTTGAGCTTCAATCGGCGATCGCTATCGGAGATTCGATTAATGACGTCTCTGTGTTCGAAATTGTCGGCGAGAGCTTCGCAGTTGGTAATGCCGATAGCAAGGCTCGCGAAGTAGCAGATCATGTGGTTGACGAAGAACAGGCGGATGGGACAATCAAAATACTCAAACAAATGGGTGATTCGGCTGATTAAATCGATAAGTGCGTGCGTAGGTATAAACTCAGGTGGGTGGACCACCAAACTGGAAACGAGGAACTCACAATGATGGAAAGAACGTTCGAGGGAGTCGGGGCCACTCCTGTATCGGGGACTGGAGTCGCGAGATGGTATCTGCCGGAAGCGGAACTGGAGCTTCCCGAAACTTCCCCCCGGGAATCAGTCGATGTCGACACGGAACGTGAACGCTTCGAGAAGGCGCAGGACCGTGCGAGCGCCGATCTCGAGACAGAGCGCGATCGAGCGGCAGAACTAGTCGGCGAAGAGGAGGCAACCGTCTTTGATGCTCACATTCGGTTCGTCAACGATCCACAGATCGAGTCGGCGGTAGAGTCCGCGATTGAGGAGGGGATGATGGCCGAGCAGGCTGTCGCGGACGCCTTCGAGAGCCACATCGAACAGTTCGAGCGGATGGAGGGTCGAATGGCGGAACGAGCGGACGACCTCCGCGATGTCCGCGACCGACTGTTGCGGATCCTCCTGAATGTCGAGCGGGTCTCGCTTTCGGACCTACCAGAGGGCACCGTTGTCCTCGCCGAGCGGTTGACCCCGAGTGATACGGCAAAACTCGATCCTGATCGGATCGCAGGGTTCGCGACGATCGCCGGAGGTCGTACCTCTCACGCGGCGATCTTCGCCCGCTCACTGGCCGTGCCGGCGGTCGTAGGTGTAGGGAAGCCATTAGAGGACATCGAGGACGGAACGGACGTGGTGATAGACGGCGATAACGGCCGGGTAATCACGAACCCGTCGGAAGAAACCAAGTCCAGAGCCGGTGAGACTTTCGACGCCGACATCATCGACGCGCTGGTCTCGACCCACGACGGGAGAGACATCGAGGTCGCAGCCAACGTTGGCACCGACGCCGAGATATCACCTGCGGCCGCCAGAGGGGCAGACGGGATCGGGCTGTTCCGGACCGAGTTTCTGTTCTTGGACCGTGAGTCGCCCCCTGCGGAAGAGGAACAGTTTGAGACCTACCGAAACGCACTCGAGGCGTTCCCGGACGGCCGCGTCATCTTCCGGACTCTCGATATCGGCGGGGACAAACAGATACCATATCTGGAGTTGCCCGACGGGGAGAACCCGTTCCTCGGTGAACGAGGTATCCGCCGTTCCCTCGGCGAGGATACCACCCTGTTCGAGACCCAGCTACGGGCCCTACTCCGGGCGGCCGGAACAAACTCCAGCGGGGAGGCGGCGATCATGCTCCCGATGGTCGCCACCCTCGACGAGGTACTCACCGCACAGGACGAGATCGCGTCGGTCAAGGCCGATCTCGAAGCCAGCGGACACAGTCCGGATAAGCCCGAAGTCGGCGTGATGATCGAAACGCCAGCCGCAGCTCTCAACGCCGACGTGCTTGCCGAACACGTCGACTTCTTCAGCATCGGGACGAACGATCTCACTCAGTACGTCATGGCCGCCGAACGAGGCAACGACCGAGTCAAGACTCTGGGAGATTACCGACAGCCGGCGGTTCTCCGTGCGATCCGACACGCCGTCGTGGGGGCGGAAGAGAGTGACTGCTGGGTCGGAATGTGCGGCGAGATGGCCGGCGATCCCGAATTAACTGAGTTGTTGATCGGGCTGGGTCTCGATGAATTGAGCATGAGTGCCGTCACGGTGCCCGCAGTCAAACAAGCAGTCCGTGATACCGATACCGCTGCGGCTCGGGACCTCGCAGGACGCGCGCTCGAGGCACGCACACGGGAGGAGGTCCTTGAGATATTGGGAATCAGATGAGAAATGTGAAACGGACCGGTATGTCGTATGTGTAACCATTCTGTTGCGTATCTTTATTTCGGTCGCACCGGAACCGTGCGTGTATGAATTTAGATTACCCATACTTTCAGATCAATTTCAAAGTGTATCCGGGAACCGGGGGGCAGGGTGGTCTCGAGTTCGCCAGAACGATCGATCGAGTGTCGAAGGACATGGACACGGAGTTCGTACTCGCCCCACAGATTCCGGACATTAGGCTCATCGCTGAGGAGACGAACCTAACGCTAATGGCACCGTATATGGACGCCCTCCAAGCCGGTCGGGGGATGGGAAAGATCCTTCCAGAGACGGTCAGCGAGGCGGGAGCCGAGGCTGTGGTAATCAACCACGCCGAGAACCGGGACTCGTTCGTGGACGTCGACCGGAAGATCCGTCGCGCCCGCGAAGCGGATCTCGATTCGATCGTCTGCGTCGACAGCCTCGAGATGGGCAAGGCAGTCGCCGTGTTCGACCCGGATTCGGTGATCTTTGAGATGCCGGGAGATATCTCGACAGAGCGGGCGATCACACAGACGCATCCCGAGCTCGTCGAAGAGTTCATCGCGATGATGGACGAAGAAAACCCCAGGACGACAGTACTCGTTGGGGGCGGTATCAGTACGCCCGAGGACGTCAGGCTCGCGTTCGAACAAGGGGCTGACGCTACGGGGGCTGCTTCCGCAGTGTCGCTCGCTAATGATCCCAAAGCGCTCCTCCGGGAGATCGCAGCTGTGATCCCCGAGAGCGAGTGAAAACAACGCGGGAACCGAAGCAAGAATGCTACCACGGAATAGAGATCGAGCAGTCGCGAACCAAGTGTGGGGAAGTATTTAACCCTCGTCTCTCATATGGGACTCGTAGACGATGACTGAAAAAAAAAACATCTTGGTCGTGTGTGGAACGGGTATCGCGACGTCAACGGTAGTCCGGGAGCGGCTCAATGAGGGGCTCCCAGAACGGGGTATCTCTATCGGAACAATTGACAAGGCAAAGGTTACTGAGGCTAAAGGGAAACTCGGAAATGGGAAGTATGACATGGTAGTGACGACTACGCAGATGAACGAAGACCGCTATGATCTTCCTGTCTATCACACGACCGCGTTTATGAGCGGGATCGGGCAGGACGAGGCACTCGACGATATTGCCGAAATTCTGAAACGGAAGGACTGAGATTTTGGCTCTTGTATAACTCAGCGAAACACGTCCACTGCAGAGCCTGTCTAAGAATTCTCACACTCCCAGTCATCGATATCGGTCGAAGACACCGCAGTATAATTTGCTCAACCGATCCAGCAGCGTTGACAAAAAGAGAGGCAAACTCAGCTATCTGGCGATCGTGTCTGCTACTTCGTGGCTGTCCGGCCCTCGGCCGGACCGCCACAGCTTCAACAGGTTGTGCGTCGCCGAAAACAACGACCACTCCGCTTGCGCTCCCGCCACCCCACCTAACAGAAATCGGTCACAGCCGCGGGTGACGTGCTGACCGAACACTGCTTCGACGCTCTGGCTGCGCTTGCGGTAGATACCGCTGCCTCGTTTCGTCTGGATTTTTTGCTCCATTCGTTCTTTCAGCCCGTACCACTTGGGGATCCGCCCTCGTGGCGGATCCGCTTCCCGGAGTTCTTTCCGTCGCTTCCAGTCTTTAGTAGTGGCGATGAACAGTTCTGTCTGCTAATCCGCTAACTGCGCGTTCGCTTTGCTCCAGTAGCCAGCGTCGGCAAGCGCCTTCTCCGGGCGCTTGCCGTTCACCTTCTCGCAGGTCTCCAGCATCGGCTTGAGCTGCTGGACGTCGTTTGCGTCAGTAGTGATCTCCTGAGCGAAGATGACCTGTGTGTCGCAGTCTACCATTGCTTGGCCGTTGTAGCCCTGTTTCCATCCGTTGCTCGTTTTGAGCGTTTGACTCGCTGGATCTGTCGTGTTTGCCTTTGAGTCCTCCGGAAGCTCTACCTCCTCCGGAGGTGTGGGCTTCCGGCCACGCTTCTTCTGGCCTGATTCTTCCTCTTCCTGTTCTCTTTGGCGGATCTTCTCGGCTTGCTCCTCCTTGAGCTCGTTCGGTGGCGTTGAGTCGGTCCCTGGCTTCCCGCAATCGATTCAGTCGGTCCTCTCGCTCCCGGAGTTTAGTGATTAGTAGAAGTTTTGGAAATAGATCCTGTAATATATACTGTAAAAGAATTAGTCCAGTTCTTGCGTCCGTTCTGCGAGTAACTGAATCAACTCCCGTACGGTGATTTTATCTTCTTGAACGAGGGCTGTATCAACCGTATACCCGATCGCTTCAGCGTAGCTGGAGCGATTGTGCTGGGCCATGATTTGTGTAAGCTTCTCAGCCAACTCGTCGCTGATTGTGACCGTTGTATACCCTTCAGGAGACATACTATATCAAAGAAGCAAATTACAATAAATGTTACGTGACGTATCTTCAGAACTTCTGTTACTCACTAGCGCGACGCGTGGCTCTCGCCGCATCAAGGCATCTCAAAAGATCGCCTCACACAGTATCTCCGAGCGTTCCAACTCAGACGAGAAATCTACCGCAAACCCGCACGAGAAGCGCTCAAACACGCCGTCAAAGCAACTATCTGAAATCAACAATGTGCTACACAAGAGCGTTGTGGCATACATAACAGTAAATAATGATCATCTTTATATTAGTGTTTCCCAAATGTTGGGTTGCATGGTGGGAAGTGTACTCTTACAGTTGGGTGGAGTAGACCAGATCGCACAGGCGTTAAACGATGTGATACAGGGTCTAGGAGTATCGGTCCTGTTACCGATCATCATCTTCGTCATCGCGTTGTTGTTCCGCGTCAATTGGCGAACGGCGGCTCGGTCGGCAGTGCTGATCGGCGTCGGATTTGTCGGTATCAATCTAGTTATCGGACTGTTCGCAGAGAATATCAGTCCGCTCGCAAACCAGATGGTTGATACAGCGGGTATCTCGCTACCGGCAGTCGATGTGGGCTGGCCGGCGGGTGCGGCGATCGCGTTCGGTATTGCGGAACTCGGCGTATGGATGATCCCGCTGTTCGTCGCGTTGAATCTCGTACTGTTTGGGATTGGGTTCACCTATACGCTCAACGTGGACATCTGGAACTACTGGCACTTCGCGTTCATCGCAGGGCTGGTGTACTTCGGCACCGGCGAGTGGGTTCTCGCCGCCGTAGCGGGACTCCTCCTCGGGGTCTTCGTGCTCGTGGTGGCTGACTGGTTCCAACCCGCGATCGAAGAGGAATTCGATACGCCCGGCATTTCGTTCCCACACGGGCTGTCGGCGGTGTTCGCCGTGGCTGCTTTGCCGATCTACGAGGTCGTCAAGCGGATCCCTGGCTTGGGAGATGTAAACTATGACCCGGATAGCGTCCAAGATCGACTGGGACTGCTCGGCGAACCGATCTTCCTAGGGGTCGTGCTGGGGATTCTCATCGGCGTCGGCGCATATATTGATTCCCTGTTTGTGCTGGACAACTGGTATGAGATCCTCGGCGCTGGGATCGCTTTCGCAGCAGTGATGCACATCCTGCCGATGATGGTCGGCATACTCATGGAAGGCCTCGATCCGCTGGCGGAATCGATCCGGGACTACATGACCTCGCGGTACGAGAACCGTGACCTGGTGATCGGTCTCGACTCTGCGCTGCTGATCGGGAAGGAATCTGTAATCGCAGCCAGTCTAATTATGGTGCCGATCGCGATCGTAATGAGTCTGATCATCCCTGGAAACGAGGTACTGTGGGGTGTTGACCTAGCGACGTTCCCCTTCATGTTCGCCATGATGGCGCCGCTAATGGACAACGACATCGTCGACATGGTGATCACAGGGACGATCCTCCTCATTCCGGTCAACTACACTGCGTCCGCCATGGCACCCACCCTGACCGAGGCTGCGCAATCAGCCGGCTTCGACCTCGGCGGTGAATCGCTGATCACCGCACCTCTCGGCGACGCCGGTACGCCCGCGACCGCCTTGCTTGCGCTGCCCGGTGAAATACTGGGAACGACCGGCGTGTACCTCAGTCTCGCCGTCTGGGTTCTGCTCATCTTCGTGATCTGGTTCGCCCTCCGCGCATGGCCAAAGCGTATGTATATAATCGCGGGTGCCAGCGAGGAGACGGCGAGGGAGGCCGCTCAGCTCCGACACAGCGGCGAGGGCGGAGGGCTTCTCCCGACCAAGCTCGGCGAACCTCTCGAGATCGAGGAACCGGCCGAGTGACGTAGCTGGTTAGCCCGTTTCCTATCCTACCGCTGCTTTTGGTACATACTCATCGTTCGCACGTTATAGTCCGGTGAATCCGCCGTCTGTGACACTGCCCGGGCGTGCGACAGATTTAGTCCGTTTGCCATCCATAACATTATTTGAGGGATGATTCAGGAGGTACAACTTCCGGCCGTTCACCTGCGTGGAGAAACGCTCACCGCCCTCGAGGATCTACTGTGTGGTGGCTGTACCGATCCGGATATCGACATCAGTGTGGAGCACGGATCAGTCACCTACCACTACAATTCGCTGTCGGCCCTGCGAGACGACGTCGGACTTCCCGCGGTTGTTCGCTCGTTCGAGGTCGTCATCACGGCTCGGGAGGGACACATCGAAATTTGCTCCAACCGTGGCGTCGACGGTTTTCAACTCTCTCTCAGGGGCAACGCCGAGTGGGTCGAGCGACGCCGTAGAGAACTCACCGACTTCTTCGCGCGGCAGGGAGCGACCTTTCGGACGCTCCTTGAGCGGTACCTTGGAGTTACCATGACGGGTGCGACCGTGCTCGCATCGTTGCTCGTATACCACGCCGGATACGGAGCGGCGATCGGTATGCAGGCTCCCGTCGACGGGTTGTTTTTCGGGAGTCTCGCTGTGTTTTTCGGCGGTCTGTTTCACGCACTGCTCAACGTGATCTATCCATACTCCGCGATCATCTCTGGGGAAGTTACGGGACGGTGATTTCCGCATCTCCGTGGTTAAGTGGTTTCGTTCGGGTGTGACCGCCGGATCGGGAGTTTTTGTTGTCATCAGTCAGTATGGTTTATTTATGTGGCCGTGCTCATCCCGACAATGGAGACCAACTACATCGAACTCGTCGGAGAGGCGGCCGAGGATGTTCTTGAGGAACTCGCGACGTACGCCCTTGAAAACGGGTACGTCGAGGAACCATACGTCAACGCGCTGCTCGAACGCGAACGGGTCCACCCCACCGGGCTACGCATAGACCGGGAGACAGATCCGTTCGGGATCGCGATCCCACACGCTGACCCGGGTCACGTCCGTGAGGAGGCAGTTGTCCTCGGCCTCCCAGAGTCCCCTGTTACTTTCCATAGCATGGACGACAAGGACAGTCAGATCCAGATCGATGCCGTCGTCTTGTTGCTCGTCACCGACACAGACGGCTACACCGCGTTCCTCTCGGATCTAACAACCCTATTTCAGGACGACGCGTTCGCGACGGCGGTTCTGGACAGGGACGCAGATAGGACCCTTGAACTGATACTGGACTGTACAGTGGATATCTGATACTGATAGCTGTCGCGATTCACCGGTTGATCGGCCGCCCGATTGACCGATCGTCCGGAAACGGCTTACAATCATCACTATGAGACGGACGCGTCCAGAACTCTCTTAGACAATCGGCTCTTCGCTTTGGAATCGATCTCCGATCGAACTGAGGCCCATCGATGACCGACCTTTCGGTGACCTGTTCGGTTCGTTCGGTTACTCCACATTGAGTTCGAAGTCGTCTTCGATGAGTTCTACCAGCGAACTCACCGCCTCCTCACCATCGGGTCCGTCCGACCGAATCAGGATCTCGTCGCCACCTTCCACCCCGAGCGACATGACAGAGAGGCTGCTTTTCGCGTCTCCTTCCCGGCCGTCTTCGGTTCTCACTTGGATCTCCGCATCGAAGTTCGAGGCCATCTGGACGAACTCCGACGCCGGCCTCGCGTGTAATCCTTTTTCATGTGTAACCGTTACCCGCTGTTCGACAACTGCCATGACATCAGCACTAGTGTTAGTCCGTACATAACGCTTCGTGTTCGTGTTCCTCCGCAGGAAACAAGTTCGGCGCCGCTGTTGCGACGCCTCACCGACAGGTAAATAGTATCTTCCATGAAGTGGCCACGGAACGACATCGCGACCATTCGGAACAAAGTATAATTAGTCCCGTGTTCGAGATACAGACGGTGGCTTGTTGATGACACCCAGATTCGGAAAACAGGTTATTGTAGCGGTTGACCACGGGCTACACTGGGGGGTTTTCGAGGGATTCGAGGATCCCCGTGAGACGTTGGAGACGGTTCTGGAAAGCGAGCCGGACGGGATCCTGGCGAGCGTCCCGTTCCTCCAACGGTTCGACGATCTGGTTGGGGAGTATGAGATTACTACCATCGCCACGATCGATCTGCTACACGACTCCACGCTTCCAGGAGCTCACGAAGAGGCAGAGATACACTCGCAGGTGTTCGACGTCGAAACGGTCGCCAGTCTTGGCGCGGACGCGATGAAGGTCGCGCTCGTCTACGGCCGTGACGACCCCTCAGTTCTCGAGCGGAACCTAGACTTCGTCGCTGACGCAGCCCAGCGCGGTCGTGAACTTGGTATCCCGCTGGTCGTCGAACCTACCCTGTGGGGCAACCGCGTCGACGATGAACTCGACCCCGAATACCTCGCCAACGCGAACCGCCTTGCGTTCGAACTCGGGGCGGACATCCTGAAGAGCCCGTATCCCGGGAACAGAGAGTCGTTCCGCCCGATCGTGGCGAACGCGCCCCAGCCAGTGTACATCGCCGGCGGTCCCACCACAGAGTCGGACACGGAGGTGCTCGGGATGGTCCGCGGGGCGATGGATGAGGGTGCCCAAGGCCTCATGTTTGGCCGGAACATCTGGCAGCGCGAGAACCCCGGCCGCATCATCGAGGGGTTTTCCGCGATCGTTCACGACGACGCGAGCGTCAAGGAGGCCGCCCAACTACTCTAATACTGACTGTTCTGGACCACTACTTGACGCTGTCCACTCGGTAGACCGCTTGTCGAAGAAATCACTACGACATTCAGCAGGGGGTCTTCGATTGTAGCTGTCTATCGTCATGTCTCGACCACGAGGGGCAGGACGACTTGTGCTTACTACAGAACGATTAGAATACTGTAACAAATCAACGGATTACATTCGGTAGAGTTGTTACTTGACACCCTAGAGACGGAGACGATACCGTTTACTTGAGCAGTTCCATTCAATTATTCCGAAAAGTCAGATGTATTCGATCCGGCGAAACGGGCCAAGTACAAGATTATTAGTCACCAGAGCTGATGGGTGGAATCATACATGGGTGATAAAAGAAAGGATGCGGTGTTAGCCTATTAAATGGACCCATCAGGACATACTCCTCCGGAACTGTTCGGGCTTCGTTCGTCGACTATCCGAGGAAACTGTCGATCGGGTCCCCGTCGATCGAGGGTATCAAGCAATTTTTGTCACGCCATGATGGGGATGCTTCTTGGGTTGCCTTATTATTCGGAGTTGGCACGCGTAATAACAAGGCGCAGACACGGGGGTAGGATCTCCGGTTGCCCCTACCGATGAACATCCGTCCGCTACCACTCGTTTGTCCGCTAGCAACGGTCTTCGTAGTTATTTTACTACTATCAGTGATAGAACGGATGAGTTCCCACTTCTGTTGCTAGTACCAAATGTAGGATTTTATTACGCTAGGGTCGAAACGAGTAGTCGATGAGATTAGAAACCTCTCGAAGTCAAAGGTATTCGCTCGTCGATGGGGAAACCGAAAGCCTTCAACGGGGTTGGGTCCGATTACAGGAGCGTACCACAGATGATGAGTAAGTCGAACAGGATCGCTGCCGCTGTTGACGCGTTCGGCGATGGTGAGCCGGTGCTGGTTTATGACGCTGCCGACCGTGAAAGCGAGGTCGATATCGTGTATCCTCCCGAGAACATTACTCACGCCGACATTGCGAGGTTGCGGAACGACGCGGGCGGACTAATCTGTGTTGCACTCTCGGATACGGTCTGTCGTACCCTAGGTCTGCCCTTCCTACGGGAAACTATCGACCACCCTGTTGCTGCGGAACACGACCGTGGGTACGGCGACCGATCAGCGTCATCCCTGTCGGTCAACCATATCGACACGTTTACCGGCATCACCGACGCCGACCGCGCGCTGACCATTCGTAATCTTTCCGCATGCGCGGCCACGCCGGACGTGGAGGGGTTTGCTGAAGAGTTCCGAACACCGGGCCATGTTCGCCTCCTCCGCGCCGCTCCGGGACTTCTCGATGACCGGCAAGGTCATACTGAACTCGGCGTGGCCATCGCACGTGCTGCGGACTGCCCGCCTGCCGCTGTAGTGTGCGAGATGCTTGATGACGAAAGCGGTGACGCGCTGTCCCGGGCGGCAGCGAAAGAATACGCCAACCGCGAAGGACTCGTCTACGTGGAGGCGACGACCCTCGTTGATTACTTCGCATGAGGAATACATTCGAAAGAACAACCGACGCTCCACAATGAGAAGGCATATTATTATCCATTTGGGAATATGAGAACATGAAAATCGAAACCACAGAGTTCGATATAGAGAGCGATAGACGGTTTGAGATCAGGAACGTGAGCCCGGAAGTACAAGCGTCCGTTGAGGAGTTAGGAGCGGAAGATGGCCTCGTGTACCTAAATACTCCGCACACGTCGGCCGCGTTGGCCACGAACGAGTACGAGGAGAAACTCTGTAACGACATGGTCGACAAATTTAAAGAAATCGCAGCACCGGACGCTGGCTACTATCACGACCTCGATCACATCGCTGCCGGAGAGCAACCGAACGCGCACGCTCATCTCCTCTCCGCGCTACTCGATACCCCTGTTCTGTTACGACTCCACGACAGGGAACTTTCCCTCGGAACATGGGAGGAGGTCATGTTCTACGAGTTATGTGGCCCGCGTGAACGGACTATTGAGGTGACAGCACTGACTGACAAACAATTCTGACGAGCAGAGTTCGTCATCAAAAAGGTGATTACTGGGTCGTAGACGGATGACTCGACTGCTCGACTAAGACGTTAGACCGCGTGCTTGAAGCTAGTCCTGACGGCATACTCGTATCTGTGTCCGTAGTCCGGCGCCGAGCTATCGAATAGCGATCCAGTCATTCGATTGTTGACTTCTGTCGTCGGTGCTGGGTCACGCATGACTCTCTTAACACTCAATACGCGCGGATATCGGTGTCTGAAGCAAATTATGACCGGCGGGTCAGCTCAGCCTCTAAACCGTAACAGCAGACACCTAGAAGTAGGAACAGAGAACATTGGTGTGAGAGGAACGAACATTAGTTTCGTATAAGAGAACAAGATACTTGGTGGAGGCCCCGCAACCGTGGAGTATGCACGACGAAGCAAAACATCCGGTCTCGACGAGCAAGAAGACAATTAAGATACTCGATGCGCTTCAGGAGTTAGGGAGTGCGGGCGTCACCGAACTCGCATCGGCGGTAGATATGAACAAAAGTACCGTCCACAACCACCTCAGTACACTGAAATCTGAAGATTTGGTCGTTCAAAAGGATGATGAGTACACATTAGGACTCCGCCTGCTGGAGTTCGGTGGCCGGGCACGCGACCAGCGTTCGCTGTACGACATCGCGACCCCAGAGATCGAGCGTCTCGCAAACCAGACCGGCGAGTTGGCCAATCTAGTAGTAGAGGAATACGGCCACGGCGTCTATCTCGTCTGTGAGAAAGGCGACAAGGCGGTCAATCTGGATATCTATCCTGGTGTCAGACGCCTCCTCCACGTTACAGCGTCCGGCAAGGCGATTCTCGCACATCTGCCGACCGAGCGGATCGATGAAATCATTGAGCATCACGGTCTGCCAGCGAAGACGGAGCAAAGTATCACTGACAGGGACGTACTGTTAGACCACCTCGAAGAGGTCAGGGAACAGGGGTTCGCCGTTGACGACGAGGAACACATCAACGGTCTTCGTTGTATCGGCACGCCGATTCTGAGCGACGAGGGGGATGTCCTTGGCGCAGTCAGCATCTCGGTGCCAGTCACCCGGATGGATGACGATCAGTTCTACAACGAGGTTCCGGATATCGTCCGCAGTGCGACCAACGTTATCGAGTTACACGTTCAGAACTCCCGGTGAAATAACGATGTGACGGCCATTGTTACAGACGTACGATTGTAACTCTATAATGATCACGGGTCTATAAGTTCTTAATAATAGAACAATTGTTCTATTATATTGCTCTACCGATTACTGTCATTCCTCTCTCACTCAGGGCGGTGGGAAAACCGGCACAGATATCCCTACTATTTATTATCATAGTTCGCATCCATACACTATGGGTTATATCATCAAGATGCCCCAGATGGGCTTGGAGATGGAAGAAGGCGAAGTCGTCGCTTGGGAAGTGGACGTAGACGAGCCCACTGAGGAGGGCGATATCGTCGTCGTCGTCGAATCCGAGAAGGCGGTCAACGAGGTCGAGGCGCGCGAGGACGGGGCCGTGCGTGAGATATTCGTTCCCGAAGGGAAGGTCGTTGAACCGGGTGATCCAATCGGCGTCTTCGGTGGGCCTGAGGAGGACATCACCGACTTGATAGCGGAAGCCGAGGCGATGTCCGATACGTCGGCAGCGGAATCGGCTTCCGCCGGCTCGGACGACGAACCGTCAGAGACAGGCGACCCGAGAGGCGCCACAGCCTCGGAAGAACAGATCCGTGCCACGCCGGGGGCAGAAAAACTCGCAAACGACATGGGGATCGACCTTTCGGTTATCGACGGAAGCGGACCTCAAGGAACGATTACCGAAGCCGACGTGGAACAGCAGGCATCCGATGAAGGTATCGAGGAATCGTCCTCGCCAAGCGTCCGTGCGACGCCGGGCGCGAAACAGGTCGCCGAGGAGCGGGGCGTAGAACTGACGTCGATAGACGGCACCGGGCCACAGGGCGTCGTCACCGAGAGCGACGTGGAGAACCACGCCTCAGAGAGCGCCGAAGCGAGTACCGACGTGCGTGCCACGCCGGGCGCGAAGCAACTCGCAGCGGAGCGGGACGTAGAACTGGCGTCGATAGACGGCACCGGACCACAGGGCGTCGTCACCGAGAGCGACGTGGAGGATCATGCGGGCGCCGGAACCGACGACGGCTCAACTGCGGTCCGAACAGTGAGCGAGTCGCGGAGACTTTCGAGTATACAACAGACGATAAGCGATCGGATGAGTGCGAGCCACCGAGAGGCCCCCCACGTGACGCTGAACCGGTCCTTCGACGCCACGACGCTCCGTGAGGTACAGACCGCCGCGGCAAACGAGGGTGTCGACGTGTCGCTCACTGACCTCCTCGTCCGTGGCGTCGGAATGGAACTGGCTGACAGGCCCGCGTTTAACGCACTGTTCGAGGACGGAACCCACAAGCTAATCGAAGAAGTCAACATCGGTATCGCGGTCGACATCGAAGAGGGTCTCGTGACACCGGTCGTCCCATCCGTCGCAGAGAAGTCTGTCGAAGAGATCGCTGCGGTCCGCAGGGAACGTACCCAGCGCGCCCTCAACGGCGAGTTCGAGATGTCGGATATGGAGGGTGGGACGTTCACGATAACGAATCTCGGTATGTTCGATATCGACAGTTTCGACCCCATCATCAACCCACCGGAGGTCGCTATCCTCGGCGTCGGCCGGATCCAAGATGACGGTGCGATGATACTCAGCCTCTCGTTCGACCACCGCGTCGTCAACGGGGCCGACGCCGCACGGTTCCTCGACGGGACAGTCGGGAACCTGACGGATGCGAAGTGGCTGGCTGACCAGTTCGACGAAAATATATTCGGAGCACTCATCGAGCATCTATCGGAGTAGCCTATATCACCGTCCGATCCTCGCTCTTATCACTTTAGCACGCGGCTATCGATGTACGCCTCGTAGTGACTGATAGCCTACTGGGATGTCTCGAAAAGTCGGGAAACCGTCCGCACGAACAATCTAAATACGGGTGAGTATGTTCCGAGTATGAGCGACCACGGTGACAGACGGTCCGACGCTACCTCCAGACTTCACGGTCGGATCTCGAAGTGTCCGAGTACGTCCATCCAGGCGAGTTCAAAACGTGACGGCTGGTGAGTGACGAACTAGGCTTCCGAACCAGTGGCGGAGGCGCACAAGCTTACGATGATTCAAAATCAACTGACGAGAGCGAGACTAGTGCGAGTATTTATGTTGAGCACTGCTAAATGGTCACATCGACCATGCGAGCAGCAGTATATTACGGCCGCGAGGACGTTCGTATCGAAGACGTTGAGCCGAAGCGTGTCGGTCCGACCGGTATCCGGGTCGAGGTGGCCGCCTGCGGAATCTGCGGGACGGACCTCCACGAGTACGTAGCGGGTCCGATAGACACACCCGGTGATCGAGCCCACCCGATCACCGGCGAGGAGGTCCCGATTCGTTTCGGCCACGAGTTCGGTGGGACCGTCGTCGAGGTGGGCTCGGAAGTCGAACGCGTCCAGCGGGGCGACATCGTAGCCATCAACCCGCTTCTGACGTGTGGTAGCTGTCGCTACTGCCAAGAGGGGAAGTATAATCACTGTACCGATATCGGAACTATCGGACTGTCCGGCGGTGGCGGGGGCTTCGCAGAAAGCGTCGTCATCGATGAATCTCACGCCGTCGGCGTCCCGAAGAGCGTCTCCGAAGAGGACACGACACTCGTTGAACCGCTCGCCGTCGGCGTCCATGCCGTCCGTGAGTCCGAGATGAGACTGGGCGACAACGTGGCGGTCATCGGCTGTGGGCCCATCGGACTCGCAACGATCCTCGCCGCCAAAGCCGGCGGGGCAGGCCGTGTGTTCGCGTCGGCCTCACGGGACCGCCGTCGGGAAATAGCGGGCGAGATCGGAGCCGACGTACTCATCGATCCCAACGAGACCGATCCGGTCGATTCGATCCAGTCGGAGACTGCCGGTGGCGTCGACGTCTCCTTCGAAGTCGCCGGGGGCGGCTCTTCACTCGACCAAGCAGTCCAGTGTACGACGCGAGATGGCTCCGTGACAATTATCAGCCTCTTCGAGGACGCTGTCGAGTTCGATCCGAATCCTGCCGTCCATGGGGGCCGGTCGCTGACTGGCGTCTTCGGCTATCAATCCGGTCCGCTGGGTGACCGGGACTACCGGACAGTTATCCGGCTCTTGGCCGACGGTCGCATCGACCCGGAACCGCTCGTCACCGGCCGCATCGACCTCGAAAACATCACTACGGAGGGGTTCGAGCAACTCATGGACAGGACGAGCGGGCACGTGAAAATCCTCGTCGAGCCATAAGAATTAGAGCTGGCAGTCAGAAGTACTCGTCCTGTAGTTTCCGCAGGTGGAGCAGTTCAGTCTCGTCCAGCTCTACGTCGTCGTACGTTAGCGGCTCGCCTTTCTCCACCTCGGCGGTAACCGTCGCACCCTCAACGAGGCTGATAGGGACGAAATCATTCTCCGTGGCAACATTGGCGTTCTCGGTCAGTCCGTACACCGTATGGCCGCCGATACCATCGATCTCTTCGCCAGGGTCTAGGTTCCGCTTAGCAATGGTAACGGTGTCGGCAACGGGCTTGTCCGGAATGACGTACGCGTCACCAGTCAGCTCCGCTCGCGCGGCGGACAGCAGCGGTTCGATGGTCGGAATGTGGTAGGTTCGGTGGAGGACGTAGTTCGGTCCGTTGCCCATCTTGAGGTAGTTTAGGTCCTCTCTGATGGTCTCGTTGTCGGTGGTCACGACGACGAAAACACCCGGTGCGACCCCACCGCCCAAGGCGAAGTCAACCACGCCGTCCTCTGAGAGGATCCCCCCGTCTGACTCGCTGTTGAACACGTCGGCCAGTTCCGAGACGTCAGACACTTCCGGGCCGTGCATCCCCCGTCGATCGGCCGAGAGGCCAGTGGCGTTTGCGACCATCGTCATCTCCAGCATCGAGTTGGTCCCGTCGACGAAGGCCGTGTATATCTCCGGGTTTAGGTCCTTCTCCTTGGCTTCCGCTTCGAGCGTCTCCGGCGTAGCTTCGCGGTCGAGGGGGTTGTTCTTCCCTTTCCCCGCGGCGACGATGTCGAAGCCCAGCGAGTCCGCAAAGTCGTACAGCTCCATGATAGAGCCCGGTTCGTCTCCGGCGGCTCCGGTGTAGACGACGCCGGCCGATTCGGCCATCTCGCTGAGATACGGGCCGACTACGGCGTCGGCCTCGTCGGTAAGCATGACTACATGTGTCCCGTTATGGATCGCTCGGGTCGCGACTTTGGCCCCGATTTGTGGGACGCCGGTCGCCGCGATGACGACATCGATACCGTCCATCTGTGGCGGGGCGAGTGCGTCCTCGGTGACGACCCGCCGTCCGTTCGACAGGGCGGTGTCCCCCCTAGAGATGCTGTCGACGACAGCCACGGTCTCGTGGTCGTAGCCCATCGTCTCGAAAGCGTCCTGCGCTACGTCCAGTCGGATATCCGCGATGGTTGTGACGTCGACTCCGTCGAGCTGTTCGGAACCGATGGCGATGCTACGCCCCATCCGCCCCGCACCGATAATAGCGACCGAGACGGTCGAGTCGGTCGCTTCCAGTTCTGCCAGGTTTGCTGAAAGTCGGCTCATGACGGATAAAGACTCTCTATGTATCATAATAACGGTTGGGTTGCCGCCCTCACTCGTCACCGAGGGCCACCAACCGGTGCATTTGCTCCTTGAGCGATGGGTAGAGGTCCCTGTAGACACCGTAGTACTCATTATAAACCGCTGTCCGCTCCGAGTCCGGTTCGGTCGTTGTCTCGACCACCGTTGACTCCTCTAGGCGCTTCAAGTCGTCAAACACCCCAGTGCCAAGTCCGGCGAGATAAGCTCCACCCAGTGGAGATCCGACCGGGTTGGCGACGTACTGCTGGGCGACGCCGGTAATGTCACTTACTATCTGTCGCCAGAGGTCACTTCGTGCCCCGCCGCCGATAGCGCGAACCCGGTCGATGGGAACGTTCGCTCCCTCCATCGCACTGAGGTGATGTTTGAACCCGTAGCCGATACCCTCCAGTATCGCGCGATAGACGTGGAATTTCGTGTGTGAGAGCGTGAGTCCAACCATCGTCCCGCGGGCCGCATCATCGTTGATCGGCGTCCGTTCGCCGCTGAAATACGGCAGGACGACGAGTCCGTCGGAGCCGGGCTCAATGTCCGCCGCCTTGTCGTTGAGACGGTTGTAGCTGGCTTTACCGACACCCTCACCGACGATGGCGTCCCCACCAAATTCGTCCCTGAACCACTCGACTATCGCGCCCGACGTTGCCATCCCGCCGGCAATGGCGTACTTCCCCTCGAGACAGTGCGGAAACGACCACAGCTCCGGTGTCGTCCGCTGCTCGTCCAGCGTCGTGTAGATGACCCCGGTGGTTCCATACATAAAAATCGCGTCACCAGGGTTTACCGCCCCAACGCTAATCTGGGAGGCAAGCGCGTCACCAGTCCCGACGATGACCGGCGTCCCGGACTGGAGTCCCGTCGCCTCGGCTGCCTCGTCGGTGACTTCACCGGCGATCTCCGTCGACCACCGTGAGTGAGGGAACAGTTCACGGTCGAGGCCGACCTCGTCGAGCATCTCGTCGTTCCAAGCCAGCTCCGAGGGGTCGTATAGTGGGTGAAAGAAGGCGGCGATAGCGTTATCGATAATGTACTCGTCGGTCAGTTTGTAAGTGATGTATCCCGTCGCATCGACGATTCTCTCGGTCCGTTGGAACCGTTCGGGCTCGTTGCGCTTGTACCAGAGGATCTTCGGGCCGACCGACTGGAATGTCAGAGAGTTCCCACACGCTTCGTATATCCGCTCCTCGCCGATCCGCTCGTTGAGCAGTTCGATCTCCTCGCCCGAGCGGGTATCGACACCGTAAAGAATAGCGGGTCGAAGCGGTTCGCCCCTCTCGTCGAGCGGGAGCATAGCGGCGTGGAGCGCGCTGACGCCAACGCCGGCAATTTGGTCGGCCGAGATGGTCGTTTCGGCCAGCAGTTTCCGAGTTATTTCCGTGAAATCGCTCCACCAGATGTCGTCGGCGTCGTGCTCGGCCCACCCCGGTTTCGGGACGGCGGTGTCGTGTTTTACCGATACCGACTCGACAACGGTCAGTTCAGGATCAATCATAATGCCCGTCGACCCCGATGTCCCGATATCGACACCGAGCAGATAGCGTTCGGTCATGAGTACGATTGACAGTCAGGACATGCGAATATAATTATTTTGTACCTGCGTTTAGCTCGTCCAAGTACCTGCTGAGGTAGTCGTTTGTGGCACAGGCCAGTGTAAAAACGTATTATCAGTACATCACAAAGCCGGTTAGTTGAGACGTCTGCTTGCAGAAGGTGTGTCTAAAACCCAGCAAGCAGACGATGAAATCCACGAAGACCAACTCCTTAA
>Ga0102936_1000307_pt1 | contig 19108 bp, 16 predicted proteins | sample SalPon2_A_H2O_MG_FD_78502 | JGI IMG/M metagenome (GOLD analysis project Ga0102936, IMG submission 78502) | Salt pond water microbial communities from South San Francisco under conditions of wetland restoration - Salt Pond MetaG R2_A_H2O_MG | ecosystem: Environmental > Aquatic > Non-marine Saline...
CGGCCCCTCATCCGGGTCGGCATACTCCTGTTGTTCCTCCAGATGCCCGGCACCTTCCTCCCGATGGTGCTACTGCCGGAGGTCGTGTTCGTCACGTTCCCGTTCGAGCTGACCGTCGAGGGCCAGTACATCGTCAAGAACCTCGTGATCATCGGTGCCGCGCTGGTCGTCGGCGGGACCGTCCGCGAGGACGCCGAGGAGTAGGACGGTCGCACGGTCGGTTCGCGCCCACCCCGACCGCGGGAAAGCTTGATGCGTCGCGCCGCCGACCCCTCGCGTATGTCCGACGACTGCATCTTCTGTTCGATCGTCGCCGGCGACATCCCGGCGCGGACCGTCCACGAGACCGACGACGTGCTGGCGTTCCTCGACGCCAACCCGCTCGCGCGGGGGCACACGCTCGTGATCCCGAAATCGCACGCGACGCACGTCGGCGACATCGACGAGGCCGTCGCGAGCGCGCTGTTCGCGGCCGTGGCCGAACTCACCCCGCGCGTGCAGTCGGCCGTCGGCGCCGACGGTGCCAACGTGGGGATCAACGACGGCGAGGCGGCGGGACAGGAGGTCCCGCACGCCCACGTCCACATCATCCCCCGGTTCGACGGCGACGGCGGCGCGCCGCTCCACGCGGTGGGCGGCGAGCGGCCGCACCTCTCCGACGACGAACTGGACGAGGTCGCCGAGACCGTGGGCGCCGCGATAGACGGCTGAGCGGTCGGTCCGGGCGTTCGCTCGCGGACCGCCAGCGGTCGAAGGCCCGTCGACCCGTCAGCCCCGGCCGCCCGCCAGCCGGTCGGCCTCCGGGAGCGTGCGGAGCCACAGCATCGCCGCGGTGCCCACGAGCGGCCCGACGACGAGCGGGGCGAACGCCCACCGCCAGCCAGCGGCGTCCCGCACGACGGGGACCAGCTGGATCGAGGCGATGGTGATGAGGAAGCCGACGGCGGTCTGGAGGGTCAGCGCGGAGCCGACGTAGCTCTCGTCGGCGAGTTCGGAGACGGCGGCGGAGAACTGCGCGGAGTCGGCCACGATGAAGAAGCCCCAGACGAGGACGAACGGGACGACGACGAGGGGCGACGAGCCGAAGACGACGCCCGCGAGCAGACAGGCGCTCCCCGAGACGACCATGGACAGGCTGGTGACGGCGGACCGGCCCCAGCGGTCGGCCGCGGATCCCGCCAGCCACGCGCCGACCCCGCCGATCGCGATGGTCGCGAACGCCAGCAGCGCGGCGCGGCCGTCGGCCTCGGCCACGCCGCCGACCTCGAAGCTCGCGGCGAGGTAGACGGGCACCCACGTCCAGACCGCGTACAGCTCCCACATGTGGCCGAAGTAGCCGACGTTCGCGAGGACGACGCCGCGGTCGGTGACGATCCGGCGGACCGCGCCCGGATCGAACGGCGCCGTCTCCGGCTGGTGCGGGCCGTCCTCGTAGGCGAGGACGAGAACGCCCCCGAGCGCCGCAAGCGCGGCCGTCCCGTACAGGACCGTGTCCGGCCGACCGACCCCGCCGACCGCCCGGATCAGGTGCGGCGAGGCCGACCCGACCGTCAGCGCGCCGACCAGGACGCCGATGGCCAGCCCTCGGCCGGCGTCAAACCACGACGCCATCATTTTCATGCCGGTCGGGTAGACGCCCGCGAGCGCGACGCCCGTGAGAAAACGCAGGACGATCGCCGGCGGCCCGCTGGTGACGACCGCCGCGATGGCCGCCGTCCCCGCCGCGCCGAGCATCGCGGACCCGGCGAACAGGTACCGCGGCGGAACGACGTCGGCGACCGTCAGCGACGCCGACGCGAGGGCGCCCACGACGAAGCCGAGCTGGACCGCGTTGGTCAGCCAGGCCGTCTCGCCGGCGGAGAGCCCCCACGCCGCGGCCAGCTCCGGTCCGACGGCCGTCCCGCTGAACCAGAGGGTCATCGCGAACAGCTCCGCGACGCCGACGAGCACGAGCGCGCGCCACTTCCCGTCTGCGAGGGCGACCATGCGTCAGTACCACACGGACATCCGTGATATATCCGTTGCGGCGGGCGGCGAGGCGATCCGCGGCCCTTAACAATCGACCTCGGCGAGCGGAGCCATGCGCACCAAAACGCTCGCGCTCGTCGGGGCGACCGGCGGGGCGGGGACGACGCGAACCGCCGTCGAGCTGGCGGCGCTCGGCGCTCGCGACGGCCGCGACGTGGCCGTGATCGACGCCGCGTTCACGACGCAGGGGCTCTCCGAGTACGTCTCGGGGCGGATCGGCACCGACCTCACGGCGCTGGTCACCGACGAGTCCGACGCGTCGCTGTCGGCGGCGGCGTACCCGATCCGCAACGGGCGGGACGGGGACGAAGCCGAGGACGAGTCGGCCCTCCCGGGACGGGCGGACGCGGTACCGGCCCGCGCGCCGTTCGAGCGCGTGGCCCGCGCGAAGACGGCGGAGGCCGCGCGGAAGCTGGAGCGGCGGGTCGACGAGGCGGCGACCGCCTACGACGCCGTGATCGTCGACGCCGCCCCCGTCGGCTCGAACGAGGCGGTCGCGGCGGTCACGGCCGCCGACCGCGTCGAGGCGGTGACGCCCGCGACGGCGCACGGCCGCGACGCGCTCCAGCGCCTCCGCGGCCGGATAGCCGACGTCGGCGGGAGCGTCGACGGGACGATAACGGTCGCTCGCGCCGGCGGTTCCGGCGCCGAGAGCGAAGGGGAGATGCGCGCCGACAGCCGGCTTCCGGCGGTCGACGCGGCCGTCGGGAGTGCGCCCGAGGCGGCCGCCGGGACCGGGGCCTACGTCGAGGAGCTGGCGGAAGCGTACGGGCGCGCGTTCGACGCGTCGCTGGGGATCGAGTTCGAGGAGCCGGGGCTGGTCGAGCGGGTCCGGTCGTAGAGAGCGAACGGTCGGCCGGGGCGCGCGTCCGTCAGCGCAGCCCGTCGGGCGAACCCAGCGCGCCGCCGAGCGCGTCGCCGTCGCCACGGGGGTCGTCGGTGAGCGGCGCGGAGCCCGCGACGTGCGCGTCGACGGCGTCGGCGACCGCGGGGACGGGGTCGTGGGTCTCGACGTACGTCGCCAGCGCGAAGTCCGCCTCGTCGCCGCCGGCGAGCGCGACCGCCTCGCTGCGCGCGGTCCGGCCGTCGAGCCAGTCGCGGACGACGCTCCGGCGGCTCGGCGCGAGCGGACAGACACCCTCGACGCCGCAGCGGTGCAGCGCCTTCGCGCCCGTCATCGGCGTCACGCCGGCCTCGCGCGCGGCGTCGCCGACGCTCCGACCGGCCGTGTACGCGTCGACCAGCGTCGCGGTCGCGGCCGGGGTACAGGGGAGGTCGCCCGCGTGCTCCGCGAGGCGCTCGACGAGCGGCGTCTCCGTGTCGTCGGCGACGGCGACCCCGCGATCGCGCTGGCTCGCGGTCACCGCTAACCCGTCCGCGATGTCCGACAGCGTCATGCGAAGCGGTGTCTCGTTCTGAATGTTAAAACCACCGTACTGCGGCGAGGTCACGCCCGTGAACACCGACCGGTTACCGGTCGGTTCGAGCGCGTCGATCGGGGCGATCGACCCCGGATTCGCCCGGGTTTAAGTAAGGCATCGGGCCCGAGTTCGACGTGTGATGAGCCAGGCACGCTCGACCCGCGTCCGTTCGCACCGCACCGAAGAGACGACCGACCGCACCGAGGCGGAGAGCGAAGCGACGGAGACGTCCGTGGACGAGTGCCCCGAGTGCGGCGGCCGAACCCTCGTCGACGCCGCCGAACGCGTCTGTACCGACTGCGGGCTCGTCGTCGACGCCGATCGGATCGACCACGGCCCGGAGTGGCGGTCCTTCGACGACGACGACGCGAATCCCAAGCGGACCGGCGCGCCGCTGACGCGCTCTCGCCACGACCGGGGGCTCTCGACGGAGATCGGTCGGTCGTCGCGCGTGAAGGGCCGCAAGCGTCGGCGCCTCGCCCGGATGCGGACGCAGCACAACCGCGCACAGATATCGACCAAGCGGGACCGCAACAAGGTGTACGCCTACACCGAGATCCGCCGGCTGACCGGCGTCTTGGAACTCCCCGACAGCGTCCGGGACACCGCCTGTACGCTGTTCGACTCCGCGCAGGACGAGAGCCTGCTCCGCGGGCGGTCCCTGGAGGGGTTCGCGGCCGCCTGCGTGTACGTCGCCTGTCGCACCGCGGACGTCGCCCGGACCGTCGGCGAGATCTGCGCCGAGGCGAAGGCGACCGAAGACGAGCATCAAGCCGCCTTCGACGCGATGAACCGCGAGCTCGGCCTCCCGCTCGGCCCGACCGGGCCAGCGGAGTACCTCCCGCGGTTCGCGAGCGACCTCGGCTGTTCGGCCGACGTGGAGCGCCGCGCCGGAAAGCTGGCCGAGCGCGCCGTCAGCGAGGGGATCGCGAACGGCCGCAACCCCGTCGGCGTCGCCGCCGCCTGCCTGTACACGGCGGCCCGCGAGCTGGGGGCCGATCACACGCAGCGGGAGGCGGCCGACGTCGCGGGCGTGACGCCCGTGACCGTCCGGCGGACGTACGTCGACCTCACCGGGGAGTAACGCCGGTCGGGATCGGGGTCGCCGAGGACGGACCGCGCGGTTCGGGAGCGCTCCCGAGGGCTCGGTACCGATCACGTGACGTGGGGACGAATCGCACGAAAACCGTTAAGCCCGGCTGTCGCCTACGAACGTGCATGAGCGCTGACCGGTCCGCGTTACGGCGGGCCATCGAGCGCGGCGAGCGCGACGGCGGCGCGATCGAGTTCAAAGAGCGACTGACTCGCGAGGTCCACCTGGCGGAGGGCCGGATGGAGTCGCTCGTGGCCCAGCTCCGTCACCGGGTGCTCTCCGGCGACGGCGAGGCGACCTACGTCCTCGGCGTCACCGACGACGGGGGGTTGGCCGGGATCGCGCCCGATACGTTCTCCGAGACGATGGACGTGCTCTCCCTTCTGGCCGACGAGGCCGACGCCCACATCGCCGACGTGGAGACCTGGAGCGCCGGCTCGGCCGGGAACGGGAACGCGGAGGGGCTCGTCGGCCTCGCGACCCTCCGCGACGGGGGCATGTTCGAGACGGACGACGACCACCTCGTGATCGGGACGGCGGGCCACGTCGACCACGGGAAGTCGACGCTCGTCGGAACCCTCGTGACCGGGCGCGCCGACGACGGGCAGGGCGGCACCCGCGGCTTCCTCGACGTGCAGCCGCACGAGGTCGAGCGGGGGCTCTCCGCCGACCTCTCGTACGCCGTCTACGGGTTCGAAGACGACGGCGACGAGCCGGTCAGGATGGACAACCCGCACCGCAAGTCCGACCGCGCGCGGATCGTCGAGGAGGCCGACCGACTGGTCTCGTTCGTCGACACGGTCGGCCACGAGCCGTGGCTCCGAACGACGATCCGCGGGCTGGTCGGCCAGAAGCTCGACTACGGGCTCCTCGTCGTCGCCGCCGACGACGGGCCGACGAAGACGACCCGCGAGCACCTCGGCATCCTGCTCGCGACCGAGCTCCCGACCATCGTCGCGATCACGAAGGCCGACGTCGTGAGCGACGAGCGGCTCGCCGAGGTCGAGCGCGAGGTGGAGTCGACGCTCCGGGACGCCGGGCAGACCCCCCTCCTCGTCGACCGGCACGGGATCGACGCGGCGGTCGCCGAGGTCGGCGACGGGGTCGTCCCCCTGCTCCGGACCAGCGCGGTGACGAAAGACGGGATCGAGACGCTCGACCGGCTGTTCGAGACCCTCCCGAAGCGGGCGACCCCGGAGCGCGCGGAGTTCCGGATGTACGTCGACCGGAGCTACAAGGTGACCGGGGTCGGGGCGGTGGCGTCCGGCACCGTCAACTCCGGCACCGTGGAGGCCGGCGACGAGCTCCTGCTGGGCCCGATGGCCGACGGCTCCTTCCGCGAGGTGGAGGTGCGCTCGATCGAGATGCACTACCACCGGGTCGACAAGGCGACCGCCGGGCGGATCGTCGGCATCGCGCTGAAGGGCGTCGACGAGGACGAGATCGAGCGCGGGATGGCCCTGGTGCCGCGCGGGAGCGATCCCGAGCCGGTGCGCGAGTTCGACGCCGAGGTGATGGTGCTGAACCACCCGACGCGGATCCAGGAGGGATACGAACCGGTCGTGCACGTGGAGACCGTCTCGGAGGCGGCCGTCTTCGCGCCGGAGGGCGGGCGGCTCCTCCCCGGCGACACCGGCCGGACAAGGGTCCGGTTCAAGTTCCGACCGTACCTCGTCGAGGAGGGCCAGCGGTTCGTCTTCCGAGAGGGGTCGAGCAAGGGCGTCGGGACCATCCGCGAGATCGAGCCCGTCGGTCGGGACTGAGCGCGGCCGGCGGTGCGGGCAGTCGCCGCTCGATCCCACGTCTTCCGGTGGTGTGGCCGTCGCGACACCGGCGCGAACACCGCTCGGAGCGGGGATCCTCCGCGGTAATTGCATGAAAAATAGTACACGAATATCGTAGATGCCGTATCCGATAATTCTCGATCGATCTTTTCCGGTATCGAATATCAATATCGAGCAAATTCGACCACGTGTCAGACAGTTCGGGGCAGAGGAACGGAATTCACAGCAAACAGGTGGCAAAGTTTATACCGACATCCTCGTATCGTGATCGTATGGCGCGTAAACCAAATACGGAATCAGGCATCACTCGCCGGCAGGCGCTGGCGAGCGGAATGGCTGTCTCCTCCACCATGTTCCTCGCCGGCTGTTCCGGCGGTGACGGTGGGGACGGCAGCGACGGGTCCGACGGCGGCGACGGGTCCGACGGCGGCGACGGCGGCGACGACAGCGACCTACCGAACCAGGAGCTGTACTTCGCGCAGGTGAAGGGGCCGCTCGACATGGACCCGGTCATCATCAACGACGTCCCGTCGGCGCAGATCGCGGGACAGATCTTCGACGGCATCTACGAGTACGACGAGAGCGTCGGCATCGTTCCGGGCATCGCGTCCGACATGCCGACCGTCGAGCGGGAGGGGACGCGGTTCATCGTCCCGATCCGCGACGACGCCATGTTCCAGAACGGCGACCCGGTGACGGCGGAGGACGTCATGCACACGGTCCTCGCTCCCGCCGAGGAGGAGACCGAGAACGCCGCGGAGGTCGACATGGTCGACTCCGCGGAGGTCGTCGACGAGAAGACCGTCCAGTTCGACCTGGCGTACCCGTACGGGGCGTTCGAGACCTCGCTGGTGCGGAACGTCGTCAACCGCGAGGTCCGGACCAGCGACAGGGAAGCGTACAACACCGACCCCGTCGGATCGGGGCCGTTCCAGCTCGTCGAGTGGGAGCCGGAGAGCTACGCGACGCTCGAGCGGTGGGACGACTACTGGGACGACTCGAACGGGCTGCCGAACCTCGCGACCGTCGAGTTCGACCCGATCGAAGAGCAGACGACCCGCGTGACGGAGCTCGAGACGGGCAACGTCGACGTCATCGAGACCATCCCGCCGCAGCTGTACGAGACGGTCAGGAACAACGAGAACGCCTCGATCAGCGAGACGCCCGGTATCGGCTACTTCTACCTCGCGTTCAACTGCGCCGACGGGCCGACGGCCGACCCGCTCGTCCGCGAGGCGGTCGACTACTGCTTCTCGATGGACCAGGCGGTCTCGAACTTCATCGAACCCGCCGGCGTCCGGCAGGTGAGCCCGTACCCGGTGTCGATGTCCGAGGAGTGGGACTTCCCGGTCGACGAGTGGGGCGATATCTCGCACGACCGCGACCTCGATGAGGCGCAGGCGCTGTTCGAGGAGGCCGGCGTGGACATGGACTACAACTGGCGCATCATCGTCCCGCCGGACGACAAGCGCGAACAGATCGGCATCTCGATCGGCGACGGTCTCCAGAACGCCGGCTTCAGCAACGTCGAGGTCCAGCGGCTGGACTGGGGGACGTTCCTGGACGCCTACGTCACCGGAGACCCGGAGCGGTACAACATGTACACGCTCGGCTGGTCCGGCTCGCCCGACCCGGACGCGTTCGCGTACCAGCTGCTGAGCCAGGAGGTCGAGGGAACGACCAACGGGACGTTCCACACCTACGATGAGGCGTCCGAGAAGCTGACGCAGGCCCGCGAGAGCGCGGACTACGAGGAGCGGCGGCAGCTCTACATCGACGCGACGACGGAGCTGCTCGAAGGCCGCGTCCACATCCCGGCGTACAACCTCAAGAACACCTACGGCATCCACAACCGGGTGTCGGACTTCAGCTCGCACGCCATCTCGAGCGAGATCCAGCTGTTCACCGGACACAACAACGTCTCGGTGGAGTAACGGCTCTCGCGGCGAACCGTTCCGCTACCTCCGGCTTCGGGCTGGAGCGCACTCGTCCGGAATCGGCGCCGGATCCGCGGAGGCCCGACAAGGCCAATGCAAAGCAGGCAATTGAATACCCGACAACGATCATCGACAGTAACAAAGTAACAAATGGGCCTCTTACGGTACACACTCTGGCGACTCGCACAGGCCATTCCGGTCCTCGTCGGCATTATTACGATCACGTTTTTCCTCGCCAACCAGATCCCCGGCGACCCGGTCGAGATCATGCTGGGACCGAGTCCCGCACAGGAACAAGTAGAGGCGATTCGAGCGCGGTACGGGCTCGATCGGCCGGCCTACGAGCGGTTCCTGACGTACCTCTCGGGCGTGGTGACCGGCGACCTCGGGCAGAGCATCTACTACGACCGCCCGGTCCTCGAGATGATCCTGCTCCGCCTGCCGGTGACGCTGTACCTCACCGTGTCGGCGTTCGTGTTCGCGATCGTGACCGCGATCCCGCTCGGCGTCATCTCGGCGAAGCGCCGGAACAAGCCGGCCGACCACGTCTCGCGCATCGTGTCGCTGATCGGCGTCTCGACGCCGTCGTTCTGGATCGGCCTCATGCTGATCATCGTCTTCGCGTTCTACCTCGGGTGGTTCCCCGCCCGCGGACTGCCGCTCCCGTGGGCGTCTCCCGCCGACATCCGCGGCGCGGAGACCCAGCTCCAGGTCCTCCGAACGTCGTTACATCACCTCGCGATGCCGATGGTGGCGCTCGGAACGCTGCAGATGGCGCAGATCACGCGGATCGAGCGGTCGTCGATGGTGGAGTCGCTGCAGGGCGAGTACGTCAAGCTCGCCCGCGCCTACGGCGTCTCCGAGTCGAAGATCGTCCGGAAACACGCCTTCCAAGTGGCACAGCTACCCGTGATCACCATCATCGGGCTCGGCCTCTCGACGGCGCTCGGCGGCGCGGTGCTGACCGAGACCGTCTTCGAGATCCCGGGGATGGGGCGGCTGATCATCACGGCGATCAACAACCAAGACTACGAGCTTATCATGGGGACGACGTTCATGTTCGGCGTGGCGTTCGTCGTCGGCGTCATCGTCACCGACATCGCGTACGCCTACATCGATCCCCGTGTCGCCTACGGTGACGAGACATAATGGCTACCGAAACCGACTCATCGACTGACACCGAGGGAACCGGCGCCGGCGAGATAGAGGCCCGCGTCGGCCTCCGATACACGCTGCGACAGGTGAAACGCGACACGACGGCGCTGATCGGCATCTACACCGTCGGCTTCATCACCGTCGTGGCGCTGCTCGCGTCGATCGACCACTTCGTCTTCGATTACGCCATCGCGGAGACGGTCTGGTACAGCCCGGTGCAGGACCCCGACCAGGTCGAGCGGCTCCTCCCGCCCGTCGGGATGGAGAACCAGTACGGCCCGGGCGTGCTCGAACACCCGATGGGAACCGACCACCGGGGGCGCGACATCCTCGGGCGGCTGTTCTACGGGACCCGGATCGCCATCACCGTCGGGTTCATGGCCACGGCGATCGGTCTCGTCGGGGGCACCCTGATCGGGGCGGTCTCCGGCTACTACGGCGGCTGGATCGACGACGTGCTCCAGCGCGTCACCGAGACCATCTACGCGATTCCGTTCCTCGTGCTGGTCATCGCGTTCATGACCGCCTTCGGCCGCGACCTCACCTTCGCGATGATCGGGGTGGGAATCACGTCGATACCGGTGTTCAACCGGCTCATCCGGTCGCGGGTCGTCTCGATCCGCGAGGAGGACTACATCGAGGCCGCGCGCGCGGCCGGCGTCAAAGACCGGAACATCATCCTCCGGCACATCATTCCGAACAGCTTCGCGCCGGTGCTCGTGCAGGCGACGCTCCAGATCGGCGTGAGCATCCTCATCGTCGCCGGGCTCTCGTTCCTGGGCTTCGGCGCGCAGCCGCCGACGCCGTCGTGGGGGCAGATGCTCTCGGCCTCCCGGAACTACATGCTGCCGGCGCCGACGTTCAGCCTCTTCCCCGGAATGGCGATTCTGATCACCGTCATCGGGTTCAACATTCTCGGCGACGGGTTGCAGGACGCACTCGACCCCCGTATCAACAACTAACATGAGCGAACCACTACTCAGCGTCGAGAATCTCAAGACACAGTTCTTCACCGAAGACGGCACCGTCCGCGCGGTCGACGGCATCTCCTTCGACGTGTACGAGGGAGAGATCGTCGGACTCGTCGGCGAGTCCGGCGCCGGAAAGTCGGTCGCAACGTCGAGCCTGCTCCGCCTCGTGGACAGCCCCGGCGAGATCGTCGGCGGCGAGATCACGTTTAAAGGCGAGACGATATTCGGCCTCGAAGAGGGGACGGGCGGCGAACCACAGCCCCGCGACGACATGCTCTCCGAGGAGGAGATGCGCAAGCAGATCCGCGGCCGGGAGATCGCGATCATCTTCCAGGACCCGATGGAGTCGCTGAACCCGGTGTTCACCGTCGGGGGACAGCTCCGCGAGTTCATCGAGATCAACCGCGACCTCTCGGAGGAGGAGGCCAAAGAGGAGGCGATCGACATGCTTCGCGAGGTGGGAATCCCCGCGCCGGAGTCGCGGTACGACGAGTACCCGCACCAGTTCTCCGGCGGGATGCGGCAGCGCGTCCTCATCGCGATGGCGCTCGCGTGTCAGCCCGACCTCATCATCGCCGACGAGCCGACGACGGCGCTCGACGTCACCGTCGAGGGGCAGATCCTCGAGATGGTGCGGGACCTGCAAGAGAAGTACGACACGTCGTTCATCTGGGTGACGCACGACATGAGCGTCGTCGCCGAGATCTGCGACCGGGTGAACGTCATGTACCTCGGAGAGATCATCGAACACGCCGAGGTCGACGACCTGTTCTACGAGACGAAACACCCGTACACCCAGGCGCTGCTCGACTCGATGCCGCGGCCGGACAAGACCGTCCACGAGTTGAACCCCATCAAAGGGGTGATGCCGGAGGCGATCGACCCGCCGTCCGGGTGTCGGTTCCACTCGCGGTGCCCGCACGCGCGAGAGGTATGCCGTGAGGTCCACCCCGAGCCGCGGAATCTCGCGGACGAAGGCGATGAGACACACAGCGCGGCGTGCGTGATGTACGACGCGTTCGAGGTCGGCTACGAGGAGAGCCGTCCGATCGAGACGGACGCGACCGGGGGCTTCTCCGCCGGGCTGACCGAGACGGAGGAGAGCGAATGAGCGCCCCTAACAGCCGGCGCGACGACGACGAGACGCTGTTGGAGGTCCGAGACCTGTGCAAGTACTTCGACAACGACGGGGGGTTGTTCGGCGGGTTGACCCTCGACCGGGAGTTCCCCTTCGTCGAGCGCGACCCGTCGAACGTCCGCGCGGTCGAGAGCGTGAGCTTCGACATCAAGAAGGGCGAGACGCTCGGGCTCGTCGGCGAGTCGGGGTGCGGGAAGTCGACGCTCGCTCGGACCGTGCTTCGACTGCTGGAGCCGACGTCGGGCAGCGTCTACTTCAAGGGAGAGGACCTGGCTACCATCTCCGGCGAGCCGTTGCGGCAGAAGCGGCAGGACATGCAGATGATCTTCCAGGACCCGCAGTCCTCGCTCGACCCCCGGATGAAGGTCGGGCCCATCGTCGAGGAGCCGATGGAGGCGCACGGGATGCTCGACGAGGAGGGTCGCGAGGCCCGCGCGAAGGAGCTGTTGGAGAAGGTGGGGCTCGACCCGCAACACTACAACCGCTACCCGCACGCCTTCTCCGGCGGCCAGCGACAGCGCGTGAACCTCGCGCGGGCGCTGTCGGTGAACCCCGACTTCATCGTCTGCGACGAGCCGGTCTCGGCGCTGGACGTCTCGATTCAGGCGCAGGTGCTCAACACGATGCAGGAGCTCCAAGACGAGTTCGACCTCACGTACCTGTTCATCGCCCACGACCTCAGCGTCATCCGGCACATCTCCGACCGCGTCGCCGTCATGTACCTCGGGCAGATGGTGGAGCTCGCGGACAAGGAGGAGCTGTTCGAGAACCCGCAGCACCCGTACACGCAGGCGTTGCTCGACGCGATTCCGGTGCCCGATCCGCGGAGCGACGGCCGGGCGAACCTGCTGACCGGCGACGTCCCCTCGCCGATCGACCCGCCCTCGGGCTGTCGGTTCAAAACGCGGTGCCCCGTGTTGATCCAGCCGGACGAGTTCGACATGTCCGACGACGAGTGGTCGGCCGTCGTCGAGTTCCAGCGGGCCGTGAAGCGCCGGGAGTTCGAGACGACGGACCGCCGAGAGGTCCGACAGCGGTACTTCGACTCCGTTCCGGGCGGTGACGCCGGCACGCTGGTCGAGGACGCGTTGAGCCACATCTCGGAGGGCGAGTGGAACGAGGCGGAGACGCTTCTCACGACGTCGTTCGCGGACGCCAGCGTCTGCGCGACCGAGGAGCCGGCGTACGAGGTGGCTCCCGAACACGGCGACGGGCGCCACTACGCCGCCTGTCACCGCGTTCGCGACGCGGCTGTCGCCTCGGGTACCGCCGCCGACCTCGACGCGGTCGGCGGGGGGCCCGTCGGAGAGGTCGGCGCGAACGACTGAGCCGGCCGTCAGCGGATCCGGATCTCCGCCGCGTCCTCGTGGTGCGCCCGTCGGTCGGCGACGCAGAGGAACGCCGAGACGGTGTGGTCGCCCCTGTCGGCGGGCTCCGAGCGGTCGAGCCCGTCTGCGTTCTCGCGGCGGAAGTGGCCGTTCCACGTCACGGTCGCGGTCTTCGTCTCCCCCGCGCGGAAGGAGAGGGCCGCGGACGACTCGCGGACGTACCGCCGCTCGTCGGTGCCCTCGAGGACGCCGTCGACCGCCCAGCCCCACGGGCGCCGGGTCGGCGTGGCGACTTCGACGGGGATCGGGAGCCTGTTTCTGAGTCGGACCGTGATCGTGACGGGATCGCCCGCGTCGTACGCGGTGCGGTCGGTGCTGACGTCGACGGTGACCGCGCGGCGCGCGAGCCACCGCGGGACGAACCGCGAGACCGCCGCTGAGAGGTAGTTCTTGGTGTCGTCGAAGCCGGTTCTGTCGTCGGAGTCGCCGTGTCGTCGGTTGACCATCGTCGTGTGAGCGGAGCGTTACGCGCCGTCGACGGACGCGAGTTCCATCAGCGGGTAGCCGTCGGCCATCGCCATCCGGGTGCGGACGGTGACCCCCTCGTGTTCGATTCGCATCTCGACGTCCATCAGCGAGCCCGTGAGTTCGGTGTAGCCGTTTTCGTGGTCGATCGCGTCGGCGACCCGGTCGTCGTGGATGGTGACCGTCACCGACTCGCAGAAGGGCTGGTTCTCGATCGACTCGGCCATCGCGGCCTCCAGGCTCCGCGTGCTCGACGGGCTGACGGGCGTCCCCGCGAACTGGTGATACAGCGAGCCGAACTTGATCCCGGCCTCGAAACACGCCTGTTGGGCGTCGGTTGCCATGTCCGTACTGCGGCGGCGCCGGCCTAAGAGGCTTCGGAGGGGTCGGAGGGGCCGGCGTCGGCGGACCGCGGCGACGCCTCTCCGGTCGCCGTCGGATCGCCGGGGGACCCGCCGAGGAGCGCTTCGACGGGGAGCGGCTCGATCCCCGTCTCGTCGAGGTACCGCTCCAGCCTGGGGACGCGGTCGCCGAAGTCCTCGGGGTCGTGCGAGTCCGTGCCGAGGACGAAGCGGACGCCGCGGTCGCGGAACGCCTCCGAGAGGGGGTCCGTCGGGTGGAAGAGGTCGAACTCGCCGCGGCCGCCGGCCCGGCCGGCGTTGATCTCCGGGACGGTCCGCGAGTCGGCGCAGGCGGCGGCGACGCGGTCTCGGTGGACCTCGGTGGTGAGCCCGTGGAGCGCGGGGTGATTCTCCACGAGGTCGGGATGCGCGAGCACGTCGAACAGCTCCGACTCCACGAGGGAGACGACCGCGTCGTAGTAGTCGTCGACGAACGCGCGACGATCGGCCTCGCTCGCGTCGTCGAACGACTCGAACGGGAACACCTGTCTGCCGGCCACGTAGTGGACGCTACCCACCGCGTAGTCGAAGTCGGCCTCGTCGAGGAACGCCCCGATCGCGGCCTCCAGTTCGGCCTCGTAGTCCATCTCGACCGCGTCGTAGAGCGTGAGGTCGGTGCGGTCGGCGGCGACGGCGAGCGCCTCCCGCCGGCGCGCGTAGGTCCGGTCGAAGTTGCGGTTCCACAGCAGTCGCTCGTCGCGCCACGCCTCGCTCAGGCTGCAGTGGTCGGCGAAGCCGACCGCGTCGAGCCCCGCCCTCTCGGCGGCGTCGACCATGAGCGGGATCCCCGATCCGTCGGAGTAGGACGTGTGGGCGTGGAGGTCAGCGGTCACTGTCGAAGCGAGGGGCCGGAGCGCCCTAAGCCCGTCGCGGGGGCGGAGCCGAGGGGCCCCGGCGGACCCGCCCGACTCGCGCGTGCCGGAACCGAAGCGGTTTGGTTCGAGGGCCGGGATCGGTCCGTATGAACACGCTTCGCGTGACCGGTGGACGGGTGCTCCGTCCGGACGGCTCCGTGGCCGAGTCGGACGTGACGGTCGACCGCGACACGGGGACGATACTCGCTGTCGGGGCGGAGACCGCGGTGGGCGAACCGAGCGGGAGCGCGGACGAGACCCTCGACGCGACGGGGTCGCTCGTGATCCCCGGGCTCGTCAACGCGCACACCCACGCCGCGATGACGCTCCTCCGCGGGTACGCCGACGACAAGCCGCTGGACGCGTGGCTCCGGGAGGACATCTGGCCGGCCGAGGCCGAACTGACCGACGACGACATCGAGGCCGGCGCCGCGCTCGGCGCGCTGGAGATGATCCGCTCCGGGACGACCGCGTTCGCGGACATGTACTTCGCGATGGACCGGGTGGCCGACGTCGTCGACCGCGCCGGCCTGCGCGCGCGCCTCGGCCACGGCGTCGTGACGATCGGGAAGGACGAGGCCGACGCCCGCGCCGACATCGCGGAGAGCATCCGGGTGGCTCGCGAACTCGACGGCGCCGCGGACGGCCGGGTCCGGACCGCGTTCATGCCGCACTCGCTGACGACGGTCGGCGAGGAGTACCTGCGCGAGGGGGTCGCCGAGGCGCGCGAGGCGGGCGTACCGGTCCACCTGCACGCGAACGAGACCGTCGACGAGGTGGACCCGATCGTCGAGGAGCGCGGCGAGCGACCGATCGCGTACGCGGACGACCTCGACGCGCTCGGCCCGGAGGACTTCTTCGCGCACGGCGTTCACCTCGACGACTCGGAGATCGACCGACTCGCCGAGGCCGGAACCGCGGTCGTCCACTGCCCGGCCTCGAACATGAAGCTCGCCAGCGGGATGGCCCCCGTCCAGCGGCTCCGCGACGCGGGCGTCACGGTCGCGCTCGGCACCGACGGGGCGGCCTCGAACAACGACCTCGACGTCTTCGACGAGATGCGTGACGCCGCCATGATCGGGAAGCTGGCCGCGGACGACGCGGCGGCGGTCCCCGCGGAGGCGGTCGTGGAGATGGCGACCGCGGCCGGCGCGGACGCCCTGAACCTCCCCGGCGGTCGGATCGAGCCGGGCGCGGCCGCCGACCTCGCCGTCGTCGACCTCGACGCCCCGCACCTGACCCCGCTTCACGACCCCGTCTCCCACCTCGCGTACGCGGCCCGCGGGAGCGACGTGCGCCACACGGTCTGCGACGGCGAGGTGTTGATGCGCGACCGCGAGGTCCTGACGCTCGACGCCGAGGCCGTTCGAGAGCGCGCCGCGGAGGCCGCGGAGGCCCTCGTCGACCGCGCGGCCGACGACGCTTGAGAGTCGGTCGACGTCGGCGTCGCTGAGCAAGTATCGGGGGCGTCGGGGGATTTAATCGGCGGCGGAGCGACGCGTCGGTCGTGATCGATCTGGCCGTCGTGCTCGCGTTCGTGCCGGCGGTCGCGGCGGTCGTCGTCTCGCCCGGCCCGGACTCGATATACACGGTGACGCAGAGCCTCAGCGGCGGCCGAGCGGCCGGCGTCGCCGCGGCCGTCGGGACCGCCACCGGCGTGCTGGTGCACGCGAGCGCCGCGGTCCTCGGCCTCTCCGCGCTCCTGCGCACGACGGCCGAAGCGTACATCCTGGTGAAGTACGTCGGCGCCGCCTACTTGGTGTACCTCGGCGTGCGACTGCTCAGGGACGACGAGACGTTCGAGTTCGACGAGGGGACCGAAGCCGAGTCGCTCGGCGGGTCGTACCGGCGCGCCGTCACGATCAACGTCACCAACCCGCAGGTGGCCGTATTCGTGCTCGCGTTCTTCCCGCAGTTCGTCCCGCCGACGGCGGACGCCGCCCTTCAGCTGTCGGTCCTCGGGGCGGTGTACGCGGGGCTCAGCTTCCTGTACCTCGCCGGCGTCGCGCTTTTCGCCGGGCGCGTCCGGCACCTGGTGTTGGAGTCGGCGACCGGTCGGCGCGTCGTCCGGTACGCGAGCGGCAGCGTCCTGATCGGCTTCGGCGTGCGGCTCGCGCTGGACGGGAGGCCGGGGCCGTAGGCGGCGGAGCGCGCCGACCGTCGCGCGGGGAAGTCGCCCGCGCTCCGAGGTCGCGCCCGAGCGGCGAAACGGCGTGACTAACCCGTCGGGCGGCGGGTCGAACCGGGTTACGCCCCGGATTCGTAAAACCGACCGGAGAACGCCGGTAACCCGGATACAATTGGGTTAAACTCGGCTTAACGGAGATCTCTTTTTATATGCTAACGGCGGCTGGACCCGAGTGGACATGAGAGAACGCACGACAGCCGTCCTACTGGTTGCGGTCGTCGCGCTCGGCGCGATGACGGGCGTCGCGGCCGCCGACAGTCACCTCGAAGTGAGCGTCGACGACGACGGCGACGCGCCGGTCGTCACGGTCACCGACAACGGCACCGCGGTCGAGAACGCGACGGTGAACGTGACCGTCGTCGACTCGGCGAACGAGTCGTACAGCGGGGCGGGCGAGTACTCGACGGACGCGAACGGGAGCGTCGAACTCCCCACCCCCGAAGCGGACGTGACGGTCGCGGTGACCGCGACCGCCGAGAACGACTCCGTCTCGGCGACGGCCGACCTCGAGGCCCCCGACGGGCTCGAGGTCGCGGTCGATGACACCGACGGCGAACCCGTCGTCACGGTCACCGACAACGACACCGCGGTCGTGAACGCCTCGGTGAACGTCACGACCGCCGACGAGAACGCCAGCTACGCCGGCGCGGGCGACTACGAGACCGACGAGAACGGCACGGTGTCGCTGCCGGCCGCCGAGGAGGGCGTCACGATCGACGTGACCGCCGAGTTCGAGAACGACTCCGTCTCGACGACGGCCGACCTCGAGGCCCCCAGCGCGCTCGATATCGACGTCGAAGACACCGACGGCGAGCCCGTCGTCACGGTCACCGACAACGGCACCGCGGTCGAGAACGCCTCGGTGAACGTCACGACCGCCGACGGCCAGAACGTCACCTACGTCGGCGAGGGTAGCTACGAGACCGACGAGAACGGCACGGCCACGCTCGACGCGGCCGAGGAGAACGTCACGGTCGACGTGACCGCCGAGTTCGAGAACGAGACCGTCTCGACGACTGTCGACCTGACGACCGGCGGCGAGGACGCGGAAGCCAAGCCGTTCGGTCTCCGAGTCCAGGAGTTCATCGAGGGCCTCCAGGACCGCGAGGGCGGCATCGGCGCCGCCGTCTCGGACTTCGTGACGGAGAACAACCCGGGCAACGCGCCGGACCACGCGGGCGGCCCCGGCGGCCCTGACGACGCGGACGACGAGGACGCGGACGACGAGAACGAGAGCGACGCGCCCGGGAACGGGAACGGCAACGCGCCCGACCACGCGGGACAGGGCAACGACGGCGAACAGGGTCCCCCGGATCACGCCGGTAACGGCGACGACGCTGACGATGACGACGCAGAAGAGGACGGCGATGACGATGCCGAAGACGACGACGCAGAAGAGGACGACGCGGACGAGGAAGAAGACGACGCCGAAGACGACGCGGACGAGGAGGAAGACGACGCCGAAGACGACGCGGACGAGGAGGAAGACGACGACAGCGACGACGACGACAGCGACGGCGGAAACGGCCCCGGTAACGGGAACGGCAACGGCAACGGCCCCCGCAACTGACGCGACGACGACGCGGATCCCTTTTCAGCGTTTTTCGACGTGACCCGGTGTCGGCAGGGTTTAGTGCGCCGTGAGCGAATCGACTGGTATGAGCGAAACCGCGTATCCGCCGGTGTCGAAGCATCTCTCGGACGTCGAAGCGGCCCGAGAGGAGGGGCGCCGGAAGATGGACTGGGCGCTCCAGCACATGCCGATCCTGAACGCGCTGCGCGAGGAGTTCGTCGACGAGCAGCCGCTCGCCGGCGAGACGGTCGCGATGGCGATGCACGTCGAGGCGAAGACGGCGAACCTCGTCGAACTGCTGGCCGACGGCGGCGCCGAGGTCGCGATCACCGGGTGTAACCCCCTCTCGACGCACGACGACGTGTCGGCCGCGCTCGACACCCACGAGTCGATCACCTCGTACGCGGTCCGCGGCGTCGACGACGAGGAGTACTACGACGCGATGCACGCCTGCATCGCCCACGATCCCACCATCACGGTCGACGACGGCATGGACATGGTGAAGCTCGTCCACGAGGAGTACCCCGACCTGATCGACTCCATCGTCGGCGGCGCCGAGGAGACGACCACTGGCGTCCACCGCCTGCGCGCGATGGACGACGACGGCGAGCTCAACTACCCCGTCTTCGCCGTGAACGACACGCCGATGAAACAGCTGTTCGACAACGTCCACGGCACGGGCGAGTCGTCGCTCGCGACCATCGCGATGACG
>Ga0102936_1000309_pt1 | contig 19077 bp, 17 predicted proteins | sample SalPon2_A_H2O_MG_FD_78502 | JGI IMG/M metagenome (GOLD analysis project Ga0102936, IMG submission 78502) | Salt pond water microbial communities from South San Francisco under conditions of wetland restoration - Salt Pond MetaG R2_A_H2O_MG | ecosystem: Environmental > Aquatic > Non-marine Saline...
CGAGCGATTTGAATCGCAGGGAGGTCGCACGCAGCGGAGCGAGTACGTCCGACCGTGCGTGCAAATCGCGTCCGGCCCGTTTTTGCTACGAGCAAACTCGCGAGTGGCAACGCGGTTGCGAGCGATTTGAATCGCAGGGAGGTCGCACGCAGCGGAGCGAGTACGTCCGACCGTGCGTTCAAATCGCGTCCGGCCCGTCTTCTCGCCGCGAGCAACTCCGTGAGCGGCGAGTCACGCACTTGTCGACCAACTGCGGGCTCGCGACACGGCGGTTCGTTCGCTCCGGGTCGGCGGCTGCGGCGACGCGGTGGTTGTGCTTCCCGTCAACGTTGACTGACCGGTGAGCGCACCGTCAGACCCGCCATACCGTCGGCGGTCGGCCGCTGTCACCACGAGCGCCCGGAGCAACCAACTACGTTTTAGTAAGACCGTTGACTCTGGTGAGGTATGCTCCCGCTGGGGCATCTTAGCCTCGCCTACTTGCTCTACGTCGGATACGCGGTCCTCGAGTCCCGACACCTCCCCGCCCGCTGGTCACTACTCCCTGTCGCAGTCGGAAGTCAGTTGCCCGATGTGATAGACAAGCCGCTCGCGTACTGGCAGATCCTTCCCTCCGGCCGATCGCTGGGTCACTCACTGTTCTCGTTTCTTATTCTGTGTGTTGTCACGTGGGTGATTGCAGAACAGCTTAGAAGTCGATGGCCGTCCGAGAGCTGGCAAGACCGCCTTCGGGGAGCGACTCCGGTCGCGTTCGCAGTCGGGTATCTCAGCCACCTGATCGGCGACACGTACGAATTTTTGCTCCTCGGGGATCTCTGGCCAGCCCGCTTTCTGCTGTATCCTATTTACGTGGTCTCGTACGGCGACGAAACCCAAATTTCGCCTTGGATCCGACTGTTGACCATCTACAGAAATATGGACACGCATCCCCAACTCACACTGTTGCTTGTGGCACTGCTCGGCTTTGTCGGGATCCGGATCTGGATGCGGCAGAGCACGTCCTGACCTACCGAGAGTGTCGTCGAACAGTCACTGCACCACAGAACGGTTCTCCGACGCCCCCCTACCGGGTGAGCAGCTTCGTACCACGGCTTCCTGATCGCAGTATGGGTGTGTCCGGAACGCGGGTCAGTGGCGGGCGTCTGCGCCGCGATCCGACGGACAGTCGGCGAGCCACTCGTCCACGTCGAATCCGGCATACGGGGGGATCCAAACAACCGGACTCCGGACTTCGGAAATCCCGACGCGGCCCCGGCAGGCAACGTCGTGAGCCGGCAGCTACCAAGTCGCGCAGGGCGACCCTCGGGGCGCAGAGATCACAGGCAGAGTCTCCGTCAGAGCAGTAGCGTATCTGTTGGCTCGCCTCCGACCGAACGGTCGGTGTACTCCGCCACCCGGTTCCTGGGGTCGTGGCTTCCGGACGCGACGTCCGGACGGTACCGTCGGCGGCGGGACGAGTCCGCCGTCAGGGGCCACTCACTCCGAGGTGAGCTCCGATAGTAACGTATCCAGGTCGTAGTTCTCGAACGCGCGGGTGCTGTGCCGTAGCGTCGACACCACGAACGTGGAGTTGGTCCCGCGGACCTCGTCGATGCTCTCGAGGTCGGTGATCAGCCGCTCGACCAGTTCCCGGTCGGGCAGGTGAGCGATCACCACGAAGTCGGTCTGGCCCATCGTGAAGTACGCCTGCGAGACCCCTTCGACATCCAGGATCTTCTCTTCGAAGTCGTGGTGGGTGCCGTGGTAGTCGGTCGAAAGCTGCACCAGTATCGTCACGTCGAGACCGACCTCCTCCAGGTCGATGTCGTAGAGGTCGTTCCGGACGATTCCCGCCTCTCGGAGGTTCTTCAGCCGGTAATGTATCGTCGACACCGGGATGTCGGTCTCCTCGTGGAGGCGCTCCGGGCTCCCGGTGCCGAGGTCGGAGATGGCCTTCAAAAGCCGGACGTCGCGTTCGTCCATCGTTTGGTGACACTGTTCGGACCTGTGGTGATGTACATTACGAAAAATTCGAGGCGAAAGCCTCGCTCTTCAGGGCGGTCGCAAATCGCTACGCGATTTGCTGGCACACCAGAAATCTCAGATTTCTGGGGGCGTCACCAGAACGCGACGCGTTCTGGTTGCCCGCCAGGCGCAGTCTGGCGACGGGGACGAAGCCGACCAATAGTATTCAACCGCCGTCGATGGCATCAACGGGGCTCCAACGCGGTTTTGAAGCCCTCCAACTGTGATTGTATGCAGAGATGATGAAGAGTACCCGTCGCGCGAAATACGAACTCTACTGCCACATAGCGTTCGTGCCGAACGCTGGCGGAATCGGAGATTCCGCTGACCTCGCGAACAGGGTTCCGCTCAGTATCCGCGTTCGCACCTGACGGAGAAGACGGAGGAACGTCTCGAAACCATCTTCGCGGAAATCTGTGAAGACAAAGACCTCGAACCGGCCGAGTCCGAGGTCAGGTCCGACCGCGTACACCTGTTCATCGGAAGTCCGCCCCGTCACTCATCGTCAACTGGGTCAAGGGCATCTCCACCCGCAAGTACAATCAGCGGTACGACGACTGCGCTAAGTGGATTCGTTCCTACTGCGTCGGTACAGCGGGGAGTGCCGCAAAAGGCGCTGTCGAGCAATACATCGCCGAACAAGAAAGTGACGGCGAATGAAGCGCGTCAACACCTGTACGGTATCAGTCTTGAAGCCGAGTCGGAAGCGTGGACGAGTCAGACGTGTCCCGAACGTGGCGACCACGAGGAGACGGTTCGCCACGGGGATACGCTGACGTGTCCGTGTGGTTTCGAGGGGCACGCCGACCTCACGGCGTTCGTAAGACGCGGCGCGTCTTGCGTGCTCACGAGAACCGAGGTTCTCGGGACCTCAGAGACGTTCCTCCGAGAACACAGCGATACGGAAGTCAGGCCGATGGCACGGCCCGTGCGATTCGAGCGGGACGACCACGACTGGTCGGGGACACCACACCCCCACGGAAGTCCCAAAGCAGTGCGCACAAATCCGCAAGTTGCCTCCGTGGGTCGGTAGCCGAACCCCCAATGGAGGAATCCTCGCGCGGTAGCGCGGGGAGGATGTCAAGCACTCCGCCGACGCGGCTAAGACCCTCGCCGCCCTCATAACAGTTACCGATGGACCGAACCGAGATCCGGCGGGCGTGGGACGCAGTCGCCGAGACCTACGCCAGCCGCCGCGACCCGACCGGTTCCGACGCCGACCTGCTCGGAACCCTCCGCGACGAACTCGGACCCGACCCGACCGTCCTAGACGTGGGCTGCGGTGACGGCGCCCGGACGCTCGCGAATCTGCCCGCCGGGAGCATCGGCCTCGACGTCTCCCGGCGAGGGTTGGAACTCGCCGCCGAGGCGGTTCCGGAGGCGCGTCTGCTACAGGCTGCAATGCGCGACGTGCCGCTCCGTGCGGACTCCGTCGATGCGATCACGGCATACCACGCGGTGTTTCACGTCCCGCGGGCCGATCACCCGCACGTCTACCGGGAGTTCGCGCGTGTGTTGCGGCCGGGCGGGCGGCTCCTGCTGACGCTTCCCAGCGGGCGGTTCGAGACGGTCCGCGAGGGGTGGATGGGCGGTCGGATGCTGTTTTCGGCGCCGGGGCGGGACGCGACGCTCTCGCAGCTTCGGGACGCGGGGTTCGTGGACGTGCGCACGGAGACCGTGAGCGACCCGCTGGGGAGCGCCGCGGAGTTCGCGTTCGCCACACTCGACACCGCAGGCGACTGAGTCGGAGCCGGACGCTACCCGCCGTTGCCGGCATCGCTGTCGATGCCGCTCACCCGCCGTTCGCGGCATCGCTGTCGACGCCCATCGCCTGGAACAGCTTCTTGCGGACGGCCTCCTCGGTCAGTTGTAACAGCGTATCCCGGTTGTCGTCGTTGGCTTCGATCCCGGTGAAGATACCCAGCGGAATCTCGACATCGCCCTGGGTGGAGTGGCCGCCGGTCTCGCCGATCCCCGAGAAGGCGTCTTGGAGCGTCTTCCCGATGTTCATCCGGATGTCCTTCGAGCGCGCCGACAGGAAGATCCGGTCGTCGCAGATGCCGAACACCGCCGTCGTGGTGATACCTTCGAGCTTCAGGAGGTGCTGAGCGGCCTGACCCAAGGCGTCGCGGTCGCGAATGAACCCCGCGTTCGAGACCAGGTGGCTCCCCTGGACCTTGCGGTTCTGGATGGCTTCCGCCAAGATATCGAGCGTCTCCGGCGACATTGACGGCGACTCCACCTGTTCGAGGGTGTCGTGGTTGACGAATGGGTGGAGGTACGCCGCGGCGGTGAGGTCCGCGGGCGTGGTCTCGCGTTTGAAATCCAGCGTCTCCGACCGGATCCCGTACAGCAGTGCGGTCGCGACCGCCTCTGTTGGCGAGAGCCCGAACTCCTGGAGATACTTCGTGAGGATCGTCGACGTCGCGGAGACGTTGGTCCGGATATCGGTGAACGCCGCCCCGACCTCGGTCTCGGGTTGGTGGCGGTCGATGAAGATGTCGACATCGACCTCGGGGTCGAACTCCGCGTCGCTGGACTTCCCGTGGTCGACCATCGCCACCGCACCGTACTCAGAGAGGGGCTTGCCGTCCTCGAGAGAAACCAGTTCGATCCCAAGCAGGTTCACGAACGCCCGGTTCTCCTGGTGGCCGATCTCCCCGTCGTAGTTGATGACGGCGTCGATGCCGTGCTCTTGAGCGATCGCCTGCAGCGCGACCGCCGACGCGATCGAGTCCGGATCGGGACTGTCGTGGGTGAGTACCGCCAGCCCCTCGGTGGCGCCGTCGAGCACCTCCGCCAACTGCTTGGCCTTGTACTCGAGTTCCCCGGATTCCAGCGACCGCAGCGCAGAATCGGCGATGACCTCCGAGGGGTTGATGACGACGTCGGCGCCCAACTCCGTGAGTTCGTCCTCGGTGACCGGGTCGGAGGCGCGGGCGACAACGAACTGGTCGCCACCGCGGTCCCTGATCGCCGAGACGGCCGCCTTGTTCGCCTCAACGTCGGACGCCAAGATGAGGAGAACGTCGCGGTCCGCGACGACGTCTGCGACGTCCGCCTCGGCAATGTCGGTCCGCCGGGCGTTCAGGTCCTGATCGCGCAGGGATTCCACCCGGCTCTCGTCCTTGTCGAGAATGAGTACGTCCTTGCCGTCGGCGACAAGACTCTCCGCCACCGCGTAGCCGACGCTCCCACAGCCCAAGATGGCGTAAGTCGACATCGAAGAGGTCGGTGCCCCGGTGCTCATACTGGCGGCATCTCAGGCCGGATCCCACTTAACAGCACCCGTTCGGTCCCGCGAACGTGATCCGGCGTGGCGAGCTCTAAACCACGCTAGCGTTGGAGTCGCCGCCTCGGAGAACTCGGCTGCGGACCTCCGGCGCTGTGACGGCAGGGTTTTTGCGCGCGCGTTCGGATGACGGCGTATGCACCGCCGGTTGGTTCTCGGTCTCTGTGCGCCCCTTCGCGGCACCGTCGACCGCCTCGCGACCCGCCCGGGAAGCCTGACGGTCGTCGCGACGGAGGATCCACCGATCGACACTGGCCGGTCGAACGTGACGTACGAACGCAGCCCACCCGACGATGCCTCGGCGTACCCCGCCCACGCGGATCTCGTGCTCGTCGCCAGCGACGACAGCGGGACGAACGCCGCGGCCGCCGCGGCTGCACGCGAGGCGTTCCCCGACGCCCACCTCGTAGCGTACGCCGGCGTCAACGCCGACGCGGCGACCCAAGCGCGGATCGGGGCGGTCGCGGACCGAGTGATCGACGCCGACCGGATCCTCACCGACCGGTTGCGTGAGCTCACAGCCAACCCAGGCGCCGAACGACTCCACCGGCTCTACGCTGTGCTCCGCCGGATCGACGGTCGGCTCGCGGTCGTGATGCACGACAACCCCGACCCCGACGCCATCGCCAGCGCTCTCGGCGTGGCCCGGGTCGGTGAACGCGTCGGGGTCGACGCCGACGCGTGTTACTTCGGGGAGATCTCCCACCAGGAGAACCGGGCGATGGTGAACCTGCTGGGCCTCGATCTCGTGGAACTCGACGGCGACGAGCCACTTCGGGACTATGACGGCGTCGCCCTGGTCGATCACTCCCGGCCGGGCGTCAACGACGGCCTACCGACGGAGACCACAGTCGACATCGTCGTAGACCACCATCCGCCGCGCGCCCCGGTGGAGGCCGGCTTCGTCGACCTCCGTCACGACATCGGCGCGACGAGCACGTTGGTTTCGGACTACCTCTCCCGGGCGGGCGTGGCCCCCGGTGAATCGCTCGCGACCGCGCTCCTGTTCGGCATCCGGGTGGATACCGACGACTTCGTACGCGAGGTCTCGGTGTCCGACTTCGAGGCCGCCGCCTGGCTGGTGTCTCGCGCCGACCTCGCCGTGCTCGAGCGGATCGAGTCACCGAGTATGACCCCCGAGGTCGTGGAGACGCTGTCGCGCGCGATCCGCGACCGCGACGTTCGCGGCGACGCCTTGGCGTCGAACGTCGGCGCGATCCGCGACCGCGACGCCCTCGCGCAGGCCGCCGACCGGCTGGTGAACATGGACGGCATCCGGATCGCCGTCGTCTATGGGTTCAAAGGCGGCACCATCTACGTCTCCGGACGCGCCCGCGGCACGGACGTCGACTTGGGCGAGACGCTTCGGGACGCCCTCGACAGCATCGGCAGCGCCGGCGGTCACGCTGATATGGCCGGCGGGCAGGTCCCGCTCGGGATTCTTGAGGACACCGAGGAGGACTCCGAAGTGGAGTTGACCAAAATCGTCACCGAGGTCGTCGCCGGCCGGCTCTTCGAGACCCTAGAAGACGCGACGACGCTGCTCGATCCCGGCCGGGACGGCTCCGCGTGGGCCTTCGAGTTCCCCTTCGAGGGCTGGAACCGAGGCCGGGACCCGGAGTCGGACGCGGACCGATGACTCGCCGAAACCGCGGTCCCGGACCCGTGGCGCCGCGGGGAGCACGCTTTTGCGCCGCGGTCGCGTACCGCCACCAATGACCGGAAGGCCGCAGGTATCGGAGTACATGACCCGCGAGGTCAAGACAGTCTCCCCCACCGACACCGTCGCCGACGTGGCGCGCCGCATCAAGGAGAGCGAGGGCCACAACGGGTTTCCCGTCTCGGAGGGCCGGAAGGTTCAGGGGTTCGTGAGCGCCAGCGACCTCCTTCTGGCGGGCGATGACGACCCCATCTTCACGCTGATGACCGAGGACATCATTGTGGGCCACCCGGATATGGACGTGATCGACGCCGCCCGCGTGATCCTTCGGTCGGGAATCCAGAAGCTGCCGGTCGTCGACGACGCCGACAACCTGGTTGGCATCATCTCGAACACCGACGTGGTCCGCTCACAGATCGAGCGCGCGACCCCCGAGAAGGTGGGGAAGCTGATGCGGACCCTCGAACAGATCCACGGCATCTCGCTGCATCAGGAACACCGCCACGTCGACCTGGCTCGGCTCACGCCCACGCAGGGACGGGTCTACGCCGACGAGCTCGAAGGCAGACAGTACGAACTCGAGCGCGGACTGGCGGAGCCGCTCGTCGTCATCGATAACGCTGGCGAGCTGTTGTTGGCCGACGGCCACCACCGCGTGATGGCGGCCGACGAACTCGGGATCGAGGCGATGGACGCCTCCACTATCGTGATCGACGAACGAATCGAACTCGGGATGCAGCGCACTGCCGAGAAGGAAGGATTGACCTCGATCGACGACATCGAGATCGTCGACTACGGGCGTCACCCGTTGATCGAGACGACCGAGCGGCTTCAAGAGTAAGCGCCGAGGCGTGGTGGGCCCCCGCAGTCGGCTTCCGGGCCCGTTTCCTCGGTTTCTCCCGCCGCAGTCACCCAGCGTCGGCGTCCCCGTCGTTCCCACTGGCCGCAGCCCTCCACGCCTCGACCAAGTCTACGGCCGCGGACTCGTCGGCGACGCGCTCGCGTCGATACCCGCCACCCTCGGGCGCTTGGTGAAGCCGGTCCAGCCTGACGACCCACTCGCCGTCCGGGCGGCGCCGCCGCCGTACCGTCACGTGCCCGTCCGATCGGGTCCACTCGACGAGGGTCTCCACATCCCGGGTCCGGGTCCACTCCATATCCGCGAGTAGGGCCCCGGGGTTGGTATATCATCCCCTCTCGGGGTGGGAGATCCGTCGTCGTCAGGCGGACAGGGCTACTCGATCAGAACAGTTCGTCTCACTCCACGTCGCCGCCGTCGGGTTCGGCGTCGACGCGCGAAAGCGGCCCGGTTCGCGCGCCACACGCCGGACACTGGGGGTACCCGAGACCGTCGTACTGTACCGCGCCAGCGGGGTGCTCGAATCTGCACGCCGCACACTCGAACCCGGTCGGCAGGACTATATCCATACCGGCGAGTCCACGGTATCACGCTTAGTTAATCACGTCTTTACTGGTCCGGGATCCGGGGCCCCTACGTTCTTATCGCTCCGTGCGGTACGCCCGTACAGTGACACCGTTCGAGCGACGAACCGAGACGGCCCAAGCCGCACTCGAGGACGTCGGGGCCGACGCGTTGGTCTGCGTCCCCGGCCGGACACTCCAGTATCTCACCGGGTTCGACGAGCCACAGCGGGATCGGCACCTGCTGCTCGTGGTCCCACAGACGGGTGAACCGGCGGCGTTTCTCCCTGCGCTGTCGGCGGCGCAGTTCCGGGCGGAGACGTGGATCCGGGAGGTCGAACCCTGGGCGGACGACGCCGACCCGGTGGCGGCGCTGTCGAACTTCTTCGACGACCGCAGCGTGCCGGCGGCGCCGCACCTCCTCGTCGACGACACGATGTGGGCGACGTTCCTGCAGGACGTCCGGTCGGTTCGGCCCGACGCCACGATCGGGCTCGCGAGCGAGGTCGTTGCGGACCTCCGGATCCGGAAGGACGACACGGAGCTCGACGCGCTCCGACGGGCCTCGGCAGCGGCCGACCGCGCCCTCCGGGACGTCCGCGCGCTCGGCGCCGACGCAGTCGGCCTGACCGAAGCCGAACTGGCCGCCCGGATCGAGTCGTCTCTGACCGCCGCGGGCGGCGAGGCGCTCTCTTTCGACACCATCGTCGGCGCCGGCCCCAACGGCGCGATGCCGCACCACACCCACGGCGACCGAGTGATTCGGGCCGGGGAGCCGGTCGTGCTCGACTTCGGAACGCGAGTCGACGGCTACCCCAGCGACCAGACCCGAACGCTCGTCTTCGACGCCGACCCCGACGAGCGTGTCAGGGCGGTCCACGAGGTCGTCCGGCGGGCCCAAGAGGCGGCGGTCGACGCCGTCGAACCCGGCGTGACCGCGGCCGCCGTCGACGACGCCGCGCGGTCCGTTATCGAGGCTGCGGGGTACGGCGACGCGTTCGTCCACCGCACGGGCCACGGCGTCGGCCTCGACGTGCACGAACCCCCGAACATCGCGGCGGGGAACGACACCGAACTCCGTTCCGGAATGGCGTTCAGCGTCGAACCCGGCATCTACCTCGACGACGAGTTCGGCGTCCGGATCGAAGACCTCGTGATCGTCACCGAATCGGGCTGTGAGCGGCTGAACCACACGCCGCGCGGCTGGGAGTGTTGAGCTCGGGGCGCTGACCGCCTACTCGTCGGGGTCGGCCACCGACCCGTCGTCTCCGAGGATCGCGTCGACGTCGGCGTGGGCGTAGAGGAGATCCCGCATCCGGTCGACAGTCCCCTCGTCGCGGGCACGGCCACGTTCGAGGATCGATTCCGCGCGCTCGACTACAGAGAGCGTGTCGCCTGCGGCCAGCAGCACCGGGACGCCCCGGGCTTCCGCCGTTCCGAGCACGGCCGCCGGCGGGCGGTGACCTCCGGTGAGGATGACGGCGTTGACGCCCGGCGCTTCGAGGGCGGCTGCGACGATCTCCGGGCGGTCGCCACCGGTGACCACCGCGGCTTCTTTGGTCCGCCGGAAGTACCGCAGCGCGGCGTCGCCCCCCATCGCGCCAACCAAGAACCGCTCGAGTTGGGCGTCGCCGTCGCCCTCGACGATGACTTCAGCACCGAGTTCGGCGGCGAGGCCGTCGACCGTCACGCCCGCGAGCTCCCGGTCGTGTGGGAGCACCCCGAACACCGGAATGCCGCGACGCTCCAAGAACGGGACGGCGTCGCTCTCGAGGTCGTCGAAGACGGCGTCGGAGACGTCGTTGAACAGGACGCCCGCCAGCCGGTCGCCGAACGCGTCCGCCGCGGCCAGCACCTCGTCGAGGTCCGTTGCGGTTCCGTACGTCGCCACGAGCAGTACCGTTGCGTCGAGGCGCTCGGCCACGTCGACGTCGGTCAGGCCGACGATCCCGCCGGTGACCCAGTCGCCGCCGCCCTCTACGAGCATCAGGTCGGTGTCGGCGGCGAGTGCCCGGAACCGTGCGTCGACGACACCGCCGAGCTCGTCGGGATCTTCCTGGCCCCGGATCGCCCCGTCGACGAAGGTCGGCGAGTAAACGACCGGCTCTAACTGATGTATCTCGCTGTCCAGCCCGAGGAGTTCCCGCGCGAGCATCGGGTCGCGGTCGAGCGTCTTGCCCGCGCTGGACTGGAGCCGCGTGCCTTTCGGTTTCATGTAGCCGACGCTCCGCCCGCGCTCCTGCCCGAGGCGGGCTAACGCGAGTGTGACTGCTGTCTTGCCGGTGCCGTCCGCGATCGAAGCGACGAGTATGGGTTGTGTGCGCATCTGTGGGGTCCTCAGAGTTGGTCCGGGTCGACGGTCAGTCGAACGTCGACGGCCGCGACGCCGTCGGGCGTTGCCACCAGGGGGTTGATGTCGAGTTCCAGAATGGCCGGAAAATCGGTTACGAGCTGTGAGAGCCGCTGGATCGTCTCCACGACGACGTCGATGGCGACGGGGTCGCGACCGCGGGCGCCGCGAAGCAGCGGCGCGGCGTCGATTTCGCGGGTCATCGCCGCCGCTTCCGGCTCCGACACGGGTGCGACCCGGCAGGTCGTGTCCTCCAGGATCTCGACGAAGATGCCGCCCAGCCCGAAGAGGACGAGCGGCCCGAACTGCGGGTCCCGATTCATCCCGACGATCGTCTCGACGCCGTCGCCGAGGTCGACCATCTCCTGGACCTGCACGCCCAAGATTGCGGCGTCCGGCTGGTACCGGCGGGCTCGCGAGACCAGGTCGGCGTAGGTGTCGGCCACCTCGCTGTCGGCCACGCCGATCTCGACGCCCCCGACGTCGGATTTGTGCAGGATGTCCGGGCTGACGATCTTCATCACGACCTCGCCGTCGATCCGGGCGGCCACCTCGGCCGCCGCGTCGGGCGTGTCGACGACCTCGCCGTCGGGCGTCCGGATCCCGTAGGCGTCGAGCAGCCCCATCGCCTCGACACCGAGCCGTGCGTCGTCGCGGTCGGCGACCGTCGAGAGGATCGCCCGGGCCCGCTCGCGGTCGACGTCGAACGTCGTCGGGTCTTCGTACTCCCGTTGGGTGATCGTCCGGTACTCCGCGAGCGTGTCGAGCGCGTAGACCGCCCGAGCGGGGTCGAAGTAGTTCGGGATCCCGGCGGCCGACAGCGCCGTCTCGGCGGCTTCGACCCGCGCGCCGCCCATCAGACACGCCGCAACCGGCTTCCCGTGGTCGGCCTGCAAGGCGACGGTGTCGCGGGCTAACTGCTCGTAGTCGAGGACTGCTGTGGGACACGCGAGTACTATGACGCTGCCGACCGATTCGTCGTCGAGCACGACGTCGAGCGCCGAGTTGAACCGGTCGTTGCCGGCGTCGCCGACGACGTCGACCGGGTTGTAGATGTTTCCTTCCGCCGGCAGCGCCGCCGAGAGGGCCTCGAGCGTGTCGTCGGCCAACGACGCCATCGAGATCTTGGAGTCGCCGACGGCGTCGGTCGCCATCACCCCCGGTCCACCGGCGTTCGTGACGACCGCGACCGTATCCCGGTCGGGACGCGGCTGCCCCTCCAGAACGCGGGCGGCGTCGAACAGCTCTTGGACCGAGTCGGCGCGGATGACGCCCGCCTGGTCGAGCCCCGCCTCGTAGGCCTGTTCGGAGCCCGCGATCGTCCCCGTGTGACTGGACGCCGCCTGTGCGCCGGCGTCGGTACGGCCCGACTTCACCACCACGACCGGCGTCTCCGGCGTCACCTCCCGAGCGGTCCGGATGAACGCGTCACCGTCTTTGATCCCTTCCAGATAGCCGATGACGACGTCGGTCCCATCGTCGCCGCCCCACGCCTCGACGAAGTCGGACTCGTCGAGGACGGCTTTGTTCCCCAGCGAGACGACGTCGTTGAACCCCAGTCCCTGTTCGTTTGCCCAGTCCAACACGGCGGTGATGAACGCGCCGGACTGACTCATGAACGACAGTCCGCCGGCGGCGGCGTCTTCGGGGCCGAACGTCGCGTTCATACCCACCGGCGTCGACATAATCCCGAGGCTGTTGGGCCCCACGAGGTCGATGTCGTACGCCGCTGCGACCTCGACCAACTCCGACTCCCGTGCGGCCCCCTCGCTGCCGGCTTCGCCGAACCCTGCGGTGATCACGACCACGCTCCTGATGCCCGCCTCCCCGGCCTCGCGGACGACCGGAACCACGGCGTCCGGCGGCACGACCACGACCGCCAAGTCCGCGTCGGCGTCGCCAACGCCGTCGAGCGCCGGCTCCCCGAACACGGTCTCGCGGCCCGGGTTCACCGGGATCACTGTGCCGTCGAACCCCGACCCGAGGTTGCGCATAATCGCCCGCCCGACGGAGCCCTCGCGGTCGGTCGCACCCACGACGGCGATCCGATCCGGCGCGAACAACCCGGCTAGTGTGCCCATCGGATCTAGATTGTCGGAGTGGGTGTTAAATCCGACTGTGGGCCGTGTGGGCTCCACCGAAGCCCGTACCGTTTCTCCGTCGTCGCCCCCGGTAGAGCCTACGCGACGGCGGCGACCCTGCCGGGCGTTCCGACGGGGACGACGACTCCCGGGCCCGGTCTGGGCGCACCGATGTCGGGTTCGGGTGCCTTACTTCGATAGCGTATCACATCCGGACACACTGCGGGACGCGATCCGCCGGTCGGCTCGACGAGCGGAACCCGCCGTCGAGGGGGGCGGCCGGCCGACGGCACGTTCGTTTCGCGGGTCGAGTCCACCGAAGTACGACGGGCCGGCAGCCGGGTCCCGAAGAGCACGGAAACGAGCGAGAATCCGCGTCGAACCGGCTTTAGAGAGGTTTTCGTCGGCGCGAGTCGCCTCCGTCGGCCGCACGCTTCCGTCACGTGGCGTGCAGGGGCCTGGGAGTGGACCGAACCTCCCGGACTGGGATAAGTGGGTTAAACAATTAATATACAGACCGATACGGGTACCCGTTTTCTATTCGGGCGTATGCCAGCGCGAGTTCACACCGATAGTCGAGACAGACCCGATTCCAAATTCTACGGTCCCGCGGAGCTGGGCCCGGCGTCCATCGCAGGCCGGTTCGATCGCATCTGGGCAGCACTTTTCAACCACGACGTCGTACCGCGGAGGTAACGTTCTGATGTCTGAAGACAACCACCCGAACCACCCCAGTGTCGACCAGTCCGATCGCACCATTCCCAGAAATCTCCGTCAGACGGGCGATGCGGACATCGACCTCGTCATCTCGACGCGGATCCGGAAATCGCCGTTCTGGCACCTCTCTGTCGAGGAAGGCTGTCACGAGGCGACGGTGTACAACCACATGTATCACCCCCGTGCGTACATCGACCCCGAAGACGGCGGGGCGAGAGCCGAGTACGACCTGCTCGTCAACGACGTAGCGCTGTGGGACGTCGCGGTCGAGCGCCAGATCCGCGTGAAGGGCCCCGACGCCGAGGCGTTCGTCAACTTTGTCATCACGCGGGACGCGACCGACATTGAGCCGATGCGCGGCAAGTACGCCATCTGCTGCAACTACAATGGCGGGGTCATCAACGACTTCGTCCTGTTGCGACCCGAGGACGACGAGTTCTGGTTCTCCATCGCCGACTCGGACCTGCTGCAGTGGTTGCAAGGGGTCACGGTCGGGAACGACTTCGATGTCGACATCGACGAGATTGACGTCTCGCCGATGCAGATTCAGGGCCCGAAATCGCCCGACGTGATCGAGTCGCTCATCGACGCCGCGGTCGAAGACGTTCCGTACTACGGACTGTTGGAGGCGACCATCGACGGCGTTCCGGTGTTGGTGAGTCAGACGGGCTTCTCCGGGGAAGCGGGATTCGAGATATACGTGCGTGAGGCGACAACGAACGCTGAGGGAGTGTGGAACCCGGTGCTCGAAACGGTCAAAGACCACGGTGGTGCCGCGGCGCCGGTGAACGGTCGCCGACGGATCGCCGCCGGAATCCTCTCGTTGGGACAGGATATGGACCACGAGACCTCACCGTTTCAGGTCAATCTCGGCTATCAGGTACCCGACGACAAGGACGCCGACTACGTCGGGAAAGCGGAGCTGGAACGTCAGAAGGAAGCCATCGAAAACGGGGAGTTCCCGTTCACCCACAAGCTGGTCGGGCTGAAAATGGCGGGCGAGCCGATCATCGACTGGGCCTCGGACTTCTGGCTCATCTCGGATCCGGAGACGGGCGAGGAGTGCGGCTACCTGACGTCGGCGGGGTGGAATCCGGACCTCGAGACGAACATCGGGCTCGGATTCGTGCCGGCGGCGAAACTGGAGGCTGCGACGGACGTCCCGCTCGACGACGCGATATACGACGCGGAGATCGACGCGGAGTTTGCGGTACACCTCCCGGACGAGTACGCTGAGACGCCCGGTGAACCCGTCTACGCGACGGTGGCGAAGGTTCCGTTCAAGGAATCGGCCAACCCCAGCGCCCGCGAGCAGGCCAAGATCCACGCCGGAGAGGAGCCAGAGGAGTGACGGCGGCTCTCCGGAGCGGGGTTGTGACGAACTCGGCGACGGAGACATCCGGATGCGACTCGGAGCCGGACAGCACGGACAACCGACTGAGTTAAGCCACCGGACGGCCAGTGATATACCCCTGGTAGCAGATATTGAGAACAGAACCACACGAGGCGTCGCAACCACCGCTCGGTTGGATGGGTTTGGACATCGAAGCGACTCTTCGACAGTACGATGACCGATATTAAGGCGGTCGTCCGGGCTGAACATCCTGACATAGTGCTCACAGGGACAGTTACTCACGACCGAACTTCGAAGGTTACGTCGGTGTCGGAAGCGGGGACTGACCCGACGTCGGGGAAGTTCTTCTATCGGATCGAATCAGGTGATTTCGACCGGTTCGAGGACGGCCTGCGGAACGATCGTACCGTCGGTGAATTCGAGCGAGTCATCGAGACCAGAGACGAGGAAGCGATCTACAGTTTCGAGTATACGGACGAGGCGAAACTCCTCTCACCGGTGGTTTCGGCGGCGAACGGCGTCATCCTCGATATGAAGAACGACGGAAGCGCGTGGATCCTCACGATATGGGCACCCGACCGGACTGATCTGGTCCACCTCTGGGATTACGCACAACAGAATCACATCGACATCGACTTGCTCCGGGTGAACGACTACGATAGTCTGGGGAATACGGACGCTGGGTTGACAGACAGCCAGCGGGAAGCGCTCCTCGTCGCACTCGAAACGGGGTACTTCGAGGAACCGCGGGACGCGACCCTCGGCGAACTCGCCGCCGATCTGGGTATTTCACAACCTGCGGCCAGCGGTCTCCTTCGACGCGGGATCAAACGGCTCGTTATGTCGTCTCTCGTGGACGACAGCGAAACCCCGGATTGACGGACGGCGACGCGGGTCGGAGGACGGCACCCCGAGGCGACGACGCACGCAGAGACGTACGTCTTGGCCTCACCCGTCCCGGCGGACGAGCCGAAGCCGTCGGAGCTCCCGCGGACGGACGTGCGGCCGCCGTGTTTCGGAACCGAAGACGCCAACTCCGCGTGCGAGAGCCCCGGAGGATACGGCGGCGACGCCGTTCAACCGAACGGCGAGTATCGCGGCTGGGCCGGCGATCCCGGCTGCGAGCCGGCGAAAAGGTAATCTGCCACCGCCGACCGCGGCCGTCGTCCCGACTGTCGCCACGTCCAGCAACCCCAACTCGGCGTCCGGCTCCCGCTGGTCGTGGCTACTCGTCGCTTCTCTATCGGTCTGCGGTTGCGAAAACCACCATCCCGCAGGTGCATCAGCTCCCCCGACTGCACACGTGGGTATGCGGTCCCGCGAGCGGACTGACGCCTGCACGTTCGAGAACACGAGTGATATGCGCTCACGTTCCGGAACCCGCAAGAGACGCAGCGGGGCCGATCAGCATCTCCACCGGGACGCCCACGTTATTATGGGGATGAAACGGCCGGGGTCGTGACAGTATGTTTCAAACGGTCGAAACTTACAATTACGTGTACGCCGGAGTCATTCGAATGAGCGCGGACCTGCGAGTCGTGATCGTCGGCGGACAGCACGTCGGCTACCACACCGCCCGACACCTCTCGGAGCGCGGCCACGACGTCGTCATCGTCGAGAAGGACCGTGAACGGGTGGAGTTCCTGAGCGACCAGTACGAGGCGACGGTCATTCACGGCGACGGGGGGCGCCGATCGATCCTGGAGCAGGCGGGCCTCGATCGAAGCGACGTGATCGCGGCGTTGACCGGATACGGTGCGATGACGAACATCGGTATCTGTACCATGGCGGCCACGATCGAATCCGGGATCGGGACCGTGGCCCGGATTGACCACGGCGACAAGTCGGAGTACGCCGGGCTCGTCGATCGGGTGGTCTACCCCGAGCAGTTGGCCGCACACGCGGCGACAAACGAGATTATGCACGTCGCAGGCGGCGGCGTACAGACGGTCGAGGAGGTGACTGGAGACCTCACGGTGCTCGAACTCACCGTGGCGGGGGACGCCCCGGTTGCCGGCCGGGAACTCAGCGACGTGGCGTTCCCACGCGGGGCTGTCGTGGTTGCCGGGCGGGATACCAACCAGGTACCCGGTCCGGAGATGGTACTGGAAGCCGGCTTCCGGTACCTCGTCGCTGTCGAGACGGACGTCAGCGACGAGGTGGTTCGGCTATTCAGGGGGTGACGTCCCGTAGCCGTTCGCGATAGTTACGGACACGTTAGAGCCGTCGGTGTGAACGGGGCACCTGTACCGCCGACGGGAGAGACCGGATCACAACCGAGCGAGAATCTACGACTAGCCGTGATGGCGTGGGTGTAGTGTGCGGGGACGGCGGAGCCAGGGACTCACAGCAGGTCGCTGTTTTCGAGACGCATTTGCTTGTTAGTGTAGGTGTGGAGCAGGGAGAATATGAAAATCGCCACGGAGAACAGTGCGGAGACTGTGACGACGGACGCGTGCGCCAACGGACCGAGCCCCACGTGAACGCCGGCGAGGAGCGTTCCGAACCCCACAGAGAACGCGGTGTAGTAAAGACTCCACGGAACGTCGTACCCCGAGACGACGTCGAGATAGATGTCCAGATCCGCGGCCTGGTCGGACAGTTCGACGCTTCCTTCCCGTTTATCGAAGCGAACCACTCCCTTCTGCGTCATCTTCGGCAGGTGGAACTGCCGCAGGGCCGTGTAGGCGTTTTTGCGTTCGGAGGAGTGAACCTCCTCGGGAAGTTTGTCGTTTTCCCTCCCGGCGACGTGTTCGGCGAGGTCCCCGAGTTCGGCCGACCCCTGGTTCCGCTTGAGATGCTGTAGCACGTACCGACGTCGGTTCGAGCTCAGTAGTTCGAAGATTTCGTTCTGTGAGAGTTGCTGGGTCCCGTCGTCGTCCCCCTCGTCTTCGAGAGCAGTCGTTTCGTCCCCACCCTCCCGAGCGTGTACGGGCCTCGTCGTACTCATCACATCGTGGGTGAACGTCAGTGGTAGTTAGTTATGGATTGGCTGCGACACCGGGGCCACCTGAGGCGGTACGGTGACGATACTGAGAGTAAGGCTATCGTAAAACGGACCCCCAGAATATGGATCGACGTCTCGCGTACGCTCCCGTCGAACCCATATAAACCAGGTACTAATCGGTTATATATCTGATACACGGGCGAGCACGAGCGAACGACTGCGTCGGATGCGGAGTTGTGACGACAGAGAGCGCTGTTCCCGTTCCGGCGTAAATGTATATTTACCGATGATTAGTGTGGTCGTGTGAGCCGATCGTAGAGAGATTGACGGAATCTCGTCTCGGTCAATCCGTCTTTGAGTCGGGTACGTACACCGTTTGAAGAATTTCTGGGCGCCTTCGATCGAATTCTATCAGCGTACAACAAGGTGGGTACGGCCTCAGGGTGGTTCTGTCGCATTCGGTGGACGCGGATGCAAACCGGGTGCTGGTTCGCAGACTACTGCGGGAAAGCCAATGAGCGACAACGAATTCCAGTCCAGGAAGTCTGTGCGGAAGGACAGGTGGCTAACGGACTACCGTTAACGGGACGTAAAATGTCAGACGAAAATAACGGCAAGTTCAACTTGTCACGGCGGAAGGCCCTCGCAGGAATCGGTGCAGCTGGCGCTGCGATAGGGCTCGGAGGTATCGGCACGGTTGCACAACTGAGCGACACAGAATCGAACGCGGTCACGTTTACGGCCGGTGGACTCGACGGAGAGATCAGCTGGTCGGGCTCCTACAACGGGGATCCCGTTGGGAGCACCGATCTCGTCAGTATGAGTACTGACTACGAGGGCTCTGGCTACAACAATAGGGCAGTCCCCATCGACGTGATGTTTAACGACGTGAAGCCGGGAGACTACGGCTGCGTCAACTTTAGTATCGAGGTGCAGAGCAACGCTGCGTGGGTTGCGTCAGGTCTCAACGTTCTGGAGAACATCGACTACAAGAACTACGAACCTGAAGTCGACGCAGACCCGAACGTCAGTTCTGCCAACGCAGGTCTCGAAGCAGATTCAGAGTTCACCGCGACCAGCTACGACGACCTCAGTGGGGAACAACTCACACAGCGCGAGCTCGCACAGAACATCTACGCGCTGCCGTACTACGACGGTGACGGCTCGTGTACGTTCTTCGATGCAAGCTCAGACCAGTTCGACGCTACCAAGTACGACGGTACCGGGCCGAGTGCATTCTGGTCGAACTC
>Ga0102936_1000310_pt1 | contig 19064 bp, 17 predicted proteins | sample SalPon2_A_H2O_MG_FD_78502 | JGI IMG/M metagenome (GOLD analysis project Ga0102936, IMG submission 78502) | Salt pond water microbial communities from South San Francisco under conditions of wetland restoration - Salt Pond MetaG R2_A_H2O_MG | ecosystem: Environmental > Aquatic > Non-marine Saline...
ACGTTCGTCGGCGCGATGTTCGCGCGGTCGTTCAAGGAGCTCACCTTCGTCACGGTCGGCGTCAGCGTGCTCCTGACGACGTACGCCTTCGTCCCGGCCATCTTCACGAACGTCACGCCGGTCGCGCTGGTGTCGCCGCTGACGCTCGTCGTCTTCGACCTGCAGGGCGAGGCCGTCTCGGCCGGCGAGGCGCTCTTCTCGACGGTCCCGATGGCGCTCGGGGCCGCGCTCCTGTTCGGACTCGGGCTCGGGGTGTACCGCGAGGAGGACATGTTCACGCAGAAGCCGGTGGCGCGGAAGTTCCTCGACGCGCTCGCGGTGCGGCTCTCGGCGGTCGAGGGCGTCGCGCTCGCCGATGTCGCCGACCGGAAGCGACTCCGCGCGCTCGGGTCGGTCGCGTTCCTCACCGCCTGTACCGTCCCCTTCGTGTTCGTCGCGGAGCTGTTGGCGGTCGCGACGCTGTTCGCCCTGCCGGTGACCGTCTCCGTTCCCGTGCTGCTCGTGACCATCGCCTTCATCGAGGAGGTCGCCAAGAGCGTCCACCTCTACGCGGGGTTCGAGCGCGGCGTCTTCGCCCGGACCGACCGGGTCGCCGTCGCGGTCGGCGTCGCCTCCGGGCTCGGCTTCTTCCTCGCGGAGAAGGCCACCGCGGTCGTGCAGGCGGTCGGGCTGACCGACCTCTACGTCGGCCGGGCCGCGTTCGGGAGCGTCGCCGGCGTGGGGGAGCTCTCTCCCCTCGCGCTCGCCGCGCTGGCGTTCGCGCCGCTCCTGCTCCACGGGTTCGTCACGACCGTCGCCGCCGTCGGCGCGAGCCGGGACCGGACGGCGTACGCGCTCACGCTGGCGCTGGCGACGCTGGTACACGCCGCGTACAACTTCGGGGTGGTGAGCGTCCATGGGTGACGCGAGCGAGCGGGGGGCGACCGCCGGCCGGAGCAGTCGGCTGACGATCGCCGGCCGGGAGCTGGCGGGCCTCCGCGCCGAGAAGACGATCCTGCTCGCCATCGCGATCCAGCTGTTCATCGCCGCGTTCTCGTCGTTCCTCGTCGTCGGCCTCGTCTCGATGTACGACCCGGGGTCGCTCGGCGGCGCGGAGGTCGAGGTCGCCGGCGCCGGCGACGCGGTGAGCGACCTCGAACGCGCGGCGAGCGAAGTTCAGGGGGCCTCGGTCACGCGCTACGAGGACGCCGCCGCCGCCCGGCTCGCCTTCGACCGCAACGCCGCCGACGCGGTGGTGGTCGCGAACCGGAACGACGACGGCGAGATATCCGCGGTCGTCACGGCGCCGGACGCGACCGTCGAGACGACCGTCATCGTCGTCCAGCTCAGAGAGCTGCTCCGGACGTACGAGCTGAACGAGCGCGCCGACCGGGTCGCCTATTTAAGCGAGCCGCCGCTTCCCCTCCCGGACCGGACCGGCACCAGCCCGTACTTCACGTTCACGTACACCGTGTTGATCCCGGTGTTGGCGTTCCTCCCCGTCTTCATCTCGGGGTCGCTCGTGGTCGACTCGATCACGGAGGAGATCGACGAGGGGACGCTCGAACTGCTCCGCGTGGCCCCGGTCACGCTCGGGGAGATCGTCGACGGCAAGGCGCTGGCGGCGGTCGCCATCGCGCCCGGGCAGGCCCTGCTGTGGCTCTTGTTGCTCCGTGCGAACGGGACTCCCGTCGCCAACGTCCCCTCGATCCTCGCGCTGATGACCGCGCTGACGACGCTCGTCGTCGCGCTGGCGGTCGCCATCTCCGCGCTCGCGCCCGACCGGCGGGCCGCCCAGTTCCTCTACTCGATCGGCGTCCTCGTCCTGTTCGGCGGCGCCACGGCGATGGCCGGCGGCCCGGCGAACGCGGTCGCGCGGCTCGCTATCGACAGCGCGGACGCGACGACGACCGCGCTCGTCGTCGCCTACGTCGGGATCGCGGCGGTCGCGTACGTCGGTGTGCGGCAACTCGTCGCCGCGAACGGGTTCGGAGACTGACGGACTAGCACGCCGGTATCCCAAAAAGTTAGAAAAATAACATTTTATAGGTCCCGCGAGGTCGTCGTGGAACGCGGTGATCACATGTCCTCGTCGTCAGCGGTCGACGCGTTCCCCGGATTCGTCGCGCTCGACGCGCTATCGGTGCTCGAGGGAGAGCGCCCCGGTACCAGCGTCCAGTTGACGGAGGCGTATTTATCCGGCCAACAGCGGATGCTGGAGGCGGTCGACCGCCCCGACGTCACCGACGACCGGGTCGATGCCTGTCGGGAGTCCCGGCGGGTCTGGGGAGACCTCCACGTCGACATCGGCTCCTGTACCGAGGGGAACCTCCGAGAGGCGTCGACCCGTCTCCGCGACCTACTCCGCGGGCTCCCGGAGGTCCGGTATCTCAGGAGTCGGTATCCCGAGACCTGTTTCGTCGTCCCGGAGTGGCTCCGGACGCCGGGCGAGATCCGCTACGGGGCCAGAGTGTATTTCTTCGCCGACGAGGCGCCCACGCCGGACGAGGTCTTGGATCGGAACATCCGGGCAGTGCTCGACGAGTCGCAGGGAGCGTTCGATCGGTATCTGGGCTCGCTCCACGGCTATCCGGAGTGCTGTGTCGAGTACTACGCGGAGGCGAGGCAGTCTCCAGACGTCGAGTCGCCGGAAGCGGGGTCGGTCGCCGCGCTCGCGGAGTTCGTCGACGAGGAACGGGTACGCGAGGGGGCTCCCTCGTCGTCGTCCGTCGCCGAGATACTACCTGGGTTCTTCGAGCGCCCGCAGAGCTACGCCTTCTTCGCTCACGCGTTCTACCCGGAGCCGGCATGTGACGCGGCGCGGCGGACCGGCGTCTCGATATACGAGACGCTCGTCGAGAGCCTCCCCGAGCCGCTGGTCCGGGACTACTTCCGGTTTAATTTCGGCTGGTCGTATCTCCTCGAGAGATCGGCCCGACGACGAGTCGGCCGCGCCCCGGAACCGGGAGCCTTCGGTCGTGAGCACGCGTTGCTGTACCTCCCGTTGCAGATACTGCTGGAGACCGGGATCTACTGAGACGGACGTCGGTCCCGGTCCGGATCACTGCTCGCCGGTCCGGATCACTGCTCGCCGATAACGCGGTCGACGAGCCGCGCTATCCACTCGGCGGTGGGAAGCTCCCACCCGTACGCAACCGCGACCAGTCGGACACCGGCGGTCACCGCCGCGCACGCGCCGGCGGCGACCCCGCCGAGGTCGCCGAGTACGCCGACCCCGCCCGACGCGGTGACCGCCCAGTACGTCGCGCCGCCCAACACCGCGCAGCTCGCGTAGAAGTCGTCGAAGAGGATGAAGGGCGCGCGGTCGAGCAGGATGTCCGCGAACGCGCCGCCGCCGACCGCGTTGATCGTCGCGACGGCGACGACGCCGAACGCGGAGACGCCGGCGTCGGCCGCGACGATCGCCCCGGTCGTGGCGAAGGCGGCGAGGCCGATCGCGTCCGCGACGAGCGTGACGGGGTGCGTGTCCGCCGACTGGAGGACGACGCTGAGGGCGACGGCCAGCCCGACGCCGACCAGTCCCAGCGCGATCTCTATCGGCGACTGGAGGGCGAGCGGGACCCGGTTCACGAGGAGGTCGCGGGTCACCCCGCCGGCGAACGCCATCGCCAGCCCGACGACCGCGACGCCGAACAGGTCGAACTCCGCGCGGATCGCCTTCGTCGACCCGACCAGCGCGAACGCGACCAGCCCGACCGTGTTCATCGCGGCGAACGGGTCGCCGAACAGGGTCGCCGCGAGACCGGCCGTCACTCGCCGAACGCCCCCAGGCTCGACTGCAGTTCGCGGTCCGGCACCTCGTCGGTGAGCTCGTAGCCGACCAGTTCGCGGGCGTCGACCGCGTACGTCGAGCCGCCGCGGTCGAGCACCAGCACCCGGCCCTTCCAGCCGCGCACGGTGCCGGCCGCCATCGTCTCCGCCACGGGGCGCTCCGCGAGGTCGAGCCCGTAGTCGAACGCGAAGCGCTCGATGGGGTCGAAGCGGTCCAAGAGCGCCTCCCACGCCGACTCGTCGACCGTCCGACCGAACCCGTCCAGCTTCGTCGGCACCCGGACCCGGTCGACGAGGTCGTCGCCGTCGGCCAACCCGGCCTCGACCCGCCGCGCCTCTCGTCCGTCGGGCAGGGTTCGGACGTGCGCGGCCAGATCCGCGCCCTGCTCGCGGAGCCGCGTCTCCAGTCGCCACAGGCGCGTCACGCCGACCTTCAGCACGTCGGGCGCGAACGCCGCGAGGTAGAGCGCGTGCTCCTCGTGGCAGTCCATCTCGTCTTTCAAACAGGTACCCGTACACCGCGCGCAGACCCAGACGCCGCCGTGCGCGTCGCAGTAGGGGGCGTCCGTCGCGTCGCAGGCGATATGTTCGTCGTCGTGGACCGTCCCGGCGCAGCGGCGCTCGCCGAGCCCGTAGCCGAGTTCCGTCCCGGCGGTCGCCTCGACGAACTCGACCGCGCCGCCGCTGGCGACGTAGAGGCCCTCGCCCGACTCGTAGCCCACGACTTGCACGTACGCGAGTAGGCGGAGCCGCGACTTAGGCGCGTCGTCGTCCGACGTGCCCCGACTTTTAAGCCGACCTGCGCGCGAGCCGATGGTATGCTCCACGCCGCGCTGGCGACGGCAGACGGCGACGCGGGAATCGACCTCGCGCTCACCGTGACGAACGAGGGCGACGAGCCGGTCACGCTCCGGTTCCGGACCGGCCAGCGCGCCGACTTCGCGGCGTACGGCGGGCTCGACGAGGGCGACGCCCGCGACGCCCTCCGCGACGGCCCCGACGCCGACCCCGTCTGGCGTCACGGCGCCGGACGCATGTTCACGCAGGCGCTCGACAGCGAGACGCTCGAACCCGGCGCGTCGGCGACGTACGAGGGGACGTGGGCGGATCCGCCTTCGGGGGAGTTCCTGGTCGTCGGGTCGCTGACCGCGGAGGGGGAGGGCGCCACGGCGACCGCGACCCTCGCGGTCGACTGACTCGTTGCGGCCTCAGTCTGCGCCGCCGTGGACCGCGTCGTCGACCGCGGCCGAGAGGCGCTCGCGGGTCCGGTGGCTCGACTCGGCGTCGGTCCGGACCTCGATCAGGTGCGAGCCCTCGGCGTCTCGGGCGTTCGCGACCGCCGCCTCGACGGCGGCGGCGGTCTCGACGGGGTCGTCGACCGCCTCGGGCCGCGCGTCGACTCGCGCGTACTCCAGCCCGTGGAGGTCGGCCATCGGCTCGAACTCGATGCCGTGCGGCGTCTTGAACGACTCCGTGAACTCCGGCTCGTACGACTCGATCGGGAGCGCGTGGAAGATGCCGCCGCCGTCGTTGTTTATCAGCACGACCGTCGCGTCGACGTCGCAGCGGTCGAGCGCGAGCAGGCCGTTGGCGTCGTGGTACAGCGCCAGGTCGCCGACGACGAGCGTGAGGTCGTCGGTCGTCGCCGAGCCCGCGCCGAGCGCGCTGGAGACGATGCCGTCGATGCCGGAGACGCCGCGGTTGCCCAGCGCGGTGAGGCTCGTCGTCGTCGGCCCGACGAACCGGTCGAGGTCGCGGACCGGCATCGAGTTGGAGACGAACAGCGTCGCCGGGTCCGGCAGCGCGTCGGCCACGGCCCGGAGCGCGTCGCCCTCGTGGAAACCGACCGGTTCGTCGACGACCTGCGACGATCCGTCCGAGTCGCGGGCGTGGATCGCCCGCGCGGCGCGGTCGGCCGCCTCCCACTGCTCGCGCCAGTCGGGGTCGCCGTCCCCGCCGCCGACGGCCCGGGAGAGGCGGGCGCAGAGGCGGCTCGGCTCGGCCACGACGAGGTCCGTCGCGGCGAACTCCGCCTCCCGCCAGCGCCCCGCGGGATCGACCTGATACTGGTCCGCACCGGTCCCGGCGAGGTACTTGCGGAGGTTCTTCGACGTCGGCGACGCGCCGAGGCGGAGGACGAGTTCGGGGTCGGTCCATCTATGGGCGTCCCCGTCGGCGTCGCCCTCGTCGCCCGCGACCGCCGCCGAGAGGTAGGCGTCGTACGCGCCGATCACGGGCGCGACGCGGGTGTGGCCGCCGTACCGGACGCCCGAGAGCGGGTCGGCGAGCACCGGGAAGCCGGTCGCGTGCGACAGCGCCGTGACCGCCTCGGCGTCGAGCCCCGGCGGGTCGGCCGGGCCGGCGACGATCAGCCCGCGGTCGGTCGTCACGAGCTCGTTCGCGAGGGCGCGGAGCTCGTCGTCGCCCGGCTCCGGCGACCCCTGCGTGACGTCGACGTAGGGGCCGTCGCGTCCGGCGGCCGCGACCGGGTCGAGGTCGGCGGGCACGTCGTCCGGCACCCGCGTCGGCTCCAGCGGCTTCTTGAACGGAACGTTGAGGTGCACCGGTCCGGGGTCGGCGCCCTCGGCGCTCGCGACGGCGCGGGAGACGGTGGTCCGCAGCGAGCGGAGCGCGCGGTCGTTCGGCGCCGGCTCGGGCAGGTCCTTATAAAAGCGGACGGCGTCGCCGTACAGTTTCTCCTGATCGGCGGTCTGGTTGGCGCCGGAGTCGCGCAGTTCCGGCGGGCGGTCGGCCGTGAGCGCGAGGAGGGGGACGCGGGCCTCGCTCGCCTCCATCACGGCCGGGTGGTAGTTGGCGGCGGCGGTCCCCGAGGTGCAGACGAGCGGCGTGACGCTCCCCGTGCGCCGGGCGCGGCCCAGCGCGAAGTAGGCGGCGGAGCGCTCGTCGAGCTGGGAGAAGACGCGGAGGTCGTCGCGGCGCGCGGCGGCCATCGTCAGCGGCGTCGAACGGCTGCCCGGCGAGACGACGACGCCGTCGACGCCCGCGGCGACGAGTTCGTCCACGAGCGCTCTCGCCCACAGCACGTTCCGGTTCGGCGCGGTCATTGCCACTGCTTGGAGGTCGATATTTAAATACACCTGCGGGTCGGCCCTGACGGCTCGCCGCGCCCGCCCCGCCTCGGATCGCTCCTCGCGACCGCGTTCTGCAACGCTTATGCACGCCGACCGACTTCGATCGGGTATGAGCGACGACGACGCCGTCGACGTCGAGGTCGAGTCCCCCGACGACGCCGCGGCCGACGCGGCGAGCGCGAACGGCACGGCGGAGGCGACCGCCGAGGGAACCAGCGGCGAGTCGGTCGACGCGGCCGAGGAGGCCCGAACGACCGAGGACGGCGAGGCGCTGGCCGCCGCCGTGGCCGAGCACGACCAGGCGCTCGCGCGGGAGGTCGCGGCGCTCGAGGCCGAGCTCGGCGAGACGCGAGACGAACTGCTGGAGGCCGAGGCGGAGGCGGAGGAGCTGACGAGCAAGCTCGCTCGGGTGAAAGCCGACTTCAGCAACTACAAACAGCGCGCGAAGCGCAAGCAGGACGAGATCCGCGAGCGCGCCTCGGAGAAGCTCGTCGAGCGCATCACGCCGGTCCGGAACGACCTCCTGCGCGCGCTCGATCAAGAGGAGGGGAGCGACCTCCGCCCCGGCGTCGAGTCGACGCTGGAGAAGTTCGACGAGGTGCTCGCCGAGGAGGGCGTCGAGCCCATCGCGCCCGACCCGGGCGACGCGGTCGACCCGTCCCGCCATCAGGTGATGCTCCGCGTCGAGAGCGACCAGCCCGAAGGCACCGTCCACGAGGTGTACGAGCCCGGCTACGAGATGGGCGACCGCGTCGTCAGCGAGGCGAAGGTCACCGTCAGCGACGACTCGTAGTCGACTCCCGCGGTTCAGTTCTCCCGCTTTTCGCTCCGGCCGTACCCGCTCACGAGTTCGTCGAGCCCGGCGTCCGACGCCGCGGCGTGCGGCACCGACAGCGGGGAGACCGACACCTCGCCGTCGACGACCGCGCGTCGGTCGGTGCCGACCGGGTCCGGCACGTCCGCTGACGTCATCTGCCCCCAGATCGGGTCGGAGATGCTGACGCCGCCGTTGCCGTCGGAGGTCGCCTCCATCCCGTACCACTCGGAGGGCGTGGTGACGCGCATCGGCGCGGGGTCGACGTCGACCGAGTCGTCCGCGACCGCCTCCGACCCGCCGTCGCCCTCGGCGGGCTCGGCCATCGGCGCGTTGACGTTGAGGTAGTCCGCCCGGTCGAACACGCCCGCGCCGACCCCCTCGTCGATGAGGAACCGCGTGGCGCGCACGGCGTGCGCGAACGACGCCTCGGGGAGCTCCCGCTTCCACCAGTCGTCGCCGCCCGGGACGTACATCGAGGTCGCGATGCCCGGCACGTCGAAGAAGGCGCCCTCGACGACCGCCGAGACGGTCCCCGAGCGCCCCAGCGTGTACGCGCCGAGGTTGGCGCCCTCGTTACAGCCGGCGACGACGAGGTCCGCGTCCGGGACGAGTTCGTCGAGGCCGACGACGACGCAGTCGACGGGGGTCCCGTCGACGGCGTACCCCAGCTCGTGGTCGGCGACCGCGACGTCGGCGGACATGGCGCGACCGATCGACGACCGGTCGCCGGTGGGCGCGACCGCGACGACGTCGTAGTCGACCGCGAGGGCTTCGTACAGGGCCCGGAAGCCGACGGCGTCGATGCCGTCGTCGTTCGTCAACAGGATCCGCTCGACGCTCATACCAGTCCCAGGGGCGGTTCGGGCAAAAGTCCACCGTCGCCGGCGGGGCGCGCGGCGCCGTCTACCGCACGCTCGTCCGGCCGCCGTGAACGGAAAAGCCCACGTATCCCGGGGCCGCACCGTGTCACATGGGATTCGGGGACACGGCCAAGAAGATCCAGACGCTCGCCGACAAGGCCGAGCGCACGTACCAGAAGATCAACGAACTGCGGAACGAGGTCGAGGAGACGCAGACGACCGTGGTCGACACCGCCGAGCGCGTCCAGCAGCTCGAAAACGAGGTGGCCGAGCAGCGGGCCGTCCTCGACGCGGTCGCCCGCGAGGTCGGCGTCGACCTGGAGAGCGTCAGCACCGAGGCGCACATCACCGAGGCGGAGCGCGCCGAGGAGGACCCGATCGACGCCGGTGCCGACGACGACGGCGCGGCGTAACGTCACTCGCTCTTCTCGTCGACGTCTCTCCCGTCTGCGTCCGCCCGCGAGACCACCTCGGCCGGCACGCCCGCGACCGTCGAGTTCGGCGGGACGTCGTCGGCGACGAGGGAGTTCGCGGCGACCTGCGCGCCCTCGCCGACCGTGACGCCCGGGAGGACGACCGCGCCGGCGCCGATCATCGCGCCCTCCCCGACGACGACGTCGCCGAGCCGGTACTCGTCGCGGAGGAACTCGTGGCACAGCAGCGTCGCGTCGTAGCCGATGATCGCGTGGTCGCCGACCGCGATCCGCTCGGGCCAGAAGACGTCCGGCGTCGACTCTAACCCCCACGCGACGCCGTCGCCGACCGTGACGCCGATCCGGCCGAGGAGCCAGTTCTTCAGTCGCAGACTCGGGCAGACCCGGGCGAGCACGATGACGACGTAGTTGCGGACGACGGCGAGCGGCGACTTCGCGTCCGGCCACGACCACAGCGAGTTGCGCGGGCCGGGCGTCGCGTGACGGTCCAGTCGGTCGGTTCGGGAGCCACCGGGCCCGTCGGCCTCGTCGTTCCCGTCGGTGCCCCCGGCCGACCGTTTCGTCGCGCCCGCCGCGTCGCCGTCCTCGTGAGTCACGACGGACCGTTCGGACGGGTCGTATAAAAGGGTCGCCGACGCGCTACTCGCGGAGCTCGGCCATGTGCTCGATCCGGCGCCGAACGAGGTCGTCCTTCCCCACGTCGTGGCGGATCCGGAGGCCGTCGCCGGCGGCCGAGAGCGCCTCCTCGGCCTGCTCCTCCGCGGCGGCGATGGAGTCGCCGCGACCGACGACCGCGAAGGACCGCGAGGTGGTCGTGTAGAGGCCGTCGTCGCGCTCGTCGACGCTGGCGTAGTAGAGGAGCGCGTCGCCGACGCTCTCCTCGTCGACCGCGATCTTCGCGCCCGAATCGGGGTCGACCGGGTAGCCGTCCGGGACGGCGTACTTACAGACCGTCGCCTCGCCCGAGAAGTCGAGTTCGGGGAGCGTCTCGCCGGACTGCGTCCGGCTGCCAGAGGCGCCTTGCGCCTCGCTGTCGCCGTCGCGGGCGGCGGCGAGAACGTCGATAAACGGCGTCTCGAGCACCGGGAGCGTGTTCATCGCCTCCGGATCGCCGAAACGCGCGTTGAACTCGACGACCTTCGGCCCCTCGTCGGTGAGCATGAACTGGCCGTAGAGGACGCCCTTGTAGTCGGGGAGCGCCTCGACGACGGCGTCGAGCACGTCGACGGCGGCCTCGTAGTCGCCCTCGGCCATGAAGGGAAGCGAGAGACCCGTGTCCGAGTACGAACCCATTCCGCCCGTGTTCGGCCCCTCGTCGCCCTCGTAGGCGCGCTTGTGGTCCTGCACCGCGGGCGTCGTCCGGACGTCGCCGTTCGCGACGAACGCCTGGATCGTGAACTCCTCGCCGACGAGTCGCTCTTCGAGGACGACGCGCTCGTAGTCCGACTCCCGGAGGTACGCCTTCGCGCCCTCGGCGTCCACCTGATCGCCCATCACTTTCACGCCCTTCCCGCCCGTCAGGCCGGCCGGCTTCACCGCGAGGTCGCCGTCGTACGCGTCGATGTAGTCGCAGGCGGCCTCGATGTCGTCGAACACCTCGTAATCGGGGCACCCGGGCACGTCGGCCGCCTCCATGAACTCGCGCTGGTACGCCTTGTCCGTCTCCAACCGGGCCTCCTCGGCGCGCGGGCCGAACGCGTACACGCCGGCGTCGTCGAGGGCGTCCGCGACGCCGGCCGCGAGCGCGGACTCCGGGCCGATCACGGCCAGGTCCGCGCCGACCGCGGTCGCGTAGTCGGCGACGGCCTCGGCGTCGGTCTCGTCGATCGACTCGAACCCGTCGGCCAGCCGTCGAATGCCCGGGTTCCGATTGCTCGCGCAGGCGTACAACGCGCAGTCGTCGGCCACCGCGCGGGCGATCGTGTGCTCGCGTCCGCCGCCGCCGACGAGGAGTACGGTCTCGGTCATGCCCGACGGATCAGTACACGGTAGTGTAAGCCTTACTTTCCGCTGACGGTGAGATAGGCACAGACGTGGATCGTCCGGGCGCTCAGTCGCAGACGGCGTCGCTCGTGTGACGGCTTTTTGCCTCGCCGGGGCGAACCGCGGGTATGACACAGCCGACGGAGCGGAACCGCCTCGACGAGGAGGCGAGTCCGTACCTCCAGCAGCACGCCGACAACCCGGTCCACTGGCAGCCGTGGGGCGACGAGGCGTTCGAGCGCGCCCGCGAGCACGACGTCCCGGTGTTCGTCTCCATCGGCTACTCCTCCTGCCACTGGTGTCACGTGATGGCCGAGGAGAGCTTCGAGGACGGGGGCGTCGCCGCGGTGCTCAACGAGTCGTTCGTCCCGGTGAAAGTCGACCGCGAGGAGCGTCCGGACGGCGACAGCACCTTCATGACCGTCTCGCAGCTGGTCACGGGCGGCGGCGGCTGGCCGCTCTCCGCGTGGTGCACGCCGGACGGCAAGCCGTTCTACGTCGGGACCTACTTCCCGCCCGAGCCGCGCCGGAACCAGCCGGGGTTCCGCGACCTCTGCGAGCGCATCGCCGACTCGTGGGCCGACCCCGAGCAGCGCGAGGAGATGACGCGGCGCGCCGAGCAGTGGACGACGAGCGCCCGCGACGAGCTGGAGTCGGTCCCCGAACCGGACGCCGCGGGGGGCGGCGAGGCGCCGGGTTCCGACCTCCTCGACGACGCGGCCGCCGCCGCGATCCGCGGGTACGACGACGAGTACGGCGGGTTCGGGAGCGGGGGCGCGAAGTTCCCGATGCCGGGCCGGATCGACCTGCTCATGCGCGCCTACGCCCGGAGCGGCCGCGACGCCGCGCTCAGGGCCGCGACCGGCACGCTCGACGGGATGGCCCGCGGCGGGATGTACGACCAGATCGGCGGCGGCTTCCACCGGTACGCGGTCGACCCGAGCTGGACGGTCCCGCACTTCGAGAAGATGCTGTACGACAACGCCGAGCTCCCGCTGGCGTACCTCGACGGCTACCGCCTGACCGGTGACCCCGCGTACGCCCGCGTCGCGACCGAGACGCTCGGCTTCCTCGACCGGGAGCTCCGCCACGAGGACGGCGGCTTCTTCAGCACGCTCGACGCCCGGAGCGCGCCGCCCGAGAGCCGGCGCGGAGGGACGAGCGGGAACGGGAGCGAGCACGCCGACGTCGAGGGCGCCTTCTACGTATGGACGCCCGCCGAGGTCGACGCGGTCCTCGACGAGCCGGCCGCGTCGCTGGCGAAGGACCGATACGGGATCCGGTCGGGCGGGAACTTCGAGCGCGGTACGACGGTGCCGACGGTCGCGGCGTCGGTGGAGGAGTTGGCCGAGGAGCACGAGATGCCGGCCGACGAGGTGCGGGAGGCCCTGACCGAGGCCCGCGTCGCGCTGTTCGAGGCGCGGGAGTCGCGGCCGCGGCCCGCCCGCGACGAGAAGGTGCTCGCGTCGTGGAACGGCCGCGCTATCTCCGCGTTCGCGAGCGCCGGCGGCGCCCTCGGCGAGCCGTACGCCGACATCGCACGGGAGGCGCTCGACTTCTGTCGCGACCGCCTCTACGACGAGGCGTCCGGCGACCTCGCCCGTCGGTGGCTCGACGGCGACGTCCGCGGCCCGGGGTACCTCGACGACTACGCCTTCCTCGCTCGCGGCGCCCTCGACGTGTACGCCGCCACCGGCGACCCGGAGCCGCTCGGGTTCGCGCTGGACCTGGCCGAGTCTATCGTCGCGGAGTTCTACGACGCCGACGACGGGACCATCTACTTCACGCGGGACCCGGAGGCTGACGCGGGGGAGGGAGACGCCGAGGCGCCGACCGGTGATAGCGCCCTCTTCGCCCGGCCGCAGGAGTTCACCGACCGCTCGACGCCGTCGAGCCTCGGCGTGGCGGCCGAGACGCTGGCGCTGCTCGACGGGTTCCGGGCCGACCGCGAGTTCGCCGACGTCGCGGAGACCGTCGTGACGACGCACGCCGACCGGATCCGGGCGAGTCCGCTGGAGCACGTCTCGCTCGTGCGGGCCGCGGAGCGCGTCGAGACCGGCGGGATCGAGGCGACGATCGCCGCCGACGCGGTTCCCGACGGGTGGCGCGAGACCCTCGGCGAGCGGTACCTCCCGGGGGCGCTCGTCGCGCCGCGGCCGCCGGACGAGGCGGGACTCGACGCGTGGCTCGACCGCCTCGACATGGCCGAGGCGCCGCCGATCTGGGCCGGGCGCGACGCCGTCGACGGCGGGCCGACCGCCTACGTCTGCGAGGGGCGGACCTGCTCGCCGCCGGAGACCGACCTCGACGCGGCGCTGGCGTGGCTGGCCGAGCGACGCTGAGACCGGGGGTGGGTGCGGCGGTCCGAGCGCGCCCGGTCCGTGACGACGGCGTCGAGCCGGCACGCTTTACGCACCCCGGATCGGAGGGGCGCGCATGGAGCGGTACGATCTTCTCTATCGACTGTACGACGAGTTCGACGTCGAGACTCTCCGCGAGCACCAGTCGTTCGTGAACCTCTTTCCGCCGGTCGACTCGCGCGTGGCGCTGGACCACTGGGAGGACGCGAGCGACGAACTGGAGCGGCTGAAGTCGGCGATCCGCGACGCGCTCCCGGGCGGCGCCACCTTCGCGGAGGTCGCGGCGTACGCCGACCGCGAGACCGCGTTCACCGCGCTCGACCTCCACGCGCGGTACGGCCGGGCCGTCAACGGGCTGGTGCTGGACGTCGACGAGACCCTCCGCTCCGCCGGGGGGACGGACAACGAGATCCCCCGCGAGACGCTACACATGCTGACCGCGCTCCACGAGGCCGGCGTCCCGATCGTCATCTGCACCGGTCAGACCGTCGAGAACGTCAAGGGGTTCATGATCCAGGGGCTCGGCAACGAACTGGTCCACTCCGGCTCCTTCTCCATCGTCTACGAGTCGGGCAACGGCGTGTTCACGCCGGGACACGGCTCCGAGACCAAGCGACTGCTCTACGAGGCGCTCGACGAGGCGATTCGGGGCGTCTTCGACGACGTCCGCTCGCGCGTCCTCCCCGAGGCTCCGCGGGACGTCCGCCGGGGGTGTCACCTCCAGGGCAACGAGTTCAACGTCACGCTGAAACCGAACTTCGAGACCGGGAGCGCGGACGCGGAGGCGGTGATCGACGACGCCCTCGTCCACCTGATCGACCTGCTCGGTGCGGTCGCCGTCGAACGGACCGGCGTCGAAGGGGCGGACGCCGGGCGGGGCGCCGGGTGGGCGCGGGCGCATTACGCGGCCGCCGACCCCGAGATCCGCGAGGCGCTGGAGGCGACCGCGTCCGCCGACGCGACCGAGCCGACCGCGCTCGCCGACGTCCCGGAGCCGGTCGCCGCCCTGTTCGACCGTATCGACGTCGGGTACTACCGGGGCGACGCGGCGGAGATCACGTCGCTGGAGCTGAACAAGGTCGCCGGGGTCGAGACCGCGCTCGACGTGCTCGGCGTGACGGACCCGTTCCTGCTGGTGATGGGCGACAGCAAGTCTGACCTGCGGGTGATGGAGTGGGCCGCGGCCAACGACTACGGCGTCGCCGCCGCGCCCGAGCACGCCTCGACGGCCGTGCTCTCGCACGTCCTCGACCGCGACGAACTGGTGTTCGATCGCGGTGGGTCGGCCCGGATGCTACGCACTGCCTACGCCCTCAACCTGCTGGCGCGACTGGAGTAAGCCACGTCGTAATTATATGCGTCCGTCACGACCGTCCGGCATGCACGATTTCGTCGTCGTCGGTGCCGGCCCGCCGGGGTCCCGGTTCGCTCGTCGCGCGGCCGAGGCCGGGCGCGACGTGGTCGCCTTCGAGAAGGGGACCGTCGGCGAGCCGCTGGCCTGCTCGGGACACGTCTCCGACGACGTCTGGGAGTACGTCCCCGACGAGGCCCGCGACCGCCTCCTCCAGAACCGCGTGTACGGCGCGCGGTTCCACGTCGGCGACCCCGGCTCGACGGCGTACCCGTTTTATAAGGATCGCCCCGTCTCGAACGTGATCGACCGCGTCGGACTCGACCGGACCCTCGCCGGCTGCGCGAGGGACGCGGGCGCCGACGTCCGCGAGGGCCACACCGTCCTCGACGTCGACGAGCGCTCCGACCGCGTCGTCGTCGAGGTCCGGACGCCCGACGGCGACGTGGAGACCGTCGAGGCCCGGATGGTCGCCGGCTGCGACGGTCCCACCTCTCGCGTGCGCCGCGCGCTCGACCTCCCGGAGCCGGACGAACTGCTCCACGGCGTGCTCGCGTTCGACGACGCCCCCGACGGCGGCGACCTCGTCGACGTCCACCTCACCGCGCCCACGTTCTTCGCGTGGCGGATCCCCCGGGGCGACGCCGGCGTCGAGTACGGGCTCGCGGCGCCCCCGAGCGACGACGTCACGGCGATGTTCGAGCGCTTGACGGACGCCTACGGCGCGACGACCGATCGGTTCTGCTCCGGCGCGATCCCGGTCGGCCCGCCGGACCGCGTCACGACCGACCGAGCGTTCCTGATCGGCGACGCGGCCGCGCAGACGAAGCCGTTCACCGGCGGCGGCATCCTGTACGGGATGACGGCGGCCGACGTGGCCGCGGCGGCGATCGATCCCGCGGACCCGGCGACGCTCGCCGACTACGAATCGGGGTGGCGCGACGCGCTCGGCCGGGAGATCCGTCTCGGAAGCGCGATCCGGCGGTGCTACTCGCTCCCCGAGCCCGTTCAGCGGTTCGGGCTGTGGGCGCTCTCGGGCGAGATCGGCGTTCACATGGACCGGCCGAGCTCGTTCTTCTCGCCGGCGCACCTCCGGCGGCTGTTCTCGCGGAGCGACCCGCCGGAGTAGGGCCGACGGCGTTCGAAGGCCGGGCCGACGGCGACGCTCCGCTACTCGTCGATGACGTCGGCGAAGGAGACGTTCTCGCGGACGCTCGTGATCTTCACGGTCGGCTCGTCGCCCGGCTCGGAGTCCGGGACGATGACGACGTAGCCGCGCTCGATCTTCGCGATGCCGTCGCCCTTGTCGCCGAGCGTCTCGATCGTGACCTCCCGGACGTCGCCCTCGGAGACCGGCGGGCCGGACGCGTTTCCGGGCGACTGCGCGGCGGAGCCGCCGGCGCCGTTCCCGACGACGTCGCGCTCCGTCGAGGCGTCGGCCGGGGACTCGGCGTCCGCGTCCCCCGCGTCGCGCTGTATCAGCGCGACGCGGTACGTCTCGTCGGGAGCGACCGTCTCGTGTTCGATCTCTGACCGGGGGATGGCGACGACGTGGTCGCCGTCGCGCTCCTCGACTTCGCCGGTAAACAGACACGCGAGCGAATCGGTGATTTCGACCATACGTGTCCTTATGAGTACGGTAATGAAAAGCTCCCTATTTATCACCCTCCGACGGACGCGGCAGGCGAGCCCGTCGCTCGCGGAACGAACGACCGAAACCGCCGGGCGGTCGCCGGGGGCGGCGAATGAACATAAACGTTTACCCTGTTCCGAATGAATCTCACGGCATGAGCCGAAACTACGAGTCGCTCCACGACCCGAACGCGGAGTACACGATGCGGGAGCTCTCGGCCGAGACGATGGGGACGACCGGATCTCGAGGCGGCCGCCGTGACGTCGAGATCACGGACGTCCAGACGACGATGGTCGACGGCAACTTCCCGTGGACGCTGGTCCGCGTGTACACCGACGCGGGCGTCGTCGGCACCGGCGAGGCCTACTGGGGCGCGGGCGTCCCGGAGCTGATCGAGCGCATGAAGCCGTTCGTCGTCGGCGAGAACCCGCTCGACATCGACCGGCTGTACGAGCACCTCGTCCAGAAGATGTCGGGCGAGGGCTCGGTCGAGGGCGTCACCGTCACCGCCATCTCGGGCATCGAGGTCGCCCTTCACGACCTCGCCGGAAAGATCCTCGACGTGCCGGCCTACCAGCTGCTCGGCGGGAAGTACCGCGACGAGCTGCGCGTCTACTGCGACTGCCACACCGAAGAGGAGGCCGACCCCGACGCGTGCGCCGACGAGGCCGAACGCGTCGTCGACGAACTGGGCTACGACGCGCTGAAGTTCGACCTCGACGTGCCGTCGGGGTTAGAGAAGGACCGCGCGAACCGCCACCTCCGTCCCGGCGAGATCCGTCACAAGGCGGAGATCGTCGAGAAGGTCACCGAGCGCGTGAAGGACAAGGCGGACGTCTCCTTCGACTGCCACTGGACGTTCTCGGGCGGCTCCGCGAAGCGCCTCGCGGACGCCATCGAGGAGCACGACGTGTGGTGGCTCGAAGACCCCGTCCCGCCGGAGAACCTCGAAGTCCAGGAGGAGGTCACGAAGAACACGGTCACCCCGATCGCGGTCGGCGAGAACCGCTACCGCGTCACCGAGCTCCGCCGGCTCATCGAGAACCAGGCGGTCGACATCGTCGCGCCCGACCTGCCGAAGGTCGGCGGGATGCGCGAGACGCGGAAGATCGCGGACGTGGCGAACCAGTACTACGTGCCGGTCGCGATGCACAACGTCGCGTCGCCGGTGGCGACGATGGCGGCCGCTCACGTGGGCGCGTCGATTCCGAACTCGCTCGCGATCGAGTACCACTCCTACGAACTGGGCTGGTGGGAGGACCTCGTCGAGGAGGACGTCATCGAGGACGGCTACATCGAGGTCCCCGAGGAGCCGGGGCTCGGTGTCACGCTCGACATGGACGCCGTCGAGGCGCACATGGTGGAGGGCGAGGAGCTGTTCGACGAGGCGTAGCTTCGTCGGGCTCGATAGGCGAGTGTACCGAGTCTATCGGCGTTTGGCGAAGCTAGACATCTCCCGCGCTGAAGCGCGAGGCGTTCTCCTCGGTTCTCCGTGAAAAGAAAGCCGTTCTGCGTCACTCCGCCGGTTCACTCCGCTCTCCGGTTGTCGTCTGTCGGTTCGGGAGCGGACCGTCGTACTCCTCGGGGACGTACGAACAGAGCGGGTCACTCTCCAGCGGGTCGCCGGTGGCAGCGTACGCTCGGGACCGACTGCCGCCACAGACCTGTCGGAACTCGCAGACTCCGCACTTCCCGGCGAAGGCGTCGGGATCGCGTAGCGACTCGAACAGGTCGGCGTTCCGGTACGCGTCGACGAGGTCCCGATCGCGGACGTTGCCGGCGGAGGCTGGCAGGAACCCGGACGGATACACTTCGCCGGTGTGGCTGACGAACGCAAACCCGCGGCCGGCCGTGATCCCGCCGCGGCGTTCGGCGGCACTGTCGGTCTCTCCCGCGCTCGCTCGCTGGAGTCCGACCCGTCGGTAGAAGGGTGCCTCCGTGGTCTTGACGCCGAACGCCTCGGCTTCGGAGACCTCGTGGAGCCACGCCATCGTCTCCTCGGCGCGCTCAGGTGAGACGGGATCGAGCACGCGACCGCGCCCGACCGGGACGAGGAAGAAGACGCTCCAGAGGACCGCACCCAACTCGCGGACGCGGTCCCGGATCGCGGGGAGGTCCGCGACCGTGTCCGCGCAAACGGTGGTGTTGATCTGGAGGGGGATCCCGGCGTCACGCGCCGCGCGCGCGGCCCTCATCGTGTCCTCGAAGCTCTCCTCGCCGCGGAAGTCGTCGTGGCGCTCGCGGGTCGAGCCGTCGAGGCTGAGCGCCATCCGGCAGATCCCGGCGGCTTCGAGAGCGCAGACCAGATCCGGCGTCAACGACCGGGTTCCGCTCGGCGTGATCGTCATCCGGTGACCCAAATCATCGCCGTGTGCGGCCAGTTCGATGAGGTCGTCGCGGACGAGCGGGTCGCCTCCGGAGAGCACGATCAGCTGGTTGTCACCGAACTCGGCCGCGTCCTCCAGCAGTCGCTTTCCCTCCGCGGTCGTGAGTTCGTCGGGATGGCGCTCTGGACGGGCGTTCGCCCGGCAGTGGCGACAGGCGAGCCCGCAGGCCTGTGTCACCTCCCAGACGAGGACGAGCGGCCGCCGAGTCGGGTCGATGTCGTCGAACATTGTCAGATCGCAGTACGGCCCCGATCCCTTTGGGCAGACCCCCGAACGTGTTCCTCAGGGCGGAGCGAGACGCGGATTTCCGTCCGAGCGACCACCCGCTCGCGTCGCGAGGTGTCGACCTCCGCACCCGCCGCGGGATCATCGGGGA
>Ga0102936_1000312_pt1 | contig 18867 bp, 14 predicted proteins | sample SalPon2_A_H2O_MG_FD_78502 | JGI IMG/M metagenome (GOLD analysis project Ga0102936, IMG submission 78502) | Salt pond water microbial communities from South San Francisco under conditions of wetland restoration - Salt Pond MetaG R2_A_H2O_MG | ecosystem: Environmental > Aquatic > Non-marine Saline...
GAGAGCGTGGCCGCGACCGACGCGTCGGCGACGCGGATCTCCGAGGACGCGGCCGCGGGGCTCTCAGAACTCGACGCCGCGCTGCTGGTGGAGATCCAGGACGGCTTCCCCCTCTCTGCGACCCCGTACCGCGACGTCGCCGACGCGATCGACGCCGACGTCGGCGAGGTCGTGACGGCGGTCGACCGGTTGCTCGCCGAGGGCTGTATCAAGCGCATCGGGTGCGTCGTCAACCACATCGTCACCGGATTCGACGCGAACTGCATGGTGGTCTGGGACGTCCCCGACGGCGACCTCGACGCGCTCGGGGAGTCGGTCGGGCAGATCCCGTACGTCACGCTGTGTTACCACCGCCCGCGACGCCCCGAGCAGGAGTGGCAGTACAACCTGTTCACCATGATCCACGGCCGGGAGGCCGACGCGGTCGACGCGAAGATCGACGAACTCGCGGCCGACCACCTCCCGTTCGATCACGAACGGCTCTACTCGACGGCGACGCTGAAGCAGACCGGCGCGCGGTACGACGAACTGGTGAGCGCCGAGTCCGAGTGAGACCGGGTCGGGGTTACCCCGGAATCGACGCCAGGAGCTTCCCCTGTGCGGCGGCGAGGTGTTCGGTGACCGTCGACGGGTGTAGATCGAGCGCCGCGGCCACCTCGCCCGCGTTGGCTCCCTTCGGGTGCTCGAAGTACCCCATCTCGTGTGCGGTCTCCAACACCTCGCGCTGGCGGTCGGTCAGCTCACTCCGGTCCACGAGGACGGGATCATCGTCCGCCGGATCGCCGTGCGATCGGAGGAGCCGCCGGATCGACACGGCCGACCACCTGTCGTCCAGTTCCGAGACCACCTTGCGGAGCGTCTCCTCGTCGGGCGCGTGGAACGCGACCGTCAGTCGCCCGTCCCGTGCGCGGACGTCACGGACCGGACACCCGAACCGCTCGATACACGCACAGAAACACGTCCGACCCTGCGGCCGGTCGAACCGGTAGACGCGCTCGTCCCCGTACGCGAACACCTCGCGAAACGGCGTCGGTTCCGCCTCCGCCGGCGCGTCGGGGCCGCGGTCGAGCACGAACTCCTCGGTCACCGGCTCGTCGGGACCGGCGGCGACGGACTCGGTGACGGACGTCGCCGTGCCGCCCGCAGCCGACGCCTGTGCGACCGGACAGCCGCCCGGCGATTCGACCGTGAGCTCCGCGCGAATGCCACCCATACACCCCCGAACGCGTGGCTCTCCGAAGAGCGACCCCGTCCGTTCCCGGCTGCTGGGAACCCGTCTCGTGGGGTCGGGACGTCGCCATCCCCGGCGTTCGGACGAACGTCGCAGCCGTTCGCGGTCGCCCGCGGCCGTGCGGCTCACTTCCGCGACAGCGGCGAGACCCGGTAGAGCGTCCGCGCGGTCCCGATCACGCCGGTCTTCGCGAGTGAGCCACTCCTCGTCGCGCCGTGTTTCGCGTAGTAACGGCTCTTGCGGGCTCCCGCGCGGGCGTAGTGCCGCGTGGAGGTCGGGATCGGCGTCCGGCGCCCCTCGACGCTCGTGGCACCGTCGCGAATCGCGTCGATGACCGTGTCGGCGGTCAACTCCGCACGGGCGACGCCGTCGACGCCGATCTCGGTGTACGCGCGCCCGACGTACCCGACCTTGTGGGCGTCGCTCCCGGCGACGCCGGGGTAGCCGTATGCCGCGGCGTAGCGCCGCGCCCGGCGGTTCTTCCACCCGGTGAACGCCCAGGAGTTGTAGACCTCGATGGCGTCGGGATCGACCCCGCGGAGCCGGCGCTTTCGGACGCCGTGGCGACTCCGCTGGAACGGGTGCGGCACGATCGCGACGCCCCCGCGTTCCCGGACCCACGCGGCGGTCTCGGCCATCGGGGCGCGGCGCGGCGGCATCGACTCGACGCCGATCGCGAGGAGGTGGCCGTCGGCGGTCGACACCTCCACGCCGGGGATCCCCACGAGCCCGTACGTCGTGGCCAACTCCGCGGCTCGGACGGACTCGTAGATCACGTCGTGGTCGGTGAGTACGACCGCGTCGAGGCCGATGTCCGCGGCCTGCTCCAGGATGAGTTCCGAGGGATCCGACGCGTCGTACGACGCCTCCGAGTGAACGTGTGGATCGATTCTAACGGTGAGCGACACGGGTGACGTTCGTCGCCGCGGTAGTAAAGCCTGTCTGCCGGCAGCCGGACAGCCTCCGGCGAAGCGGACGCATCGCCCGGAACCGCGGGGGTTCCACGAGCGTCGGCGGTCTCGGACCGCCGGATCCGGTCCCGCCCCGCGCCGACCCTCCGTCGCCGCCGATAGGTTCGAGTTACTTCAGCACGTACGGGTGTGTAGTGACCGAGACGTACGTCTGCCCGACCTGCGAGCACGCTGAGGACCGCTCATACCGGGTCCGACTGATCCTCCTGACCTGCCCGAACTGCGGGGAGAACGGGCGGTTCCTGAACCGATCGCTCGTCGACCGCCTCGACGAGGTGGCGCCGGCCGACCGACCCGACGACTGGGGGGAGATGCCGCTCGACGAGCGGCTGGAGTACGCGGCCCGGAACGGGCTGCTTAACGTGAGCTTCACGGGGCCGCTGCGACCCGAGTGACCCGTCGCCGCGGAGCATAGCGGGTCACGACGCCGCCCGGGCGGCCGTCTCCACGGACACGCCGCCCACGTAGTCGCCGTCGGCGCCGACCCACGTCCCCTCGTATCCGCACTCGGCCGTCAGCCGACAGACCCGCGTCTCCGGCGGCCACACCACGCTCACCCCCGCATCACGGTTGTCGACCGTCGCCTCCTGTCTGTAGGTGAGGCTCGCGCCGCCGGCCCCGACGAACGTCACCACCAGGTCGGTCTCCGCGCCGCCCGCTGCGAGCGGGACCGCCGGGCCGTCGGAGCCGGCCTCAAACCGGAGGTTGTCCGCGCGCGCGACGTCGGGGCCGATCCGCCACCGCACGGTCACCGTCCCGTTCTCCCGGGCCGCCGCGGGGACCGTGTACCGGGCGAACCCCTCGGGGGTCTCGAGCCGGACCGCCACGCTCGCCGCCGACTGCGGGACGCCGACGGTCGTCCGGGCGCGCACCGCCCGGCCGTCGAGTTGGCGGAGCCGCCGGAGTTCCGGAGTCACCGGCGCGGCCGCACCCGTCCACACGCCCCGGTAGGTGAATCGGTACGGCGTCCGGTTGGTCGCCGCGAGCACGGCCAGATCACGCTCGGGCCCGCCGTCGGTGGCGTAGATCACGTCGCCGTCGAAGCCGGGGTCCGACCGGAGGTACTGGAAGGGGTGCGCCTGCCAGTCGCCGTACGTGTCCGGGGTGAACACCACGGCGTCGTCGACGGAGCGGCTCTCGAACGGCTCGTAGGTGGCTTCGAGGCTGTCGGTCCGGCGCTCGTTCGCGGCCAGCGGCCCCTCGACCGCGCCGCGCTCCGCGGCGGCGACGACCGGAGCCGCGACGACGAGGGCGACGAGCACGGCGAGTCGGGCGCGGCGGCGCGTCGTCCGCCGGCGGAGCCCCCCGGCGAGCCCCCGGAGGAGGCCCACGGCGCCCGCCGCCGAGAACACCGCGACCGGCACCAGCACGTCGAAGTGGTAGAACGGCCCCAGCAGGTCGATCAGCCCGTTCCGGAGCCCGTTGTGGGTGCCCCAGAAGTACGCCTCGCCCACGAACACCGCCGGGACGACCGCCACGAGGAGGGCCGCGACCTCGTCGTCGGCCATCCCGTCGGCGGGGGCGAAGCGGTCGCGGAGCCCGCCTCGGATCCACGTCCGCCGCCCCGCGGCGGCGACGCCCACGGCGGCGAGGACGGTGCCGATCGGCCCCGCCGCCACCCAGTCGGTGAACACGTAGTCGGCGGCCGTGGCCGCGGTTTCGGCGGCGAGCGCGGGCGTGTAGTCGCGTTCGTAGCCGAGGATCTCTCGGGTCCCGAACCCGATCCCGTCGTTGGGCGCGAACGCGGCGTACGGAAACGTCAGCACGTCGCCGGTCACGACCGCGTTGTACCCGAGCGTGAGTCCGACGAACGCCGCGCCCGGGACCGCGATCGCGACCGACCGGCGGAGCACGCTCCGGAACGCCGAGCCTCGGGCGTGGCGCCGCCACGCGACCGAAAGCGAGAGCAGCGTGTGCGCCACGAAGGGCGTAGCGAACAGGACCGCGGTGTAGGACCGGCAGAAGAACGCCAGCCCGATCGCGACGCCCGCGGCCGCGCCCCACCGCGTGCTCCCGGTCCGGGCGGCGCGGACGTACGCGACCGCGAACGCGACGTTGAGCATCGTCGCCGGGGCGTACGAGAGGAACGTCGCCGACGTGAACAGGAACAGCGGCGCGCCGGCGAGCGCGGGGATCGCGACCACCCCGACTCGGCGGTCGAACGCCGTCGACCCCAGGGCGTAGACGCCGGCGGCGGTGCCCGCGGCGACGCCGCCGAGCGCGAGGTTCCAGTCGCCGAGCAGCCGGCCGACCGCGAAGATCGCGGGCGCGACCGGGGAGTACTTGCCGTACAGCCGGACTCCGGCGTCGGTTTCGTCGACCACGAAGAACCACGGCCGGACCGCCTCCCACGGAACCGGCTCCGGCCGGAGGAAGAGCCTCCCCTCGAGCAGCATCGCAGCCTGGTAGAGGTACACCCCCTCGTCGTCGTTGACCGAGTGGTAGTGGAAGAGGTCGATCGCGAGCGCGTACACGAGTCCGCCGACGGCGACCACGAGGACTGCCGCGAGGAGGCGTTCCGGGTGGTCGCGGACGCCGAGGCGGTCCGGGAGCCTACTGCTATCGTCGCCGCCCACGTCGACCCCGATACGCTCCCGGAGCCGGCGCGGTCGCGACACGGATCAGTCGCCGTACCGCGAGTCGTCCTCGGGGCGCTGTTCCCGCGGGAACCAGGCGAGTTCGTGGTCGGCGTCGATCGCGAGGTCGACCGGTCCCGACTCGGGGATGTTCTCGTCGTGGTTGTGCATGCACTGGATCGACTCGCCAGTGTCGAGTTCGACCTGGTAGAGGAACGTCGGCCCGAGGTACCGCCGCCCGACGACCCGACCGCACCCCGCGTCGTCGCCGGCCGGGCGGGCGCTCACGTCGTCGGGGCGCACCAGCAGGTCGATCCTGGTGTGGTCGTACTCCGGCGCGAGCCCGTGGATCTGCTCGCGGGGGACGCTCCCGAGGTCGGTCTCGACGACGTCGCCGGCGACGTACCCCGGGACGAAGCTCGCGTACCCCAGAAACGCCGCCACGAACCGCGATTCGGGGTGTTGGAACACGGACTCGGGGTCGCCGATCTGCTCGATCCGGCCGTCGGTCATGACGGCCACGCGGTCGGAGATCGACAGCGCCTCCTCCTGGTCGTGGGTGACCGAGACCGCCGTCACCCCGGTGCGCTTGATGATGTCTCTGACCTCCTCGCGCATCTCCACCCGGAGGTCGACGTCGAGGTTCGAGAACGGCTCGTCGAGCAGCAGGATGTCGGGTTCGGGCGCCAGCGAGCGCGCCAGCGCCACCCGCTGCTGTTGGCCGCCGGAGAGCTGGTCGGGGTAGCTGTCGCCCTGGTCCGGCAGGTCCACGAGCTCGAGCAGCTCGTCGACCCGCCGGTCGACCTCGTCGTCGGGCTGGTCCTTCAGCCCGAACGCGATGTTCTCCCGGGCGGTGAGGTGGGGAAACAGCGCGAACTCCTGGAACACGACGCCCACGCCCCGGTCCTCGGGGGCGACGAACGACGATCCCGACATCGGCTCGCCGTTGAGGCGGACCGCGCCGCCGTCGGGGCGCTCCAGCCCCGCGATCAGCCTGAGGGTAGTGGTCTTTCCGCACCCCGAGGGCCCCAGAAGCGTCAGGATCTCACCCTCCCGGACGGACAGCGAGAGCCCCTCGACGACGAGTTCGTTCGCGTAGGACTTCCGGAGGCCGTCGAGCTCCAACACCACGTCGCCGCCGACCGATTCCGCGGTATCGACCCCCGGACTCGGGTCGTCGACGGCGGACGGGCCGGCACGGCCGTCGGCGCCGGGAGCGGTTCCGGTTCCGGTGTCGTCTGCGCGACTCTCGGTGGACGTGTCGGCGCCGCGGTCCGCTTCGGCACCGACCCGGGAGTGGCCCTTATTGGACATCGTACCCCTCCTGTCGCAGGATCACGAGCATGGAGAGCCCGGAGACGAGGAGCAAGACGAGCGCCGGGATCGCCGCCTGTCCGAAGTAGCCCGATTCATACGCTGTCCAGATGTGTGTGACGAGGGTGGTAAAACCCGACGGTCGAAGCAGCAGGGTCGCCGGCAGCTCCTTCATCGTGGTCAGGAAGACGAGCGCCGCCCCCCCGAACAGCCCCGGAGCCACCAGGGGAAGCGTCACGTGCCGGAACGCCCCGGCCGAGGACTGCCCCAGCGTCCGCGCGGCCTCGGGGAGTTCGGGATCCACCGACAGGAACGACGCCCGGAGCGACCCGACCGACTGCGGCAGGAAGCGGATCACGTACGCGAACACCAGGAGGTACAGCGTCTGGTAGACCGGCGTCGCGTACGAACTCCCGAAGAAGACGAGCGCGAGCCCCAGCACGACCCCCGGGACCGCGTAGCCGACGTAGGAGATCCGCTCGAACGCGTCGGCGAGCCGGCCGCCGTACCGCGCCGAGAGGTACGCCACCGGGACCGCGGCGACCACGGCCACGGCGGCGGCCGCAGCCGAGACGGTGACCGAATTGAACGCGTACGACCACCGGAACGCGAGCGGCTGCGTCGCCCCCGACGACGCGCCGAGCCACGACACCAGGATGGCGACCGGGACCACCAGCGCGAGGCCGGCGACCGCGGCCACGGGGGCCACCGCGGGGTACCGCCACCGGCCGAGTTCGACGGGCGCGCGGGAGCGACCCCCCGCAGTGGTGCGCTCCTCGCCCCGAACCCGGGCTTCGAGCCAGAGGATGAAGACCGTCACCGCCACGAGCTGCAGCGACAGCAGGATTGCGGTGTCGCGGCCGAAGGTCCCGAACTCCACGAAGATCACGCGGGTGAACACGTCGTAGCGCATGATCGCCGGGGTACCGAAGTCCGCCAGGACGTAGAGCCCCGACAGCAGCGCGCCCGCAGCCACCGCGGGCCGGATCTGCGGGACCGTCACCCGCCGGAACGTCTCCCAGCGGTCGTGTTCCAACGTCCGGGCGGCGTCGATCAGCGTGGTATCCATCGACTTCAGCGACGCCCGCGCGGTGATGTAGACGTACGGGTAGGTGTACAGCGTGAGGATCAGGACCGTGCCCTCGAGGCCGTAGATCTCGGGGATCCGCTCGACGCCGAGCGGCGCGAGCAGCCGCTGGAAGTCGCCCTGTGGTCCGAACGCCGACACGAACGCGAACGCGCCGACGTAGCTCGGGATCACCAACGGCAGCGACACCGCGATGGTCCAGAAGCGACGGAACGGCAGGTCGGTTCGGACCGTGAGGTACGCCAGCGGAACGCCGATGGCGACGCACGCGGCCGTCGTCAGCGCCACGAGCAGCGCGCTGTTGACGAACACCTCAAGCGTCGTCGGGCGAGTGAGCAACGCGACCGCCGAGTCGAGCCCGACGCCGACGCCAGTCCCCACGAGCCACACCACCGGCAGAAGCACCGCCGCCGACACCGCGGCCGCGGCGATCGACGCGCCGAGCGGAAGCTGGCTCTCCCCGTCCGACTCGCCGCCCGTGGATTGGTGTTCCGCAGCCATTCGTGTGCTCCGGTCGGCCTCAGAGCGCCCCGGTCTCCCGGAGGAGGGAGACGGTGGCTTCGAGGTCCGACAGTTCGGACAGGTCTAACCCCTCGGGGGGATTGAGTTCGTCGATCGTGGGGAGCCTACCCACGGGGTCGACGTCGGGGACCAACGGGTACTCGAAGGTCTCGCGGGCGAAGTAGTCCTGCGCCTCCGCCGAGAGGAGGTGGCGGACGAAGTTCGACGCCAGCGTCGCGTCCGAGGCAGTGTCGAGCACGCACGCCCCGGCGACGTTGAAGATCGCGCCGGCGTCGTTCCGCGTGAACGCCGTGTCTAGCGGCGCGTTCGGCCGGCGGGCCAGCACGCGCTGGATGTAGTAGTGGTTCGCGAGCCCCACGGCGATCTCGCCGTCGGCCACCGCGCGGGCGATCTGGAACTCGTCGCCGTAGGTACTCGCGCCGAGGTCCTGCATTCCGACGAGCCACTCCCGGGTCGCGTCCTCGCCTTCGAGGATCCGCATCGCCGTGACGAACGCCTGGAACGAGGAGTAGGTCGGCGTCCAGCCGACCTCGCCTTCGAACGCGTCGGTGTCGGGAAACGCCATGATGTCCTCGGGGATGTCGGACGCCGCGAGCGCGTCCGTGTTGTACGGGACCGACCGCGCCCGCCCGGAGGTGCCGATCCACTCGCCGTCGGGGTCCCGGAAGTTCGCGGGGACGAACTCCAAGACCTCTTGGGGGAGACTCTGCGTCCGGCCGCGGTCCGCGAGCGTCCCCAGCGCGCCCGCGTTAACCGAATAGAACACGTCAGCGGGGCTGTTTTGTCCCTCGGTCTCGATCTGACTCACGAGTTCCGCCGCGGTGTTGTACCGCGGGCGGATCGTCAGATCGGGGTAGAGGTCGTCGATGAATCCGACCAGTTCGCCGACCAGGGCCTCGCCGCGGCCGGAGTAGACGGTCAACTCGCCCTCGAGGTCGGGCATCTCCTCCATCGAGACGCCGCCGAGTTCGCGGTCGCCGAAGGGGCCGCGCCCCGACCCGATCTGGTCGGGATCGGCGCTGCCGCCACCGCCGTCGCCGCCACTCGTCTCGGTTTCCGCTTCGGTCTCGGTCCCACTGCCACCCTCGTCGGGCGTGTTGCACCCCGCGACGCCGACGACGCCGGCCGCGGCGGCCGCCGCGAGGAACTTCCTGCGTGTTCTGTGTGTGTCGTTCGGATCGTGCATGGTCGTTTTAGGTCTGCCTAAATCGTTTATACCTTCCGGTTCCGAGTCAGTCATCGGCGAGGGTGGCGTCCGCGGTACGGTCCTCGGCCGCCGCGGGTTCGAGCTCGGAGAGACACGTGAGCCAGTCGAGCCAGTAGTCGCCGCAGTGGTTGAGGAACTCGCCGTTCGTCCACGCCGAGAAGTCGCCGTCGGCCAGCGCGTGCGCCATCGCGGTGGCGGCTTCGCGCCAGGTCGTGGCGTCGCCGCCGACATCGTCGACGACTTCCCACACGTGCTCGTTGAGTTCGAGCCCCGGGACCTCATTATTCAGGTCGTCGAACGTCGACCGCGGCGCCTTGTTGTGCTCACACAGCGGGTAGCCGGTGAGGACGTCCTTCCCCAGCACGTCCGCGGCGCGCTTGAGGAACACCCCCGACCAGATGTCGTCGAACCGGCCCACGTCCCACTCGTTTTCGTCCATCGGGAGCTGGTAGAACGCGGGGATGACCGCCCGCTCGAACGCGAGGTTCATGGAGCAGACCGTGAGGTACTGCCCCGGATCGGCCACGAAGTCGCCCTCGAAATCCGACTTCTCGGTCCGGGTCTGCGCCTGGCCCTGCAGGTCGCCGTCCGTGAGGATCCGGACCGCGTCGAGGTCGGGGACGTTGGTCCACAGCCCCTGGGAGGCGACCACGTCCACGAGCTGCCGTCGGTCGGTCTCGACCGTCTCGTCCATCGCGGCGTAGGGGTACCCGCGGGGGTAGAGGCCGTTGTCGTCGGCGCTCTGGTAGAGCACGTTCACCCACCGCTCGTCGGAGCGCACCGACTCCACCTCGTCGGTCCGGTCGAGGTTCGCGAGGTGGCGGCCGAAGAAGTCCCACTCCTCGTGCGGGAGGGTGTCGTCGTCGATGAACACGCCCCGCTCGAACCGCGGATGAGCCCACATGTACAGCAGCCCGAAACTGGTCTGGGCGTGGGAGGCCTCCGGGATCAGGTGGGAGAACGCCGGGACGCCGCGCTCCTCGAACCACGCCTGCCGGCGCGAGCCGTCGAAGACCGCGCCGTCGACGCCCTCCTCAGCCAGCATCCGCTCCATCGCCTCGACGTCGCAGAAGTCCTCGGTCACGAGGAGGACGAAGAGTCGGTCCAGGTCGAACCCGTGGTCGCGGGCGTTCTCGAAGTACGCCCGCAGACACTCGTACTCGCGGATCGTCGGCACCACGACACAGATGTCCTGTTGCATCGGTTCGGATTCTTTAGGGCGACCTAAAAGAACTGTCGGTCCGGGATGGCGGCGCCGCGCGGAGACCAGCATCGGGACCGCCGGACTCGGCGGCGGAGCGGTCTGCGGGGTGCTCTCCGCCACGCCTATGTATCTTTGTGTGGTACCACCGACGAATGTACGACATCGACCTCGCGTTGGATTGGACCCCGAACACCAACCATACGGGGTTCTACGTCGCCGAGTCGAAAGGCTACTACGCGAACCGGGGGATCGACCTCTCGATCCACTCGCCCGCGACCGACGACTACGAGCGGACGCCGGCGAAGCGGGTCGCCGTCGGTGACGCGACGCTCGCGATCGGCCCCTCCGAGAGCGTGATCAGCTACCACACCCATCCCGAGTATCCCTCGCTGACCGCGGTCGCCGCGATCGCGCAGGTCGACAGGAGCGCGATCGTGACGCTCGGGGACGGCGGGATCGACCGCCCCGCCGACCTCGACGGCGCCACCTACGCCTCCTACGACGCCCGGTTCGAGGACCACATCGTCCGCCAGCTCGTGCGGAACGACGGGGGCGAGGGCGACCTCGACGTCGTCACCCCGCCGAAGCTCGGGATCTGGAACACGCTCCTCGACGGTGACGCCGACGCGACGTGGGTGTTCATGCCGTGGGAGGGACTCCTGGCCGAACGCGACGACGTCGAACTGACGCCCTTCTACCTAGACGAGTACGGCGTTCCGTACGGCTACACCCCCGTGCTCCTCGCGGATCCGGGAACGATCGCGGACGACCCCGACCGGCTGGCGGCCTTCCTCGACGCCAGCGCCCGCGGGTACCGGTTCGCCGCCGAGAACCCCGCGGAAGCCGCGGACCTCCTACGGGAGACGGCCACCGGCATTGACGAGGACGACCCCGAGTTCCTCCGGGAGAGCCAGCGTCGGCTCGCGGAGGCGTTCCTCGCGTCGGACGGGGAGTGGGGCCGAATGGACGGCGATCGGTGGGCCGCGTTCGTGGGGTGGCTCTCCGAACAGGGGATCCTCACCACCCTCGACGGCGAGCGGCTCCCGGCCGCGGAGGTGCCCGCCGAGACGCTGTACACCAACACACTCCTCGACCGGTCGGTGTAGGTCGCTACGACTCGTGGGAGACGAGTGGCGACGGCCACCCAAACAATCAATACTGTGCCTCCGATTGTTCCGACAGATGGTCGCTGGGGGTGCCGTCGGACCGGTGATGATCCACTCCGCCGACACCATCCGGTACGTGAACGACGCGTTTTGCAGGCTCGTCGGCGCCGACTCGCCCGCCGCGGTCACCGGTCGCTCGCCCGAGGCGTTCGTGGTGGAGGCGGACCGCGAGTTACTCGTCGGTCACTTCGACGGGCTCCGCCACGACGACGCGGCGGTCGACGGGGTCACCGTGGAGGTCGAACGGCTCGACGGGACCCGAATCGATGCGGCGACGGTAAGCTCGCTCGTGGCGTGGAACGACGAGACGCTGGTCCAAACCTCCATGGTGGGCATCGACGACGCGGAGTTGGATCGGCCGACGTCGCTCCAGGAAACCGCGGCCCAGGAGTCGCCGATCGGGGTGACCATCGCCGACGTCACCGTCGACGACGACCCCCTGATCTACGTGAACGACACCTTCGTCGAACTCACGGGGTACACCCGCGAGGAGGCGGTCGGACACAACTGTCGGTTCCTTCAGGGCGAGGACACCCGATCCGAGCCGGTCGCGGAGATGCGAGCGGCGATCCGGGAGGGGCGACCGACTACGGTCGAACTCCGTAACTACCGGAAGGACGGATCGCTGTTCTGGAACCGGGTGACGATCTCTCCGATCAGGGACGGGACCGGGGCCGTGACCCACTTCCTGGGGTTTCAGGAGGACGTCTCGGGCGCCAAACTCAACCAGCGGGAGAAGGCGTTGTTCGAGGCCACCACCGAACTGTCCGACCAGGTGATGTTCATCACCGACGCCGAGTGGCGAATCGAGTACGTGAATCCCGCCTTCGAGCGGGTCACGGGGTACGCGGCCGCGGAAGCGATCGGGGAGACGCCCCGAATGCTCCGGTCCGAAACCCAAGACGACGCGTTCTACGACCGGATGTGGAAGACGATCCGGTCGGGGGAGCCGTGGGAGGCGACGCTCACGAACCGCACGAAGAGCGGTGAACGGTACCGGTGCAGACAGCGGATCGTCCCGATCACCGACGATCGGGGCGAACTGACACATTTCGCTGCGATCGAGACCGACATCACCGAGAAACAGCTCACGGACCAGATCCTCGGGGTTCTCAACCGGATTCTCCGCCACAACGTCAGGACGTCGGTCAACGTGATCGAGGGGTACACAGACCTGCTCGAATCCGGCGTCGACGGGGCCGAAGAGCGCGCCGCGATCCGGGCGATTCGGGAACGGGCGACCGCGCTCAACGACATCAGCGAACGAACCGCGACCCTCCGGGACCTCCTCGGCGGTGAGGCGGAGCCGTCCGCGCTCGGACTGTCCGAACTCACGACGTTGGTCGACGGATACCGGACCGAGTACGACGACGCGGAGATCCATCTCACGATCGAAGTGTCCGACGACATCGCGATCCGAAACGGGGGGGCGCTCCGGATCGCCTTCGAGGAGATCGTCGAGAACGCGGTGGTACACACCGATCAGGATCATCCCCACGTCGAGATCACGGTCGAGCACTCCTCGACCGACGCCACGATCGACATAGTGATCGCCGACGACGGGCCGGGAATCCCGGCCCAAGAGTGGGAAATCATCAAGAACGGAACCGAGACGCCGCTACGTCACGCCAACAGCATCGGGCTCTGGCTGATCTACTGGTCGGTGACCGCACTCGGAGGGTCGATTCGGCTGTCGGACAACGACCCGCGGGGGAGCGTCTTCACCATCCAGGTGCCGACAGTGGCCGAATCGACGGATGGTCGAGAGTCGCCTCCGTCCGACGGGCGACGCCCGTAACCTCGGGGGCGGAATGGCGGCCCCAACTCCCACCGCGCTCCGCGACCGAACGCGTGAGGCCGCGATACCGACGCCGCCGGACGGCGAGTCGGGGACCGTGGTCTGGCACCGCGAGCACCTCCGGGTCACCGACCAGCCGGCCGTTGCGGCCGCCGCCGACGCCGACCACGTCCTCCCCGTGTTCGTGTTCGATCCGGGGTTCTACGGCGACAGGGGGCTGGCGTGTGACAGCCGGATCGGCTTCCTCCACGAGTGTCTCGTCGACCTCGATGCGCAGTACCGCGCGGTGGCGGGGACGGGACTGACGCTCGCCCACGGCGATCCGATCGAAGTCCTCGGACGGCTCCGTGACGCGGGGTGGGAGATCGTCACCGTCGACACGCCGAGCGGACGGTACGGTGCCCGGCGTGATCGGCAAGCCGGAGACGAGTGCGACGTGACGTTCGTCGACGGCGACGGGTTGGTCCGGGGCGTCGAGCGCCCCAGGGACGGGTGGCGCGACCACGTCGAGGCGTGGCTCGCCGGCGACCACCACACGTGGGACCCGGAGACGGTCGGCGTCCACGGGATCGACACCGGAGTCACGGTCGACGGGATCGAGTCGGCGTACGGCGTCACCCCCACGAAGTCGAGGGTCCCGGAGGGCGGGACCACGGCCGCCCGGCAGCGACTGGCGGAGTTCGTCGACCGGATCCGGGAGTATCCGGGGAGCATCTCGTCGCCGGTCGACGCCCGCGACGGCACCAGCGGGCTCTCGCCGTATCTCAAGTTCGGGTGTCTCTCCGTCAGGCAGGTCTACCAGTACGTCACCGCCACTGCCCCCGAGTGCCGCGGGGTCGACATGTTCGTCTCCCGGCTGTTCTGGAACAAACACTACGAGCAGAAGCTGGAGGACTGGCCCGGGTGGCTCGATACCGCCGTGAACCCCGTGCTCGAGGGGTTCAACGCCGACCGTCGGGATCCGGACCTGATCGCGGCGTGGAAAGCCGGCGAGACCGGCTACCCGATGGTGGACGCGTCGATGCGGTGTCTGGCGGAAACGGGATGGCTCAACTTCCGGATGCGCGCGCTGTGCGTCTCGTTCTACTACCACCTGCTCCAACAGCCCTGGCAGGTCGGCGCCGACTGGTACCACCACCACCTGGTCGACTCGGTGGCGTCGATCAACTACACCCAGTGGCAGTCCCAGTGCGGGCTGGTCGGACGACCCACGCTCAGGCTGTACAACCCCCGGAAACAGGTCCGCGACCAGGATCCCGACGGCGAGTTCATCCGGGAGTGGGTGCCGGAACTCGAGCCGCTGCCCGACCAGCATCTCGACAGGCCGGAGCGGACCCCACTGGCGGTCCAATCGGCGTGTGGGGTCGACGTCGGCGAGACGTATCCGCGGCCGATCGTGGAGTACGAGTCGGCGAAGCGGGAGTTCCGGGAGCGACTCGGCGCAGTCCGCCCCGACGCCGCCGACGCACTGGCCCGTCCGGCGGTGGCCGACCGGGCCTCGCTCTCCGGCGGGAGAGACGCCGCGACGGCCATCGCCCGGAACCACGGCCGGGAAAGTCGCGACGACGACGACGGCGAACAGGCGCGGCTGGACGGCTTCGAGTAGGCCCGTCGGGGCCCCGAGCCGTCCGCGGGTCGGCGATCACTCGTCGCCGGCGTCGCCTCCGCGGTCGACGCCCGTGAGCGCGTCGAGAAGGAGCAGCGCCTCCGGCTTCGACAACGGGTCGTTGGCGTTGCCGCAGTGCGGCGACTGGACGCACGCCGGACAGCCGTCGGCGCAGTCACAGTCGCGGATCATCCGCCGGGTCCGGGTGAGGAGCGTCCCGATCTCGTCGTAGCCGCTCGCGGTCAGCCCGACGCCGCCGGGGTAGCCGTCGTAGATGAAGATGGTCGACTGGTCGGTGTGGGGGTGGTACGGCGTCGACAGCCCGCCGATGTCGCCGCGGTCACACAGAAACGAAAGTGGAAAGAGCGAGATCGCCCCGTGCTCGGCGGCGTGGATCCCGCCGTTGAACCCGTCCTCCCCGCCGGCGTCGCGCATCGCGACCTCGGTCCCGGCCGGGACGGTGAAATACAGCGCCGTCGTCCGGAGCGTCGTCTCCGGGAGGTCGAGCGTCTCCCGCCCGATCGCCTCGCCGCGCCGGGGATCGCGCCGCTCGAACCCCGTGATCTGTTTGCGCATTTCCACGGTCGCGAAGCGAACCTCCGTGTCGGGCCGGTCCGGCAGCGGCTTCGCCTTCAGGTCCTCCTCGACGGTGATCGCCTTGTCGTGGAGCACCCGCGTGTAGTAGTCCGCCCAGGTGGGCTGCAACACGGCGGTGTCCCGGTCGAGATCCAACTCGACCACCTCGTAGGTCGTGCCCTGGTGGTGGTAGACCGCCCCGCGGTGGGCGTCGCGGAGGGCGTCCGAGAGGGAGAGCGACGCGATCACCTCCCCGGAGCGGTCGTCGAGGAGGTCCACCTCCCGGCGCTCGATCGTCCGGAGGCTCATCCCGTGCTGTGGGCTCCCCTCGCCCGCGTGGAGCCACCGAATCCCGGCGTCCGTCTCCCGGCGGTCGAGCCGCCCGGCGTCGGTCAGCGAGCTCACGACGCCCGGGAACGGGTCGCCGAAGTGCGCCGCGTCCTCGGTCCGGAGCCAGTTCTCCGCGGCCGCCGACGCGACGTGGTCCGGAAGGAGCTCGGGGTTCTCGGGGTCACACACCGCCCGCTCGGGGTCGCCGTCCCAGAACTCCTCGGGGTGGCCGAGGAGGTACTGGTCGAGCTGGTCCTCGCCGCCGACCAGGATCACGACCGCGTCGTCGTCGCCCCGTCCCGCCCGCCCCGCCTGCTGGAACGCCGACATCCGGGTGCCGGGGTAGCCGTCGATCCGGACCGCGTCGAGTTCGCCCCCGTCGACCCCGAGCTCCAGGGCGTTCGTCGACCACACCCCCCGGACGGAGCCGTCGTGGAGCCCCGCCTCGATCTCCCGGCGGCGGTCGTCGCGGAGCGTGCCTTGGTACGCCGTCACCGACGCCGCCGCCTCCCGGTGGCCGCGTTCGCGGAGGTCCGACGCGCTCTCGGTGGCGTACCGCTCGGCGGTCTGTCTGGCGCGGGTGAACGCGAGCGTCTGGAACCCGCGGGAGACGAGATCGACGAACAGGTCCTCGGTCTCGACGTGGCTGGAGCGCCGGCGGCCGCTGCCACCGGAGTCGGCCCCACCGGATGCCGCATCGCCGGCACCGGTACCCTCGTCGGATCCACTGCTCCCGTCGTACTCCGGCGGGTTCCACAGCAGCCAGTGCTTCGCCCCGGTCGCGCTGGTGTCCTCGTCGACGAGGTCGAACGTGTCCCGCCCGCGGCCGGTGATCCGTGCGGCGTGCTCGACCGGGTTCCCGACGGTCGCCGAACAGCAGACGTACTGCGGGCGGCTCCCGAACCGCTCGCACACCCGGTTGAGCCGGCGGAGCGTCAGCGCCACGTGGCTCCCGAACACGCCGCGGTAGCCGTGAACCTCGTCGATCACCACCGTCTCAACCGACTTTGCGAACCACTCCCACAGCCGGTGTGCGTGGGGCAGGATCCCGTAGTGCAGCATGTCCGGATTCGAGAGGACGACGGTGGGCTGGCGGTCCCGGACGTCGCGCTTCTCGGACTTCGACAGCCGGCCGGTGTACTCGGCGACCGACACCCGGCTGCCGAACCCCAGACCGTGCGCCAGCTCCGAGAGCGTCTCCGCCTGGTCGGCGATCAGGGCGTTCTGTGGGCCGACGTAGAGCGTCCGGCCGCCGTGATCCATGGCGCGCTCGAACGCCGGCACCGTGTACGCGAGGCTCTTGCCGCTGGCGGTCGGCGTCGCGAGCACGACGTTCCTGCCGGCGCGGATCGCGTCGATCGCGTCGACCTGGTGGCGGTAGAGGTCGTCGATCCCCGCCTTCGACAGCGCGCCGTCGAGTCTGGACTCGAGGTCGAGGCGGGCGGTCGCTGCCGTCCGGCCCGGCACGCGGCGGTGATCGCGGATCTGTCCGGCGTAGTACGGCCGCTGCCGAAGCCACTCCACGAGGTCGCCGGGGTCGAGGTCCGGATCCACTGTCGTCCGTCACTGGGATCGGGACCGACCTGACGGTTACGGTGCGGGCGCACCGCGGGCGACCGACGCGGGCCGCCAGCACGGTTTTGCCCCCGCGGCCCCAACGCAGTCGTATGCCAGAGTACGACGCGGTTCTGATCTACGACGGCGAGTGTCCGTACTGCTCGGTGGCGGCGCGGACGCTCGAAGCCCTCGACAGGGTGGGCGCCATCTCGTGGTACGACGACGCGGCCCAGGCGTTCCTCGACGCACAGTTCGGCGAGACGCCGTTCGCGATGTTCCTGGTCGATCGCCGGCGGGCGCGGGTGTACGCCGGCAGGTCAGCGGCAAAGGAGCTGGCCGACCGCGCGGGCACTCCCGAGGTCGTGGGGTCGCTGGTGCGGGACAACTACGACCGGATCGCGGCGGTCGTCGGTGCCGCCAGCGGGCGCGGCCGCGACCCCGACGACTACCACGACATCTACCAGCTCGGCGACGACGCGCACGGTCCGTTCGACCGGCTCGTCGGGGCCGCGAGCGAGGCTCCCGAATCGATCGCCTGATCCGTGCCGACCGAGACGGACGAGGGCACCGTCGCCGACCTCGACGACGTCGCCGTCCTCGCGCCCGACGACGTCGCCGACGGAACGGATCCGCTGGGCGTCGGTGCCGGTACGGCACCCCCGGGAGCGTATGCGCTGCTCTTCACCGTCGATCCCGCGGCGACGATCACCGTGGGAGCGCTCGGCGACGCCGCGTTCCCCGCCGGAGCGTACGCGTACGTCGGGAGCGCGTTCGGCTCGAACGGGCTGGGCCGTGTCGGTCGCCACCGCCGGGTGGCCGACGGCGCTCACGACGTTCGACACTGGCACGTCGACTACCTCGGGAGCCATCCGAACGCGTCGCTCACAGCGGTCGTCGCCGCGCCGCGCGCCGACGTCGAGTGTCGAGTGGCGACCGAACTCCGGCGGCGGCTGGCGGCTGCGACCGACGACGCCGTAACGCCGCTCACGGGCTTCGGCGCCTCCGACTGCGAGTGTCCCGCTCATCTGGTCGGTGGTGCGGATCCGAACACGGTTCGGGCAGTCGTGGTCGAGTCGATGCGGGCGGTCACGTCGGCGGAGGCGGACGACTGAGTTCCGAAGCCGCCGCACACGACGGTCTCACTCGAACATTCCGGTGGACATGTACCGCTCGCCGCCGTCCCAGTAGACCGTGATCACGAGCGGGCCGTCCTCGTCGCCGCCGGACCCCGGCGTGTCCACGCCGACCGTCCCGTCGGGGTCCGCCGGCAGCACGGGTCCCGTGGCCCGGTCGCTCCCGTCGACGGCGGCGTCCGGAGCCGCGAGCCGCTCGGCCACGCGCTTCGCGGCGAGGTTCGACGCGCCGGAGGACTGTCCCACCAGGATTCCCTCCTCGCGGGCGAGCCGGCGGCACTCGGCCTCCGCCGCGTCGATGGTGACGGTCTCGACGGCGTCGAGCAGGTCGGTATCGAGGTTCGGGCTGACGAACCCCGGGCCCATCCCCTGGAAGTCGTGGCTGCCGGGTTCGCCGCCGGAGAGGACGGGGCTGTCGGCGGGTTCGACCGCGACGATCTCCATCTCGGGGAACGCCTCCCGGAGCCGACGCCCGATCCCGGTGATGGTGCCGCCGGTGCCGACGCCAGCCACGAGGGCGTCGACCGTCCGGTCGCCGATCTGGTCCAGGATCTCGGGGCCGGTGGTGAGGTAGTGGGCCCGCGATGGA